>Ga0206939_10168_pt2 | contig 14297 bp, 10 predicted proteins | sample Alteio_BWOrgHeat_10_FD_152921 | JGI IMG/M metagenome (GOLD analysis project Ga0206939, IMG submission 152921) | Enriched cells from forest soil in Barre Woods Harvard Forest LTER site, Petersham, Massachusetts, United States -... | ecosystem: Environmental > Terrestrial > Soil > Temperate forest >... | reverse complement strand
AGGCCGCGTGCCTGCCCGGATGGAGCAAAGGAAATCAAGGGCTGTACCGGTTGGCCGAGAGCGGCGTATTGGGTGCGAGTTTCAAACCAGTTCTGCAGATCGGTCACTGATTGAACCTGCTGCCCGTGAATCTCATAGGGGGTTTGCAGCAGAGTGTGGTGCAGACCGAATGTGATAGTGAGGTTCGGCCGCACCCTCCATGAGTCTTGGAGGTAATACTCGAATTCGCCGCTTTTAAAGTCCCGATTGATCAGCGCGCCCTGGCCCAGAAGAGTTCCGGACTGACCGCTTGTTGACACCGCGTAGTTGCTCGCCGTGTTGATGTCACTCAATAGACCAGTCGCGGCGATGATGGCGTTATTGTAAGAATTGGCGAAGGACGAGGCCACAGCGGGATAGCCAAACGCTCCGGGATCAAAGCTTTGCCCAGTATTTGCAATACCGGATAGATTGACATAACTAAAATTGCCATCGGCGGAAGAGTATGAGGTCCCATCTGACGACGACAAGCTATGGATCAATCGAAAGTTTCCGCCGAATTGGAAGGTATGGCTGTGCCTGACCCAAGTTAGATCGTCGATGAAGTTGTGAACGGGGATCTCATTGATGGTGGTGCGGTTCTCGGCTTCCAGAGAACTCAAACCGATGAAGTCGACGTATGGGCCCGCGCCTGCTCCACGATTCCCGATCCCTTGACGTATGTATCCATAGCGCGCAGCGTTAATCAAGCTGTTACTAATCGACCACGTATCGACGACCGCTATTCCTTTTGTGTTGTTGGTCAGCAGATAGCTGGGTGGGGTGCCCGGAAACTGGGGTACTCCCGAGGTCTTGTCGTTCTGCAGATTGCCCCTTACAAATAATCTATGAGGTCCGATGGCGTAGTCGAATCGCGCGATGTATGTGTTGAGAACGGTGGGGTTTGGCGCAGACCAAGTGAATGACCCGGTGTTATACCCGTCCCCATAGACAAAGCCATTACTCTGGGGATATTGGTTGAAAAGGGCGATCGCGGCTGGATCAACCCCCGGACCCTGTGGACATGCCGTACAACCCGGGTCCATCTTAGCAATTTGGTCCGGCGTCAGAGTAATGATGCCTGCGCTGGAAGTCGCATACTGAACATTGCCAGCCCGGAGGGAGGCTGTGGGAACGGTCAGAGTGGCCTGCTGATTTTCCGCGGTACGCTGTCCCTCGTAATTGAGAAAGAAGAACGCACGGTCTTTCAACATCGGGCCACCCAACGCAGCTCCGTAAGTGTTGCGGATCAGCCTGCCTGGAATGTTAGGTAGCCCTCCTGCCAACTCAGCCTGCTTGTTGAACCAGTCGTTGGCCGCCGTCGTGGTATTGCGGTTGTATTCATAAAGGCTGCCATGGAAATTGTTGGTTCCACTCTTGGTGATCAAGTTTATCTGCGCCCCCGAGGCTCGCCCCGCGTCGGCATTTGCGTTGGTTGTGGTAACTCGAAATTCCTCGACCGAATCCAGCGTGGACCGCAAGACACCAGTAAAGGCTAAGCCATTTCCCTGATCGTTATCGTCGATGCCATCCAGAATGACGTTGCTTTGATCGGACCGGGCGCCTGCGACCGCGCCGTTGCGGCTGTCCACAGCCTGGTTGATTTGCCGGCCTAGATACAGGACCCCGGGCTGCAAGCTTAAGAGATCCGGCACATTTCGCCCTTCCATGGGAAGACTTTCGATCGTCGCATTGTTAACTGAATTCCCGATTGCGGCGTCCGTGGTGTTGAGTGTTTCAGCTTGCGCGGAGACATTTACAACTTCCTGGGCGGCATGGACGGACATTATAAAAGAAATGGTTGCCGGCTGATCGACAAGCAGCTCAGCTTCCTTCACCTGATCCCCGAAGCCGGTCATCCTGGCCTGGATCGTGTAGACAGAGGGCTGCAGTTGCTGAAACTGATAATCCCCCTTCGCATCCGTGTGGGTCATCAAGTGAGAACCTGTGGACTTGCTGTCAAGTGAGATCGTCGCCCCCGGCAGGATCGCGCCGGAAGAGTCGAGAACCGTACCGCGGAGGGAGGTGGTAAACGTTTGCGCCAAGCTGAACGATGGCAGTAAGAGAAGAACTAAGGCCACAGCGCGGGGGAAGGTAATGATCGAAAGGCAACTCTGCTTGGAGAAGCCCCTACAGGAGACTACAGCATTCGCTTGCATAGCTTTTCCTCCAATGATTGCGGCTCTAACAAAAGAATGAGGCCCGCGTTCTCCTACTTCATGAATGACGATCGACAAGGACTTCGCCCAAGAGCGCCAGTTGCGGGCCGGTGGGTCGGCGAAACAAACATTCATCGCTCAACCGAGCTCGCTGCGTAGTGATACAACCTTTTGAAAACGGATACTCCCCGCGTGATGAGGCCTAAGCTTCGAGGTCAAAATACATTTGATACGGTTGATTCTTTGCAACTCGATAGAAGGGTACAAAGCGACTCATTGCCGACGAGCTTACTTCGAACGTGGCGGGGCTGTCTTTCTCGCTCGCCCATTTCGCAAAGTCAGGTAAAGGCGCTTGTCCCTGTCGTACCAGAACTGACGGACCGCGTATCACAGCGACCCTCTTCGGGTGCTGCTTGTCTATGGGAGCAAATGTAAGTTCCAGGGGAATCTGAAGTTCCATCGTGTCGCCTGGCTTCCATTGGCGATTGATGGTAGCCCACGTCCCTGGCTGTGTATTTACCGGCTGAGGTGCGCCGTTGATCTTTACCGACACTCCGTTCGCGGCAAATCCAGGAACTCTAAAATGCAAGGGCATCTCGACGGGCTTTTGGGGTGCGATTGCCAGCTGTACTAGTCCGTTCTCAGGATAAGTAGTCTGCTGGCGCACTACGACATCCTGATCACCGCGATGCCAGGTAACTTCTGAAGGAACGAACAGGTTGACATACAAGCCATCGCGATCCTTGAAGTAGATCAAGTTATGGTAATCGGCAACCGCCTGAGGGTATGTGCCCGAGCAACAAGGCCACGTTTTCTCATAGTAGACTTTCGCGCCGCCGCAGATACGGTAATCGGAGTAGTAAAAGGTGTCGCCCGCGGCGGTAACCGGCAGAGCTGCGCCGATGCAGTTATAGGTGAGCCGCTCAACCCAATCGCCATAGCGGGCTTCGCCAGTGAAACCGATGAGGTATCGCGAGAGCTTGAACCCAGCCCAGCTGCCGCACGGAGTTTCAAATGTATCAAAGCTGTCTTCAAGCGATGCGCCGAGCGATCCATCGTCGGGAAGAAGGTTCTCAGCGGGACCGTATCCACCTGTGGCATAACACTGTGTCTGCTGCAGGTAATCGTATGCGCTTACGATCGTCCGCAGATACTTGGGATCGCCGGACACCCGATACGCCATGGCCGCGCTGCTGAGCGTGTTTACGTGGCTGTATGCATGTAGACCAATCACATTCGGATGCCCCGCGGCATAGTCGTTCCAATACTTATCATAGTGCCAGACCTGCGCGAACTTCAGATACTTCGGATCCCCTGAATTCAAATATCCGCGGTACAGGTTTTCGCTGAGGGTGTACCATTCCGTGCCGCCTCCGTCCGGCGGATTCTGACGTGCGCGATCAAGGTTTTTAATCGCCCAGTCGGTGATCCGATCAGCATAAACGAGCGCTTCTTTCTCCCCTGCGTACTCATATATATCGTTCAGGCCGCCCATCGTTTTTTCATACGGGTAGTGTGTGACGTTTGGCTTCCGCGTATAAAAACTGAATCCGTCCGGCTCGATCGTCCTCCCCCACTCGTGCATGAGGAGGACCGCCTTGTCACGGAGGGGAGTATCGCCCGTGGCCTTGGCCATGCGAGCCATGCCAGCCAGATACTGCCCGAAGGCGTTGAAATAATCCTTGCCGTACCAACCGTCCAGACCCGTACCCGGCGATGGCAGACCAGCCCTCTGACGAAATCCGAACAGTATGGAGTCGTTGGGAATGTTGTAGAAGATCTCGCGGCAGGCATCGAACTGCCGCTTGAGACGCCCATCGAGCAGACGCACTCCGCTGTAGTTGAAAGACTCCAGTCGAGCCGAGGAGTTCGCGCTTGCGAGCGCAGAGATTGCTTCGGACCCGAGGCTCGGCGGAGTCGAGGCGGCACAGGCTATTAGCTTGGAAAACTCTCTTCTTGTGAGGTTCATTCGAAGGCCGCCTTGTGTTCCGAGACAGATGACGCTTGCGAATTGTTGTGTATCATGCAGCAGGCTCGCGATTCATGTCAAGGAAAAAGGTGACTGCTAAAAGAAAAATATTTCTTAAAGGAAAATGGTCAGGGCCGAGAAAATAGGAGAGAATGCGGTTGCTGGTATTCTTGCGAGGGATATTCGGGTGATGGGGAGCGAACTCCGTTCGAATATCACCAGCGGGGCCTAAGTCGTCAAGTCCGCCCGTGGCCGGACCGACTCTGCGTCCTTCTTTGGTGTGAATTCAGGGGATATTGTGCCGTGGACCTTACTACAACGCAGATCGGTGAGCGCATTAAAGTGCTTCGCAAGGAGCGTGAATGGACTCTTCAGGACCTTTCCGACAGATCAGGAGTTTCTGTTTCCACGCTGTCCAAGATCGAGAATGCGCAGGTCGCCACCTCTTTTGACACCCTGCTCAAGATCTCGCGCGGCCTGGAAATGAATTTCGACGCCATTCTCAGCAGGAGCGCTGTCGGTGGCGATGGTCGGTTAACAATCACTCGCAACGGCCAGGCCTTGAACTTCTCCAATGCCATGTATGACTACGCGGTGCATTCCGGAGAGCTTCGCCGCAAGCACATGATCCCCTTGATCATGGAAATCAAGGCACGCACTCTCGAAGAAATCACCAATTGGAGTTCCCACGAGGGCGAGGAATTCATTTACGTATTCAGCGGCAAGATCCTGCTTTACACCGAGTACTACGAGCCTTGCGCCCTCTCCGCTGGAGAGAGTGCGTACATAGACAGCAAAATGCAGCATGGCTTTCTCAACCGGGGCAAGTCAAGAGCCTGTATCTTGTCGATTTGCTTTAGCTCTGGTCTTGATTTCTCCGATCTTGAAAGGACGTAGGGGCCATCGAAGCTGTGGTCAAACAGACCTGGTCCTGATCTGTGACTGAACCTCACACGGAATTTTCAGGGTGCCCATAATTGCCAACCGCTTGGCCACGCCCGCGGAACCGAGCAGATGCGGCAATTGCAATGGAACAAGGCGCATCCGGCGTGCACGTCATTGCAGTACGTCCCGGACCTCTACGCCCCTACCGATGAAATTTGTCGAGTTCGCCAAATCGCGCTCCACCCTAGCTACCGGAGGGGATGTTTCAAGCGGCCTCGCAATGACTGTGGCCTGATAAAAATCGCGAGGAGCGGTTTTCCTTGGGAGAAAACAACGAAAAGGTCCTTGGCTTCGGTCTGCACCAATTGCGAAACCGCAGTCGGGAGCATCCCTCGCAGCGGACGAGGGAGGTTTTGCGCGATCAAAGAACTGGCATGGAGCCACTATAGGCGAATAAAAAGAGAATGTATCCGCAGTCGCAGACTATCATCGGCACATGCGCCTCATCCGTCCTCGACCCGGCCTCGCGGCCATGACCGTTTTCCTGCTGCTCTTGCCGCATCCTCAGGCGCGAGCTTGGGGAACCGAGGGGCACCGGATCATTGCCGACATCGCCTGGGACCATCTCACCGATGCCGCGCGTGAAAACCTGCGGCCACTTCTGGGCGGCGACGACCTGGCGTCTGTCTCCAACTGGGCGGACGACATCCGGAGCGAACGCCCGGAGACTGCGGCTTGGCATTACGTAAATATCCCGCCGGATTCAGGCGAGTATCAGCCGAAAGACTGCCTTAACGATAAATGTGTCGTGGGCCAGATCCATAAGTTTGCCCGGATCCTTGGTGATCCGGATCAGCCCCTTGCGGCTCGGAGCGAAGCGCTTAAGTTTCTGGTTCATTTTGTCGGCGACCTGAGCCAGCCGTTCCACGCCATTGCCCAAGCGCATGGAGGCAGCGAAATTCCCGTTACCGCTTTTGGCGCTGCCCAGTGCGGCGCCCATCTGTGCAATTTGCACAGCGTCTGGGATAACGAATTGATCGCTCATACGGGACTGGATCAACGCCGCTATGTCCACGAGTTGGAGAAGATGATTGCCGCCGATCATCTGCAGGCCGGTTCTGACGATCCGGTTGCGTGGGCGAACGAGTCGCTGCAATTAGCGAGGCAGGTGTGGGTGCAACCGCAGGCTGATATCGACGAGGCCTACTACCTGCGGGAGCGACCGGTCGTTGACCAGCAACTCGCCTTGGCCGGATTGCGGCTGGCGCAACTGTTGAATAAGGAGCTCGGCCGCAGCGCGCAATCGTAAGTAGAGCGGTTTAGCAATCAGCGCGGCCTGATAAAGATCTCGAGGAGTGGTTTTCCTTGAGAGAAAACCACGAGAAGCTTCATGCCTTCGGTTTACACCAATTGCAAAACCGCTCTAGAGAAAGAAACCGAACATATTAAGAACTTCGTCACTGAGTTCAACGTCGCTTAGGTTGGCTTCTTCGATGAGCCTTAATTTTTGACGGAAGAGGTCCAGGAGACCAGGGCTGATTCCGGTCTTCTGGTCCAGGGTCCACATCAGTTCCGCGGCAGTGGTGCGATGTTCACAACGAGCAGCCAAGCCGTGTGCCGTTTCAATGGTCAGCACAAGGGGCAGACTGTGAAACTCCTGATACACATGCATTGGGATACGGGCTTTGATATTAACTCGCATCGTAAGAAGAGGATGCCACACCGAAGCGGGCCGGGGCCATACTACCTTGGTATGGGAAAGCCGGTCGAGGGTTGCAGCGCCCTCTAAATCGAACCGCTGCGCGGAGTTGCGGCGTCCGGAGAATTGCCGGCGGCAACCGCAAACCACTGATTTAAGACTGGTGCGTTGAGACGATAGCAAACACATACAGGGGCCGTAGTCCGTCCGATTAGACCTGACCCTAAAATACGAATACAGTCACTGAGATTAATTTCATTATCCAACGCGGTATCAACCAGACGGCGACGCTAGAGCGTTATCCGAGTTACTCTGATGCGGTCCAGTACTCGCGTACCCGGTTCGGAAAAACCGCAGGGAAATATCACACAATCAGAAGTGGGCAAAGTGACATCAGGTAAGCACCTCTGGTGTATAATGAAGACTCCCCCCACAACAAGCGTATAGACACGAACGTTCCCCCAGACAACTCAATCATGAAGCATTTTCTTGCAATGGTTCTGTATTCCAGCCTGTCCTGCGGAGATCGCCGGCGGCAGCCGCTACGGGTCACCTCTTCCTTACTCGAATTATGGTTTTGAAAAGCACATTAGGGCGGATTGCAAGTCTCTGCATAACGGCCCTGTTTGCGGCCTTGTTTGTCTTCGCAGCGGCTGCCGCAAGCTTTGCACAGACGGCGAGGCCGCTGCAATTCGTGCCAGTGACGCCGTGCCGAATTGCGGATACGAGGAATGCAAATGGGCCGTTTGGCGGTCCCGCCTTGGGTGCGAAGACCAGCCGTGCATTCGATATTCCGAAAAGTGCGTGCAAGATCCCATCCAGCGCGGTGGCCTATTCGCTCAATGTGACGGTTGTCCCCGTTGGCCCGCTGGGTTACCTGACGATCTGGCCCAGTGGGCAGTCGCAGCCGCTGGTATCGACGCTGAACTCCGACGGCCGGGTGAAGGCCAATGCAGCCTTCACCCCAGCGGGAACCAATGGGGGTATCAGCGTCTACGTCACCAACGAGACCCAGGTGATCCTGGATATTGACGGCTACTTTGTGCCCGAGGGGACTGCCTCGGCGCTGGCATTCTATCCGGTGACTCCGTGCCGGGTGATGGACACGCGAAACGCGCTGGGGCCGCTGGGAGGACCGTTCATCGCCGGGGGCACCAGCCGGGCCTTCCCAATACGATCCAGCAGCTGCGGCCTTCCCGCCGATGCCCAGGTCTATTCACTGAATGTAACCGTGGTGCCGAGAGGCGATCTCGGTTACCTGACCATGTGGCCCACGGGAGCGACGCAGCCGCTGGTTTCGACCCTGAACGCCCCGACTGGAATCGTCACGGCCAACGCCGCGATCGTGCCGGCGGCCAGCAACGGAGACGTATCAGTTTATGTATCCAACTCCACCGATGTAGTGCTGGACGTGGACGGATACTTTGCCGCCCCGGCCGCGGGCGGGCTGTCGCTCTACACCACTACGCCGTGCCGCGTGCTCGACACCCGGCAAAGCTCCGGGGCCTTTAACGGAACGCTCCAAGTTGCCGTAGCGACGAGCGCGTGCGCCCCTTCATCCGCTGCCCAGGCTTATGTTTTGAACGCCACGGTTGTGCCGCCACGCGGGTTGGGTTTCTTATCCTTGTGGCCGAACGGGGAGAGCCAACCCACGGTTTCTACCTTGAACGCCATCGATGGGGCAATCACCTCCAACTTGGCCATCGTGCCCACAAACAACGGGAACATCGACGCCTTCTCCTCCAACCCCACCCAACTGATCCTCGACCTCTCCAGCTACTTCGCGAATCCGCTCCGACCTGTGGCCAACGCGGGAGGACCATACACGGGGACGGCCGGGACCGCGATCACCTTCAATGGCAGCGGATCGACCGGTCCGAAGGGCCAGACGCTCACGTATGCGTGGAACTTCGGGGACAGCTCTACAGGAACGGGCGTCAGTCCAACACACACCTACACGGCAGCCGGAACCTACACCATCTCGCTCACAGTAACCGACACCAGCAACAACCTGAGCTCGACCGCCACTAGCCAGGCAACCGTGGGGAGCACAGAGGTGGCCGTTCCCAACGTTGTTGGGCAGACGCAGGCGGCAGCGGCCACCGCCATCACCAGTGCGCGTTTGGTGTTAGGGACGGTGACCTCCCAATCCAGCAGCACAGTGCCTTCCGGCAACGTGATCAGTGAGAACCCGGCAGCCGGGACGCACGTGAATGCCGGATCCGCCATCAACCTGGTTGTCTCCTCTGGCCCTCCTCCATTGAACGCAGCTAACGTCAACCTGATCTTCGTGGTAAGCGGGGATTTGGCCTACCACGCAGCTGGGGACGTGAGTCCGCAAACGGCAAACCTCACGGACCAGGGCTTAAATCGGTCGCTCCTCATGGCCACCTACCTGCAAGACAATGTGCTGGGGAAGGAGAATGTGTCCGGCATCTACGCGCTCGAACCGATGACTCATTTGCAAACCGCGAGCAACTACCCCGACATGGCGGCGCTTGAGACCATTCAGCAGTTTGCGCTTCTCAACCACATTACGATATCCAGTGCCCCGAATGGCGCAACTCCCTTGTCCGGCAACAGCTTCCCGCTGAATGCATCGTATGCGCCTGCGCCAGTGACCCTACCCAGCGGAGTCGCCAAGCCGCTGATCGCTTGCCGCAGTTGCCAGGGCCTCGATTTCAACGATCAGCAAGGCGACAACGAAACCTTGATCGACAGTATCATCACCGCTAAAGCGCCCGGCTTTTATGTCTTCTCGTCGCCGTGGGAGACCACCAGCGCACTATTAACCAATATCAACCACACCCACTCTTACAACCTGACCCTTCCGCCGAGTTATGCGGGACCTGACTACATTTACGCAATCTCGATTGCGCCGTCGGGAAGTGCAACCCTGCTCACCTTCAACAGCGATCTGAATCCACCCTCCACCTACCCTGCGCTGCCCTCGCCGCCATCGACCGGCAATGCATGCACGGCGAAGCCTTTTAACATCGCAGTCACTGGCGGCGTGGGTGGTGCTGTGATTCCCAATTCCGCCAACACCAACGAAATCGTTTACATCATTCGCCACGCAGAGGCTCATCCGGAATCCAATTGGGACGACGGCAACTATGTCTGTGCGGGACAATGGCGCGCGCTCGACCTTCCCAATGCACTGCACGGCAAGATCAATCCCCTGCAGGTTTATTCGATCGACCCCGCGCAACCTATCGGGGGCTCCGTGAGTGCCTCGGGCAATTCCAACTGGTCGTATGTCAGACCCGCGTTGACAGTTGAGCCTTATGCAATCGCCAATAACTTGCCATACCATTTGGCGGCAAGCTTCGAGCTCGGCGCTCAGAATCCGCCCCAGCTAGCTACCCAGGCCAGTAACTTTTTCTTTACCGACGGCAAATTCTCCACCCAGAGCGTGCTGCTGGCATGGGAGCACGCTCACATCCCGAATACAGTGAATGCATTGCTGGCGAGCTATTATCCAAACGGCGGCGCGCCCACTGTGCCCGGCTGGTCGGAAGATGACTACGACAGCATCTGGACGGTGACGCTGGACGCCAAGGGCAACTTGACGGTCAATAACAATATGTGCGAAGGCATTGTCTCGGCAAGTCTCCCCGCCACTTGTCCTGCGTTCTGAAAGGTAGCTCTGCCCGAAGCGGGCCCCCGTAAAGGACGGAGCGAACTGCTGTGTTGATTCTGCGGGGCGTGGAGAATAGCCGGCGACAACCGCAAGCCGCTGAACTAATGGTCGCGCTGAGGCTGCTCATCGGTGACGCTGAAAGAGGAGAGGCCGAAAGGCTTCCAATCACTGTCGTAGTTATCGAAGAACCCGATGCCCGGATTTCCTGAGGTCCAGGGCCCGTACGCACCGAATCCTCCCCCCGCAGCTCCAGTATCTGTAGCCTGCAGAATCTGCGCGCCGTTTATATAGAGGGTGATGACCGTTGGATTCGTGCCGGTCACCGTAGCCTTCATAACGTCACCGTCTTTCACGTATGGATGGCTGCTCCCCGTCTCGAAGTTCCAATAACTGCCATTGGGGCCATTCCAACGGGCAATGTGACAATACTGCTCGGTAGGCATCACACTGCAATAAGCTTCATATCCCGTGATGCTGCGCTCAGAAATTGTCGTTCTCAGCCGCAATTCCACTTCATGGCAGCATTTGTTCGCTGGTGTCTGATTGATTTTGACCCTACCCGTAGCCGTCTGTGTGGGTCCCCACGTGCCGACAAGAATGGCAGTCGGATCGCCAAACGCAGTAGGCTCATCGACGCCATACGCCGAGCCGGACACGGTTTGCACGTTGCCCCAGAGACCCGCTCCTGCGGTGTGTCCTTCGATCCAGTTCCCGTTTTCGCTAAGCGGATTCTCCGTTCGTCGAAATGTCGTGTTGTAGGAGTGCACACTTGCCGTGCCCTTGATGCCTGTACCGGTAACGCCGCTTTTCTCTCGGCATCCACCGAGTGGAACGGCAACGCAGATAAGCAGTATGGCCCGTAGGCAACCGGTGGAGCACTTTACTCCGACCAATCTACGGCCTCGAAATGAGAGATATGGCATTGCAAAGTCCAAGGTTCACCCTATGCCAGTTGGCCGCCATCCACAAAGAGTAGAGTGCCGCTGATATAGGCCGCATCTTCCGAAGCAAGAAAGAGCGCCGCTGCTGCAACTTCCTCTGTCGTCCCGAGCCTTCCGAGCGGTATCACGCCGTTTTCTGAAGTGTATTTTGCGTTGAAGAAAGGGTCTTCGAGAATCGGGGCTGAAAGACGCGTCTTGATGACGCCGGGGCCGACGGCATTCGAATTAATCCCGTATTTCCCGAACTCCCGCGCAATCGTTTTTGCCAAAAGAAACACCCCGGACTTCGAAGCGTTGTAGTGCGCCAGTTGCGCCTCTCCATCCCAACTATTCGTCGAGGCCATGAACACGAGATTGCCCCTTCGCTGCTCGACCATGTGCGGCAGCACCGCCTTCGACACCAGAAACGCGCCGCGCAGATTCGTGTTGATCGTCCGGTCCCAAGTCGCTTCGTCAAGTTGGAGAAACGGGACTGCGAGGGCGATGCCCGCAACCTGCATCAGGATGTCAATCCGGCCATGGTAATCGATTACCTGTTGAATGGCCGATGAGACATCGGCTGACTCGCAAACATCGCAGTAGACCTTCTGAACTTTGGAGCCATTTGATTCCATCTTGCATCCAACAGTATCCAGTCCCTCACTATCAATATCCACTATCGCAACGCTTGCACCTTCTTTGCCAAGGCGCTTGGCGATGGCCTCCCCAATTCCATGAGCTGCACCAACAACGACCGCTACGCGATCTTTGAAGCGCCGGCAATAATGTGCGTTTGGATCCCTCATGAGCCTGGCCCGTCCTACCTGAAGAATACTGATGCTGTGCCAACCAATCTATAAAATACACGCTGTTGTTTTGTTGAAGTCGCCGTCAGAATGGAGAGGTTAGAATTTCACCCAAAAGAGCTCATTTCTCACAATGTTTTATCCAATTCCTATAGAAGGACATACTCTTTCGGAGTATTAAGTAAGCTCAATCAGATTATGTTCCTTCAACTCGTAGACGAGGCGTCCTATGAGATCTAGCTCGACGCTCCACTCGCTCACTCGGCGCAGGTGGAGCGTTTCGCGAACCGATGACGAGGCACGACCCGATGCGGATGGGATTGCGCCGAATAATGCGGCGAGTTCGATCGAAGTGTCGGCAAATTGGAGGCAGAGCGACCAGTTTCGCCTGCTTCAGCCGCAGATCAACGCTCAGAGAGTGCACGTATGGCCCTTTGATGAGAAAGTGCCCATCGAATTGCGCCTTCTTGAGGGCGATTGGAATCGAACTGTAAGCAAGAACCGGCACGACTATTTCGAGATCTTTGTTGTTTGCAGCGGGGCAACTTCCTTCATCGTGGAAGATCGGCACTTGCCCATGCAGCCCGGCGATATGGCGATCGTCGGCAGTACACTGCATCACTCGACGCAGTGTCCGCCTCACGCCCGGGCAAGGATCGGAGCACTATACTTCGATCCCAATTTCATTTCCGGAGATGGAATGGCCTTCGGTACGGAGTACCTAGCGCCGTTTCTTGACCAGGATTCGGGGTTTCCGCACGTCGTGCCGGCCGCGACTGGCCTTCCGCACAAGATCCTCGACCTGATGGAGATGATTCAGGAGGAAATGCCTGGCTCGTCGACGCTAGCGCGTCTGGCCATCAAGACCTATCTGAAGATGATCCTGATTCTGCTCGTGAAACAATACGCAACCTATGCAAGCGGTGTGGATTCGTTCAAGCAGCAGCAGCACGCCCTGGAGAGCCTGCAGAAGTTCTTCGAATTCCTCCCCGGGCGCTTCGGGGATATGATTCACGCGCCTGATGCCGCCCGCATGTGCGACCTCAGCGAGGCCGAGTTTGCAGCTTATCTGCGCCAGTTGACGGGCTGCTCGTTCCGAGGTTATCTCAATCAATATCGCGTAGAACGCGCTCAGGCTGCACTGGCCGAGACGAATCACCCGATCTCCGAGATCGCCCAGGAAATGGGATTCTGCGACCAAAGCTACTTCGGAGCGGTTTTTCGCGAGTTTACCGGCATGACTCCACTTGCCTACCGGCACCAGCATCGCAATGTTCCTGCGCGGTACGTCGCCCAGCGCGCGATGTGAAACCTTCGGCTTACCGATCGAAGCGCAGTATCCCACGCCAGGCCCGCTCCCGGTTCTACAAAGTCGTGCCGTCGGTCGCGGTCGCGCTGACGCTGCTCATCCCGTAGTCACCGTTGGTTCCTTCGTTCAACCCGAAGCCTGGATTCCCGTGTATGTACGTGTTGTCCTTCGACGAGCCCATGAGCACGCCGTTTTTGTAGGTCTTGATCTCGCTGCCCACCATTGTCGCCTTCACCACGTCGCCCGTCTTCACCCCGTACTGCTTTCCGTGCGCGTTCACAAGATAAGTGAAGTCGGCGATTGGACCGTTCCATCGCACGATGATCAGATAGGCCGTGTCGTCATTTCGCAGTGAATATGAGATCTCGTAACCGTCGCAGTTGTGCTTCGCCAGCGAGGACCGAAGACGCATCGACACTTCCGGGTATCGACCCACTTTTCTCTTGTCGACCACCACTTCCACGCTTTGATTCGGGGGCCAGTCGCCGGTCAGCAGAGCCACCGAGTCGCCGAATCGTTTGGGACCGGCATGTCCGACCGCGTACCCGGGCGTTGTCGATACGTCGCCTCAATCCAGTCCTACTGTCTTGCCGCCGATCCAGCGGCCGCCCTCAGAGATCGGATTTTCGGTGTTGAGGAATTTTGTCGAGTAAGTCTCGACATGCGGCGCGAGCGGCTGGGCGGCCGGGGCGGCGGCCGTCGCTGTGTTCTGTTCGCCTGAACAGCCGGTAATCAGTGCGAGCAATGCGGTCGCCGCAAGTAAACTGCGCAACATCACTCGAATTGGCTCCAGGATTCGGCCCACGCCTTGATTCTCCTCTGCTTTCTGTTCTTTCAAATCATCTCTGATGCGTTCGCTTCGAGCCGCGGGTGGCCAGCGCAAAATTAC
>Ga0206939_10151_pt2 | contig 14308 bp, 15 predicted proteins | sample Alteio_BWOrgHeat_10_FD_152921 | JGI IMG/M metagenome (GOLD analysis project Ga0206939, IMG submission 152921) | Enriched cells from forest soil in Barre Woods Harvard Forest LTER site, Petersham, Massachusetts, United States -... | ecosystem: Environmental > Terrestrial > Soil > Temperate forest >... | reverse complement strand
CAGCAAACCTTGCTTATTGCGGCTGCCGAGTGCCGCAAAGAAAATTCTTCACAACCTGGACATTCTTTTCGGAGCTCAATCATCCCGCCCGCCAGCCCTCTGTCTACGCTTCGCTGCAATCCCTCACGAGTTCACAGGCAAGACTCGAGGCCGGAATAGAGTCGCTTCTCCTTTTCCGTAGGGCTCTCCCATCCCCTACAATGTGCCGGTTTATCCCGGCGCTCTCTGTCCTGCTTTTCTCCAAACGAAAACGTTCTCTGCCACTCTCCCGGCTCGGCCGCTCGTTTGGGTCCACTGACACTTCTGGGACAGCATCCCTATTTCGAAAAACTTGATGAGGTCTAACGCGGGCGGCCCGATGCATATGCACGGGCCTGAGCCGTTGAAGTGCTGGAAGAAACTGGGCCACTGCATCCAGCGACTCATCCCTGAAAGCACGCGGTTGGTCACGAACTGCTTGACTCTTTCCCGCCTCCCCTCTAGCCTCGGACCGATTTCCAGAACTTCGTTCCAGCGGGGACAGCAATGAAAACGCCGATTCTCTCTTTGGTTGGTCTTGCATGCATCCTGAATGCTAGTCCTGTCGCAATGCATGCGCGAGCTGCCGACGACTCCACTGACCGCACTGCACCCAGCTATGACATGAAAGCCCAGGCACTTCTCGACTTGCAGGCCGTAAATAAGAAATGTGTCGATCTCGCCGAGGCACTCCCGAGCGACAATCTCACCTGGCGCCCTTCACCCGGCACCCGGTCCTTTGCTGAAGTATTTCTGCATGTTGCCGGGGAGCGTTACGGAATCCTGAGCATGATGGGTGCGAAGCCTCCGGCAGGGTTTAAAGCGCGCGAGTTCGAAAAATCCACAACCGAGAAGGAGCGTATCGTCCACGATCTGAATCAGTCCTGGGATTTCGCGAACAAAACGATCACTGGCATGAGCAACGCGGATTTCGCAAAGCTCCTGCCAAAGCTTGGCGCACAAGCTAACGAGGGTGACGTCGTTTACATTCTCGTTGCCGACGCGCACGAACACCTGGGCCAGCTCATCGCCTACGCGCGGCAGAATGGCATCGTCCCCCCTTGGACGGTGCAAGTGGAGAAAAAGAAGGGAAACAGCTGACGAACAAAACAGTTGGACAAAACCCGGCACCGTCCCCGAGACCATCCGAGACTCCCTGTCCCCGAGACTTCCCCTTGTCGCAATTACTCGGTTCTTAATGCTCGCATGGGCTCCACGGATGCAGCGCGGCGTGCAGGCAGATAGCAGGCCAAAACGGCTGCTAGCAGGAGCATCAACCCCACTGCAGCGAAGGCCGTCAGGTCCATTGCGCCGACGCCGTACAACATGCTCCGCATCGCACGGCCGACAAAATACGCGCCGATAAGCCCAAGGCCTAGTCCTATGCAGGCGAGCACAAGGCCTTCCCGGACAATCAAGCCTATGACACGATTGCGGGTGGCGCCGAGAGCCATGCGCAGACCTATCTCATGCGAACGCTGTACGACGGAGAAGGCCATGACGCCATAAATGCCAACTTCAGCGAGCAGCAGCGCGATGACCGCAAAGCTGGCGAAGAGGATCACCGTAAGACGATCGTTCGCCAGCCCACGGTCTCGCACCTCTTCCATGGTGCGTGGCTCGGCCAAGGAGATCCCGGGATCGACAGAATGCACGGCGGCGGCAATGCTCCGCGTCATCGAGGCCGAATCTTCGGCAGTACGCACGCCGATAGCCGCCTGAGGCCAGGGTAGCTGCCAAAAGGGAACCTGGATTTCCGGGCGGTCCTCGCGAAAGCCGCCATTGCGCACGTCGTGATAGACGCCCACAATCTGCCACTCGACAGCCGGTCCCAACCGGGTAACACCGGGGGTATTTGCGGGACGGGAAGATGTGAAAAAATTGATTTTTCGCTTATGCGCGACCTACAGTCGAAAAAACTTCGCGCCAGTATCCCCTCTATGCGATTACTTAGGCTCAGGTATACATTTCGTATCGAAAACTAAACCCTAATAAATCAGCGAAATCAATTTTTTCACATCTTCCTGTGCCGAAAAGGTCCAAAGCAGCCATTGCGGATCACAGCAAAGGGAGCCTCATGCGGCGGTCCAGGTTTTGCCCATCGCGTTACCGGCTCACCATCCAGAAGGTTTGGCGAACGTGCCCTTACGGTCGGTAAGGGGCTTGGGAATTGGCAGGCGGCGAGATCGCCCCGGCGAATTCGCTTGATGAAGGTCGCATACTGCCTTAGCTCGCGGCTGTGAGTGGGTCGTAGGCAAAGGGACTGAGAGGGAGGGACTGAGAGGGACAGCCTGATCTGCGCGATTTTCCGCGGCTTCGACGGACTGAGAGGGACAGCCTGAGAGTGTGTCGGAGATAGATGGGGTTGTCGTGGAAGTCACTTTGCCCTGAGCTGAGACCTCTTATGATGATTGCGTGAACAAGCGTTTTCGAGTGTGCACTCTCGATCAGCAGTTTTTGCTTCCTCCTTCGATGCAGGACTGGTTGCCGGAAGATCACTTGGCACGATTCGTAGCCGATGTGATGGACGAACTGGACTTGTCCTCTATCTATGCAAAGTACGAACGCAGTGATGGGCGAGGGCTGTCTGCTTATCATCCGCTGCTTCTGGCGCGATTGTTGCTATATGGCTATTGCATAGGGATCAATAGCTCCCGGAAGCTGGAGAAGGCTACCTACGACAACGTGGCGTTCCGTTATCTGGCCGCAGACCAGCACCCTGACCACGATACCTTGGCTAGTTTTCGGCAACAGCACCTGGACGCACTGGCTGGCTTGTTCGTGCAAGCGCTGAAATTGTGTCAAAGAGCCGGGCTGGTGAAGCTGGGTAATGTAGCCATCGATGGCACCAAGATCAAGGCCAATGCCAGCACTCGACGCTCCGTGAGTTATGAAAAGATCAGGGAAAAGCACTCCAGACGGAAGTGACCCTAAAGCAAGTGCGTCCGTACGCGTGACCGCGGGACCACTGCAGACACCCTGAATCCGTTTGATGTGGCCCCAGGCAGGAAGGTGAAAACGAGTTAATCAAACCTTACAAGAGAAATTCATCTGCCAATGTGCATCATTGCGCAGTTTCCTTAGTAGCGACTTGGTAGGGCTCTAAACGTCCAAATGGTCATTATTTGGGATGAGGTGCGATGTATGACGCGTTTGGCCCGTGTGGTTGCCGTCGGTGTGCCACACCACGTGACTCAGCGAGGCAACGCACGACAGTTCATCCTTGGTGCCGATGCCGATCGCAGGGTTTATCTTGATCTTTTGCGGCAAAGCATTGAGCTGCACGGCTTGGCCCTGGTCGGCTATTGTTTGATGTCGAACCACATTCATCTCATCGCGATTCCGGGGAAAGCGGATGCCATGGCTCGTGCCCTCAAGGACACGCACGGCCGATATGCTGCTTATTGGAACGCCATTCATCATTCCAGCGGGCACGTCTGGCAGGGAAGGTTCTATTCCTGTCCTTTAGATGAGTCGCATCTGTGGAAAGCCTTGCGTTACACGGAGTTGAATCCGGTGCGTGCGGGCTTGGTAGCCAGAGCCGAAAGGTGGGAGTGGTCCACTGCAGCTGCCCATTGCGGCGTTCTCCAGCCTGACGGTTGTCTAGCGATGGAGCTGTGGCGTGCTCGTTGGTCCGCCTGCAGCTGGCGGACGTTTCTCGCTACGGGGGAAACCGAATCCGAGTTGGCGACGATACGTCAGTGCACTCATACGGGCCGACCTTTAGGGACGCGAGAATTTATCGGCTCGCTCGAACGCGAAATGCACCGCAACTTGGCCGTGCAAAAGCGGGGACGGCCCAGAAAGGTCACTGCAGAGGAAAAGCAATGTATGCTGAACCTCGACCTTAGCAAGCCTTCAATGAGCATTTCACCTGAACATTCCAGACAGACGCGTTCGCTTTAGGGTCACTTCCGTCTGTCCTGCTTTTACCCTTGCTTTTACCCTGCTTTTACCTGGGCCCACAGCGGCAGATCAGAGGATAGCGAAGCTGGAGCAACGGCTGGGAAAGATGGCGCTGGAAAATGATTTTTTAGAAAGAGCCTTCAAGCGAGTAAAGGAAGCACGCTCGAAGAGCAACGCACCTGGCGAAGTGCGTTGTACGGAGAAGTGATGCAGCTGGAAGGCAAAGCCGGGTTCTCCATTCTAGAGGCATGTGATGCGGCGCGCGTTAGCCGCGCCGGTTTTTACCGGTACTCTGATGAGCACCTGCCGCGGCAGGCTGACACGGAACTGCGCCAACAGATCCAAAAGATCTGTCTTGATAACCGTTGCTACGGTTCTCGGCGCGTCCTCATCGAACTGCGAAAGCAGGGCCGGCTCGTCAATCGCAAGCGTGTGATGCGGTTGATGCGTGCCGATAACTTATTTTGCCTGCGTAAGCGGCGCTTTGTTTGCACCACTGACTCGCGTCATACTTACGCTGTCTATCCTAATCTCACCCGGGACTGGAAACCGGACAGCATCAACCAGCTCTGGGTAGCCGACATCACCTACATTCGGCTGCGAGAATCGTTCCTTTACCTGGCGGTGATTTTGGACGCCTATTCACGGCGCGTGATCGGTTGGGCCCTGGCGGATACGCTGGAGGCCGAGCTTGCTGTCAAAGCCTTGCGTAGCGCCTTGGCAGATCGACCGGTGCATGGCTCACTGGTGCATCATTCCGATCGCGGCGTTCAATACTGCGCCCGAGTTTACGTCGATTTGTTACGCTCCTACGGCATCCAGATCAGCATGAGTCGCAGCGGAAATCCTTACGACAACGCTCTTGCGGAAAGCTTCATGCGCACCCTCAAATGCGAAGAAGTGTATCTGACCACCTATCGCGATCTTGATGATGCGCTGCTTCACATCCAGGATTTTCTCGAACGCATTTACAATTGCGAACGTTTACACTCCAGTCTAGGTTATTTATCCCCGGCAGCTTACGAGGCTGTTACTTACGCCAATTCTGCGGAGGCCTCGGCATGAGTTTTTCAAGGCATACGAAGATCTATCAGTCCGATGGGCTCAAAAGGGAGTTGAACTGCTCGTTCAACTCCCCCACAGACCATCGTTCCGATGAGTCTTCAACCGGCTATTCCTTCATGGGTTGCTCTCCAGCAGAGCCCATGTCCGCTTCGCCGGTCCCGCACAGCTTCTCTCTTAATCCTGCTGCTGTCCAGTCAACAGCAGCCAACCGTAACCTGTCCCTAATTTCTCTGTCTCAACAGAGGGGTCCACACCAGGAGTCTGTCGGAAATAAGAATTTGTAAGTGTATAAGTTACTTATTATCAATAACTTACTTAAAACAATAGATTTTGTAAGTTATTGATTCTAAACAGCAACAAATCTATCTCCGACACACTCCCAGGCTGTCCCTCATTCGCCCCTCATTCGTCAGCAGCGGCGTGAGAGAGAGCGGCGGGGGTGCATCCCCAAAACTTGTAAGGCTTAAGGGCGAGGGCGGATTTGGAGACGCTGCTGTATTTCGTCGTAGACGGGGAGCGCTTCACCGGCCTCGATGGTCACGGCGATTCCGTAACGAACAGACTCATCCGCGTTAATGCCCGCATCTTCTTTGCACCAAACCTGCAATGATAGGTGGCCATCGTCAATGTAGGCCACGGCAGAGTCGCCCTCGAAGTGTTCATGGAATACGCTGCCTCGCCTAATTGTCACGTCAGGAGGTTGACGTTTCTTCCGCTCTACCCCAAAGACTTCAAGGGCCTTTCCAACCGGGGAAACTTCAAGGCGCGCGCCCCGATATCTTTGATTGCCAGGCTTAACGGGCGAAAACCAAGCAACGGTTGTTGTTAGACGCCGTGGTTCTGTGACCAGTTCCAGGCATTCCGGTAAAGGCAGACGAAATTGATGCGCTGAGTCAGCACTTAAGTTTCCAAACCCAACGAGGGTTGCCCGCCCCGCAGAACATTCGAGGACGTGGCTTATATTCGGAACGCCGAATCCGGTAAAGCGACTGCAGTTGTCGCCGCGTTCCCTCCATCTACGCCCCTCAAATGGTCCGCAAATTTCTTTTAATAGGTCATTTTCATTCCAGGCAGCACTGTGCACGAGTAGCGCCTTAACAATGACAGCCCAAAATTGCGGATCGAGCTCCGAGAGGAGAGAGCCACCGTCTAGGTTCATCAGGGAGTCAAATACTTGATGGGCGGCGCGAGTCGCAAGTGCCGTTGCCGAGCTTGTACCATCGCTGAATGCAATTTGGTCCAAGCGACCAAATTCAGACAGATCGGGTGCAGCCGCGCCCAATCCAAAGAGCTTACGCGGCTTTGACGGTGTGACGACTAACCGGTCGCCGGTGCTCTGAAGCCGGACAAATTCTCTTCCGCCAGGAAAGTACAGATCCGGTTTTATCCCTCGCCGGTGGCCTAGTCCAAGCCCGGAGCTGACGTTGGGCAACCTGTGGTCAGTAAGCGGATCGGCCGCGTTGATTATTCCTTGCCGCTGTGTGACGCTGTCATGGTGCTGTGCACCAATTGTGAGTGCATTCAACGATTCGGCAGGGGACAGGATTGTACGCTCGTGCATCGCCTGATTCAGCGCTTCTAGGACGGCTCTTTCGCGAACCTCGGGCACTGCATCTTCAAATTCTGTCCATGTTGTATAGCCTGGAATAGTAAGTGGGGCGGTTACGTTTCCACCGCTGACAAGGAAGAGGACGTTGTATCGTGACGAAAGAAAATCCAGTAGTCTCGCGAGCGGACTCACAACGCCAGTGAACGGGCGCCGTGGGTCGCCCATCGAAAGATTGATGAGAAAAACTGAAGGTGCTGCTGCTTCTTCGCCCGCGCTACCCTTGATGCGGAGAATTGCCCTGTAGATCGTGTCCACCAACAGGCGATCCGCGTCCGTGTGTTCTCTTTCTTGCCCATCGGCGATCATCATCACAGGTCTTACATAAAGTGGCCTGGATAATGGTGCCTGATTCTCATTCCTATCCCCGTGCAGGATCAACGATGCCATCGCCGTACCGTGAATACGCTTGCGCACCAAGGTTCGGGCCTGCAAATCGTCAGGATCATCCAGCAGTAGGCGACCATCTAGAAGCCGATGAGCCTGCACTGGCACCCCATCGAGCAAAGCTGCTATGGGTACCCCTGCCGCGGGAGTCGATTCGCCCGGTGTAGCGGCCGCGCTTGGTTCGAGTTCAAGGGGGTCGCTAAGCATGCTCTGCGGGCGCAAGAACATGATTTCGTCAGCGATTGCGAGTCTCACCAAGCGATGGTGAGCGATCAGATTTTGTATTTCGCCTGCGGGAATGTCGACGAGCATTCCGTGATAAGCGATATCTCCAATAATCGCCTCGTGAACGATGGCCCCTCCTGTTTCCCTGACGATATTTTGGAGCGAATTTGACGCCTGCCTGCGGCGCGTTTGGTCATCGCGATACCAAAGCTCCACTTCAGTGCGCACTGGCCTGCCGGGATGTCGTTGAGCTTCTTCTTCCCAGAATGCAAACGTCTCCGGCGGGATCCGATCTTCCGGCCCCCACGGTCTTAAAGTTCGTAGTTGTTTGAAGAGATTTACGAACGGCGCAAATCCGCTGCCTAAAGGCTGATCTCTTTGCCAATTTTCCCAAAGACTCAGGAGCTGGCCTAGCGCCTGTGTGTCAGGCATAGCAAGGTAGAAGCGACTAGGAATTAATTTGTCAGTTCGAGTCTGACCCTCTCTTCCGGCGCGCCTGTCTTGAAGCGTGAAATTATCATCGGGAACAAACTCGCTTTCATACTCCGCCATGAGTTCAAATCCGGGGATTCTCCCCAGTGCTTTAGTGAAGTCATCGACGGAGCCTGCGATCTCAAACACAGCGACTCGATCCGGTGCCAGGCTTGTTGGATCGTTCCTGAGTTGGATCGCACCATCTCCGCGCGCCAGAACGCCACGCAACCGCGCAAATGCAGGGCTCAGCCGTTCCTTTTGTCGATTCGGGGGAGGAAATTTAATGGGAGGTGGACGATAGAACCCCCCAGGTGCTGCGACACCGATAGGACTCGGAAGTGGCAGCAGCGGGCGCGCAGGCATTAAATCTGACCTTCAGATTGTTGCGTGGCCCGAGATTTTGATGCCCAGAGCTTTAGCTGTTCAGCCAACACCGCCTTTAAGGGCTTCTGCCCTACTGCGAGAACCTGCCTTCTGCGAACATCGAGGCAAAATTGCTCCGCCTCCGCATAGCTGATTTTCCCAAGCACCTTAACTATTGAAGCTGAAGCATGCCCGGCGGGCTCATCGAATTTCGATACGAAGCTTTCGATGTAGCTTGTTAGCTCCTTTTGGGTTGGCATCGGGAGGTTCAGACGTATCTGAAAGCGCCGCCACGCTGCACGGTCGAGAAGTTCAGGGTGATTCGTGGCTGCGATCACGACCGTATAACTTGGCAATTCATCAATCTGCATCAAAAGCGAGCTGACGACGCGCTTGATCTCGCCCGTCTCATGAACGTCGCCGCGTTCTTTAGCGATAGCGTCGAATTCGTCGAAGAAGAGAACGCATGGCGTCGTTCTCGCGTAATCGAAAAGCCGCTTGAGCCGGGTTGCGGTTTCGCCAAGGTAGCTGCCAATCATCAGCTCGTATCGAACGAGAAAAAGCGATATGTTGATCGCTTCCGCCACTGCCTCTGCAAGCGTGGTCTTCCCCGTTCCCGGTGGCCCCACAAAAATGGCTCGATTGCGAGGTTCAACACCATGCGCGCGCAGTAAATCGGCCCGCAACTGCTCCTCCACCAGCTCATCAATACTCTGGCGAGCATCTGGCGATAACACGAGGTCATTTAGTGTGCGTCGAGGCGTGATCTCTGAGATGAAGTCACGGCCTTTGTGGGCGGGGTCAATCGCATGCATAGTACCTGAAAGGCTGTGAATTCCGTTTCCGTTGTGCTGTATCGCCTCTAGAAGGCGTTCCGCTAAGACTCCATGACGCTTTGCCCGTTCTTCAGCGATGATCGCTTCCGCGACATTCCTAAATTTCCGGTTATCGCCGCGTGTTCCCGCCTTGACGAGCGAAATCAGAAGGTCACTGCGTGCCATTGGTTCCCCCCTGCTCGGCCCTCTTAAGTTTTTCGATAGCTGCTTCGAGGAGCCAATTGTTGCGGGATAAAGGGACGTCCCGATGGTCGAGCGCTTGGTCTATTTGCTGCACTATGGCTTCCGGTAAACGGACTGTCACAGGAACCCTCGGCATCGGCTGCCGCTTCTTCAATGTGCTGTCGCTTGCCTTGCGTTTCATAGTGACATCATAATGGCATCACCTCCAGGTGCAAGCAAATAACGTCCTTTATTTCGGGCGATTTCTCAGATCTCGCCAATGAGTGGGGTAAGTTTCGCGGGACGGAGGAACTTTACCCTTGCTTTGGGACGGGCGTTGAAGGGACGGACGAAATAATCCCCATCGAGAAGCCCACCGGAGTCCATGACCGAGGAAGTTTCGTGAGTAAAGCTGTTTGAATCGGGAGGTGAGGCCTCCTAGGGCTGCCTTCGTCACGCAAATTCCATCCGATCCTGCAACTCAGAGCAATGGGGGTTATTTCGTCCCGAAAGTCCCAAACTCCCAGATTCGAGCTCAGATACAGCCGCTTCTCTTTTTCTGTGGCTCTCCTTTTGTTCTCGCCGCAAGAGGTGAGTGGACATTTGGCTGACGAAGATAGTTTCCCAAGGCCCCAGTCCCGTCTGCCAGCTAAACTCGGAAGGATTGAAGGCCCCTCGCGTTCGACCTTATTTCGTAGCGTTTCCGCGAGATCGGTGATTTGCTGCGCAAAGCCGCCAGCATCAATGATCGGGATATTCGGATCGAGGTTCGCGCGTTCCTTAGCCCCTGAAGCTGTCTTCCGCTCTTTGATACGCCCATCGAGCCATTCGAGGCCATTGTCGGACAAAGACATAGCTATCTAAGCACTATTTCGCTGCGCGATGTCACGATTGTACTGATTTACGATGCAAATGGTCTAGGCTCCGGCACGTCGAGAGGCGCGCTCGAAAACCTGGGGACGAAAAGTACACCCATGGATACGACACGACACAGCAACACGGCCCCCCTTAGCGGGTTTACGTTTCGTCCCCAGGTTTCCCCCCACGAAACCCATCCGCCTTGATTTTCCCACTCAGTGATGGGAAAAATCTACGCCGATGGCGATTAACCATGAGACCGCGCTTAGAACCCACCACAACCTTCCTCTCCATTCCTTGTGGCGTAAGAGTAAGACACCCCAAACAACATCCGTAAGGAAGAAGGCCGCAAGCACCGGTAGCGCCAGAGCCCACACGATGGGCTCTCCTGTGACTGGAATCATTCCTTGCTCTAACGGATTTCTCCAGCCGCGAGACGCAAGCTTAAGGTAAAGTACGATCCCAATCGCGTTGGCAACCAAAAATGCGATATCTAGGGGCTTCGCGGAGCCGCTGCCTACCGGTGTGATTGACATGGGAGTTTCCTGTCAGACGGGAGTGGTACATTACGGAAAGTACCAGTCCCGGTCACGGTAGGGACAGCTATTGCTAACTGCCCCCCGTACAGATCCGTGCGAGCGGAACTACCGCACACGGCTCCTACCTCGGATGGATGGCGTCGAAACGAACGTCAGGGTAAGGATGCAGGACACGAGGACGAGGGATCCATCGTTCGAAGGTTGGGCGGATGCGTTTCCAACTCGGCCGGCTGCGCTGGCTGCGACGCCCAAGCATCGAGCGCCACAGATTGCAGAGCCGAGCGCGAAAGCGGCCCAACGTCGCCGTGTTACCTGGGACAGCGTGATAGCGGTAATAGCCCTCGACCACACGTTTCAGCCACTGTCCTACGACGGGAACCCGTTCATGCATCCGCTCACGCAGCACCGCTTTAATCTTGCGCAGTGCCGCTTGCATCCGCTTGGGTTGGGTTGTGCGTCCCACGACGAAATAGCCTTTGGAGTTCGTCGTACAGTAGTGAGGGAACCCCAGAAACGTGAAGGTCTCGGCTTTGCCTTCACCACGCCGCTGCCGGGTAACCTGGGCGAGGCGACCGAATTCGATCAGTCGCGTCTTGTCCGGATGGAGCTCCAGCGCGAACGACGCTAGCCGTTCCTTAAACTCTGCCAGGAACCGCTCCGCATCTTTACGGTGCTGGAAACCAACTACCATATCGTCAGCATAGCGGACGACAACAACCTCGCCGCTCGCTACTTTCTGGCGCCACACCTCGATCCACAGGTCGAAGACGTAATGCAGATACACGTTAGCCAGTAGCGGCGAAATCACCGCTCCCTGCGGGGTGCCTGCTTTCGTCTCCAACCATTCGCCTTCTTCCGAGACTCCTGCCTTCAACCATTTCTGGATCAGCCGAAGCACCCGGTTGTCAGCGATTCGATGCGCCATAAACTTCATGGTCCATTCGTGGCTCATGTTGTCGAAGAAGCCCCGAATATCCGCATCGAGTATCCAGTTCACACGCTTCCGACTGATCCCCACATGCAGCGCGTCCAGCGCCTGATGTGGGCTACGGCCGGGACGAAACCCATACGAAAAGCCCCGGAAGTCCACCTCGTAAATCTGGTTGAGGATGCGGACCACCGCTTGCTGGACGATCTTGTCTTCCAGCGCCGCGATGCCCAACGGGCGTTGCCGCCCATCGGCTTTCGGTATGTACACTCTTCGTGAAGGATGCGCCCGGTACGTTCCCCGGTGCACTCGCTGATGGAGGCCGGTTAAGCGCTCCTCCAGGTCGTGCTCATACTCCTGCCAACTGACCCCGTCTACTCCCGGGGCCGCGCTCCGCTTTAAGGCGTAGTAGCTTTCCCGTAGCAGATCAACTGTAAGATGGTGCAGTAAGGCGGTGAACCGTTCCTGCTTCCTTGCCTGCGCCGTTCGGCGCACGCCGCCCAGCCCCTGGGACACGCGTATTCCGCTCTGTGTCGGATACGTGTGGTGTTGAACGTCGTTCTCCTTGGTCCGCGCCCTTCCCTCCGCTGCCTCCGCGGAAGCCTTCGCTTCTTTGTTCGGTAGTTTCATAGGTAATATGGCGCAGTCCGACTCCTCCAAAACGTACATGCCCGGATGATGGATATTTCACCTTCCCGGACCGGTCTGCTCGCGCAGACGTTCTGGAGGCCTCCCGGTTCTCGTGCACATTGCTTCCTGACGTGCTGGGGGTCTTCGACTACGCCGAGCCCGGCGGCCGCTCGCGAATAGCGCGGTTCACCAGTGTTGCCTTCCCGCTGTCAGAAAAGGGTCGGCACTCGGATTGTTAGTTTTCGCAGCTCTATGGCCCGCCCGCCAGTTCCTCTGTCTACGCTTCGCTATGATCCCTCTCGAGATCACAGGCAAGACTCGAGGCCAAGATGGAGTCGCTTCTCCTTTCCTGTGGGGCTCTTGCATCCCTTACAATGTGCCGATTTATCCCGGCGCTCTCTGACAACTAATCTTCAAATGCTCTTCCCGACTAAGGCTTGCCTGGGTCAGCAAAAGTTAGCGTCAGTGATTGTGTATTGTTCTTATTGTAATCACCATTCCCCGAGATAGTAACAAGCTGAATTGGAACACTGACGGCAGCGTTCACGTCGTACTTCACTCCATAAGAAACCGTCACGCCAACCTTATCCAGGGGAAGGCTGAGTAGGGTGCTTTGTGTGGCCGCGACCTTTGCCGCCGCTTCTACCTCCTTGACCAAACCTGAATAGAGCGATGTCGTAGGGGGCTTGACCAACCCCCGCCCCGGCTGGCTTTCCGTCTTATGCGGCTGATACGTAAAAGTTACGTCGTCTGTGACATCTGTTTCCCGGCTAGCGCCAAACTTGAGAACAAGAATCGAAAGACTGACGCCACCGGTAAAAGCAGTTGTCGCCTTGAAATCTAGGCTTACGCTCGCAAGTTTCGGCAGTTTTTTGGCAGTGTCTGACCCGATTTCGGTTTGATAGCAATCTAAGGCCTCTTTCACCGCATGGACGGCGTCCGCCAGGTCGACTGCCTGCTTCTGCTTCTTCGGCTGCCTGTCCGGGAGCTGAACAGAGGTCACGCATTTTACCTCTCCGGGCGGATTATCCAGGCCCCGGGCGCTCCGGTTTAGAAGAACGAGCCCAAATGAAACCCAGAGCCAACCTTTCACAAACTGAAACCTCCACGTGGCACATACAATACATGCGTCTGTCTTAAGATCGCAATTTAAATCGAATCCGGAGAACAGATCATTTTCCCGTGGCTTCCCGCGCCCACTAACACACCTCGGCAAACATTTGTCAGAGCTGATGGCTTCCTTAATTCCTACCTCCAATTTCCGATGAGAACAAAAGGCGCCCAATAAAAGGGATTCGAGTATCGCGAGGCAGCACGCTCGGTCGGTGGATCCAAAACCTGGGGGGTGCTATCGGGACCATGCAGGAGCATAAGCTGTGCTTGGCGTAGAGCTTCCGACTTCGTCATGCCGGGGCTGGCTACCCAGAGTTTATAGAATGTGGCCATCATCTGTCCGACGCTGGCGTCATCCACGTTCCACAGGCTCGCCACGACCGCCTTCGCCCCTTTCGTTTGAGCTGTAATGGCAAGACCGTTAATCTCACGACCGTCTCGATTAATCGCGTCCTTTGCTGTTTCGCAAGCTGACAGAGTAAGTAGATCTACACCGGTGAGATCTATCCGCGGCTCGTCGCGCAGTTCCGCCAAGGTCAGCTGATAGCCTTGGCCGCCGCCGGTGTCCTTGCCACCGAGCAACAGATACGAGTACTCGTCACCCTCCGGGCTGAAGACGTAGTGGCTTGCAATATGGACAAGTGAAGGGTGCTTCTCCAACTCGGCTTCCATATTGGTTTCAGTGAAGGAGTCATTAAGCAGAATCGTTCCAGGAACAGATCCGCGCGACCCGGTTGCATCGCTATGGATGACAGAGGACAACTCTTCCGGTACTGCCTTGAGCTCGCCTAGGCCATTGTAGTTCTTAGAAACCCCCATCGCGACACCACGCCGTTGGCCATTCTGTGATTGAGCCCCTAGATTTACCAGGCTCGCCGTAGTGATCACCGTGTTTCGGTAGCGCTCGATGAGATACTGCTTTCCGTCGTAAAGAGCGCCCAGCGGCAGGTATCGCAGCACATCGTCGAGCGACCAAACGAGATTGACAACGAGCGCGCCCTGGAGATCCTTTTCAATCGGTGCGACGAGAATGCTGTAAAGCTCCTGCGCCTTCACCTCAATATCTTTATCGGAATGGTGATCCGCCAGAGCTTTTGAGAAAGCAAACACTTTTCCGCGCAGCGCAATCTTGCCAATAGGGACGTCTCGCGCAACTCGAGTTGCGGACGTAATCACGATCAGGACGCATTTCCGGTCC
>Ga0206939_10215_pt1 | contig 14394 bp, 10 predicted proteins | sample Alteio_BWOrgHeat_10_FD_152921 | JGI IMG/M metagenome (GOLD analysis project Ga0206939, IMG submission 152921) | Enriched cells from forest soil in Barre Woods Harvard Forest LTER site, Petersham, Massachusetts, United States -... | ecosystem: Environmental > Terrestrial > Soil > Temperate forest >... | reverse complement strand
AGACGTGATCGGATAGGTGGCGGAGTTGATGTTGCTGTCGGTGTCGCCGCTCAGGTAGCCGATGGCTTCGAGCGTGGTGGTGGTGGCGATGTTCACCGGCCCGGAGTAAAGCGTGCCACTGGTCTCTGAGGGGGTGGAGCCATCCAAGGTGTAGCGAATCGAAGCGCCGCTGGTGGAGTCGCTGATGGTCACGTTCTGCGCACTGCTATAGGTGGCACCACCGGGGATGAATACTGGCGCGGCGACTTGCGTCGTTGATGCAGGGCCAGCCAGGTCGTTGATCAACGCCTGTCCCGTGGGTGTGCCAATGCCGGTGACGAGATCATATCCGGGAACGGCTGGCTTCGTGTTGTTGCCGGAGGTGATGTCGTGGAAATCGGTCGTGTAATTGGAGGCCTTCAGGATCGCGTAAATCGCGGGATTGATAAAACCAGCCGTGGGTTTTCCCGACAACGTCGCCTGCTGATTTACCAAGGCGAGGAACCCGGCCCATAAAGGGGACGCCACACTCGTGCCGCCGACCAGGCCGCTCTGGCCGTCGCTGAATACAAACCAGGACTGTATGTTCCCCACCATGGAAACATCCGGGGTGTTGCGCGTCGTGGTTGATCCGCCATTTGCCTTCATGGAGATACCCTGCTGCCAGGAAGGAATTGGAATATTGCTGGCCACGCTGCCGCTGCCGCTCCATCCGGTCTCCGACAGCCAGGGGCCGCCTGGACCATTGGTCGTCAGGCTCGTTCCACCGACTTGAATCATATACGGACTGTCATCCCAGCCAAATGGCGTTGTTATGTACCCGCTGTCGCCGCTGGCATTGAACACCGACTGTCCTTGCGCCGCCATTTGCTGCATAATCTGGTTCATGGTGGCGGGCGCAGGATTGACGCCCCAGGAGCTGCTCACTGATTTGCAAATGTTGTCCGTCGCCATCCGGTTCCAGATGTCGGTATCGTTGGTTCCGGTGTAGAAAAAGATTGCGGCGGCCGGCGCCATCGCATGCGCGGCCTCGATATCCAGCGTTTGCTCGATCGTGTTGTCACCTGGCGCGGCAACGCCGGTCACGCCATTGAGCAGTACATTGGTAACGTTCGCGTTGGGAAGCCGGGCCTGCGAACAGTAGGCGCTGACGTCACTGGCGTGATAGCCGCCGAACTCAAATAACCCGATGGCCTGGCCGCTGCCATTGAGTGCAACCCCCGGAGCGTAGGCGGCGCGGTAGTCGTTGCCCATGAATCCCCCTCCCGGACCCGAGCCAGTGATCATGGCAACGGCGGCGTTGGAACCCGTCTGATATTTAGCATGGGGTCGATCGAAGTTACTAAGGCCGCTGACCTCCAGTATGGGAACATCCTGATCCACCGATGGCACCCTGTCCGGCCCAAAAAAAGTGCGGTTTTCCGTCGGATGCCGGTAGACGAGCATGTTTACATTAAAGGCCTTTTCCACGGCAGTAACCTGACCCCGCACATCCACGATCGTGCCATTGGGGTGAATTTCAATTACCGTCAAACCGTACTTCGCCGCAAATTGGACGACCTTATTCACATCCTGAGCGGTTGGCCCAAACTGCGCGGTAAACTCCGCCGGGGTCAACCATTGGCGAAAAAGCGGACTGTCTGGGTCGTTAAGATCGCGCAGCGTAACGTTCAGGAGAGCCTGGTTTCGCAGGGGGAGGCTGATCGCGAGCTGAATTTCCTGATTGGCGGGAACGGCCACTATTGCCGATTGCTGCAACGCCACGGGGTTGATGCTGCTGTCCAGCGTTCTCGTCGTTTGCGCCGGAGCGGATGCCGTAATGACTGAAAAAACTGCGACAACTGCAGCGCAGCGGCCCGCGATTGTCTGCAAACAGGACCGGGGTAAACCGAAGACAGGGATATTCATGATTGGATTTGGTTATAGTTGGGGTAGCAAGGCCACAAAGTCGTGGCCGTTTGGTGCCGCGCACGGGTCATTCGCTCCAATTCAGGAGCCCGGCGCAGCGGGGAAACGGCACAACTTGTCCAGGGGTACTGCCGGCCACGTTTGTCAAAACGCCAGCTACTTGCAAAAGAATTATTCCACTGAATCCGGATCGGCCCTGCCCCCGCGCAAATCGAGAGCCAGAAAAGAAGCACGAGAAGCCGGCGCAGAAGCATTCCTGCTTCGCGCGCCGGCCGTCAGACTTGCGCGATCCCGCGAGATTGGGGATGTCAGAACAGTGATTCCGTGCCTTCGATGCGGACGGCTTCCAACTCGCCCGGGTTGAGGCCGAGCAGCTCCAGGATCGTGGGCGCGATCTGCGTCGTCTCCACCGGCGTCGTGACCGCCGTGCCGCCCTGCGCGCCGGGCCATGCGACAAGGATCGGAACGTTCCGATCCTCGGTGTGGTCGCCGCCATGCTCGGCAATCTTGGACGGGTGAGCGGTGTAAACAACACCGTACTGCCCGATTCCGATCACGTCGGGCACCCGCGGATCGATCTGAGGCACGCCAATAAGCGCCGCCGCCGCCGCGCCGGTGTAGATCTGGGTGCAGCCGGCGGACGTGACGGGCTTGCCGTCGACGCTCGCCGTTGGGTCGCTGTAATTCACGAGGAAATCGTGCGCGAAATCGGTGGCCGCCTTGGAGCGGTCATTGAGCCACAGGAGCAGGCCGTCGTCGTCGGTCCCCTGGGCCACCAATGGGGTGGCACTCGGATGACTCAGGTTCCACGCCGCGTTGAGCGCAGAAATGATCTGGCTGTCGTTGATCCGGTTGAGCGCGGCGATATTCATCGGCGATTGACCGTGCTTGGCCGATATAATGATCGCGGTGTTATTGAGGAGGCCGCGCGCGGTGAGCGCGGTGACCATGCTGCCGAGGGATTGGTCGACGAAGGTGAGCGCATTGGTCAACACCGGCCCGGGCGTAAAGCCGTCCGCGAGATAGCCGCCTGGGGCTGTTCCCGACAGGTCGCCTTCGGTCCGCGAGGTGACCAGCTTCTGCCCGGTCGAGACGGTCTGGAAATTCATGCCGAAAATCGCCGGCGTGCCCGGATTGCCGGAGCCGTCGTGGCGATGGCCATTGATCCAGTTGAGCACGGCCTCAACTTTATAGTTGTCGTACTGCTGCGTCTTGAGGTTGTCCGTGGTCCAGTCCGGTTGACTGGGATCCGTCGGGGCGGTCGCGCTCGAGCTGCTGTTGATCTCGGGCGTGAAGTAGTCGTCGACCCCTTGGCCGGAAGGTCCGGACAAAATTTGATAGGCGGGATGCTTGTCCGACCAGGCGGTCAGCAGTCCATGCTGATGGATCACCTCGAAAACCGTATTCACCCTGAGATATTGATTGGGATAGATTCCCTTATGGGTGAGGGGATCGATCGGCAAGTTTGCCGGGTTGATGAGATGCACCGCGTTGCCGTCCAATTGCAGAATATTCGCCCAGGGGTCCGGACCCGGTGCCGGCACGATGCCCTCGCCCGCGTCGAGCGCGCCCAAATTAATGTCGAGGGCCTCGAAGTACGTCACCTCACCGCCGGGCGGCGGGCTGGAGAAGTTCGTCGTGCCAGCCGGATAAATGATGTGGTTCCAGGTGTCGTCATAGTAAATTCCCGTGGTCCGCGGATTGCCGCCCGTGAACTGCCCGACCATTCCCGGAAAGGAGTCCGAGGGGAAAGGCGTGCTCGCATTCGAATAGTCGACCCCTTGGGCCAGCAGCTTGGCCAGGGTGGAATTTGGATAGTGTTGGGCGTACCAGGCCAGGTCGGATTGATGCATGCCGTCCACCGAGATGACCAGCACGTGGTCGACCGTTTTCTGGCCGAAGCCGGATCCAAACGGGTTTGCGACCGCGGGCTGGGCTGCGCTGATCGCCAGCAAAACGCCGGCGGCAGCGGCGCCGGCGATCTTGAGTTTCTCCAGCTGGACGGGGAGCGAACCGCAGGCGCGGTTCAACTGATTGAACGGTGATTTCGTTTTCATGGTAATGCTTTATTATCTCATTGGGTTTGTCGGCCACAGCCGGGGGTGAACCGTGGTTCTTTTTCCTCGCCCAAACTTGAAAACGCTCAAATATCAATAATCAATATAATCACTGTAATAAGTAGGTGACGAATGTTTCAGCATGGTTACAGGGCAGAATGGTCTGATCAGCGGACGATCATATTAACAGGCTGTTGAAAAAATCTGCTGAGCCAGGAACATAGTGTTTTGACCCCATGCGACCGCCCCACGCTGGGGATTTATATCTATATATAATCAGCCTGAAACAGGATGCGCCGCCATCATCGCAATTGCTGCGCCCTTCGTCGCGGCAGAGCGAAGGAGGGTTTGGGCCTGACCCCTCCGGATCGCCTCAGGGCACAAACAAAACCGGGCCGCCGCCACTATTGTACTGTTTCATGATGGCCGCCATCTTGTGAAAATCGACCTGGTCGGACGTGAGCACCTGGATTTGTGCGGGGTTCAGCGCTTGGGTGGCTGAGTTGATAATTCGATTGTCATGGGGAGTGAGCCCGGTCGTCGGGTCAGGGGTATTGTATCCGGCCGGGCGCGTCGAAAGATCCTTTCCCGCGTAATTGGCGTCGGCCATCGCCTGGATCAGGGCGCTGGCTTGTTCAGGACTGAGGGCTACGCCGGCGTCGGCGAAATCCGCTGCGTAGGTGGTGTTGACTTGATTCTGGATCGCCGTCCGGGCCTGAAGTTGCGCCAAGGTGGCATCGGCGTTGCTGCCAAGAATGGCCGTGATTTGCTGCTCCGTGTCCTGGGCCGCCGAATTCATGGCATTTTGCCAGTCGGGAGATCCCCGGTCCAAACCGGCGGCGGTCGCCAGCTGCACGGCATCGATGTTACTCATCGCGCGTTGTGTCAGCAGATCTTTCAAGTTGGATAATTGGTCCGGGGCGAGATTGAGGGTGCTCAAGTCGCCGTACCTGCGATCGACACTCCGGCGCATCTGCTTGGCGTAGAGCGCAGCATACTCGGGATGATCCTTCAAGATATCGCCGATGTGGATGATCGTGCCACCGGGCTTCGGGCTCCCGTCGATACTCGCATCGTCGCTTTTGGATTGCGCGGACGCGGCCATAGCCTGTGCCTGTGCCTGCAGGGCGGCTTGCATCTGCTTCTCCGCCAGGACTTGGGCGGCCTTGGCTGCGGCGAGTCGATGCTGCAGGTCGGCGATCTCCTTTTGCTCGTCTTTTTTAGCGGCGTCCCAGTGCAGGTTGACCCGCGTGATCTCGATCTTTTGCCGGGCGGCAAGATAGCCGAGGGACAGGCATCCGAGGAATAAAATCGTAGCCAGCCAGGAGATTGCGCGGTTCATGGGGTGAACAGGCCGAATGCCAATCATAAAGTGGAGCCCATCGCCCTTGTCGAGAAATCTATCGCGTCGGCGTCCGCTCTCCGCCGATGGAGCTCATTTTTAGCAGGGACAGGCAGAGGTAGCCCGTGGATTTTTACGAAATTCGACAAGTGGAGGCCCGACCCCTTCGGATCGGTTTCCGATCGCGATTGAGACAGATTAACCACAAAGGCACGAAGAACCCGAAGCTCGATCCCAAGAAGTTTTCTTCTTCGTGTTCTTTGCGTCTTTGTGGTTACCAAAAAATTCAATAAGCAAAGGACCGGCCCCTTTGGACCGGTTCTGCCATGGGGGCCGGCTGCCCTCGTTGGCAGGTCATCACCCCATGGCGGCAGGCCGCCGTCCACGGTAGCATCGCACCGCAAAATCCGACTCTCCGCCCAGCGTTCGAAAGAAATTTTATTTGTGCGGTTTCGAACGAGGCCTATCTGAACAAAACCTTCAATCATCCCTCCCATGGCCCATCTATTTCTCGCACTCTTCCTCCTCGTCTTCGGCCTAAATCTATTGTTCGGGCTTTCCATCCCGATCTGGGTCTCGGGCCTGCTGGCGTTCATCGCCGGCCTCCTGCTTGTAATGGAACAGTTTCGTCTCCGGCTGGGCCGGAAGTAGTCTTCGGCTGACGCCCCGATGTCCCGCCGGGCGAGCGGACGAACTTGAACAAGCGCCCGTGCATCGGCAAAAGCAAATCGGACCCCGTCATGCCTCGAGGCGACAAATCTAGTTATATTGACAAGCAGAAACGTCAGGCGGAGCATATCGAAAATAGCTATGAAAGAAAGGGCATCGGCAAAAAGGCCGCGCAGGGGCGGGCTTGGGCCACCGTCAACCAGCTCACGGGCGGCGGTAAAAAAAGTGGTTCGGGAAGAAAGCAAGGTTGATTTGAAACCATCGCAGCCAATCCAACCGATTTCGGAGCGATTCCCCGCCTTGGAGGAACAGGAAGTCATTTTGACCTTTTTTGCCCCGGAGGCCAAGGTGGTGCAGGTGGCCGGCACGTTCAACGGCTGGCACCCGGAGGCCAGTCCGCTTGAGCACGGCGGAGACGGAGAATGGATCGCCCGGTTAATGCTCAAGTCAGGCCAGTATGAGTACCGTTTCGTGGTGGATGGCGAATGGAGCGACGATCCGCAGGCCGCGCAAAGCGTGGCCAATCCTCATGGAGGATTTAATTCAGTTTTAAAGGTGGGGCTGGACGACACGACTGATCTTTTGTGATTAATGCGGCAGGGCATTGAAAGGCCTGGCCAGGCAGCGGACAAGGTCTTAGGAACAGGTCAAAAAAATCTTCTGTCCACTGATCACACGCTCCCTTCGGATCGTTCTAGATCGGCTGATTCGCGTGTATTCGCGCCTGTCCTCCGAAGCCTTGGCGAAGGAGGATTCATCTGCGGTTCAAAACAGGGGATGGCAAAAAGGATCGGCCCGTTGGATCCGTCGGGCGGTTCTTGTCCAGACGACAAGGGGTCGCCTGATCGGCGACCCCTCTTTTGCAAGCGATGATGAGTCTTTCTGCGTAAACTATTTCACGCCGTCTTTCCAGAACAGGATGTTCACCCACGTGACTTCGGCCGGACCGCCGCTCGCGGACGAGGATAGCAGCACGGGCGCCCGAACCCCGACCACGTTGAACACCGGCACGGCAGCGATCGTCTTTTCCTCCACGTTGACGCCATTGATATAGACATCCACCGTTCCCGCGGCGGGCGTATAGATCGTATTGAACCGTGCCTCCACTCCAGGGATGCACTGCCCTAGCGTCTTGCCGCTGATCGCGTCGACGAACGTATCGAACAACTCCGGCGGCGATAATTTCCGGACAGCGATCAGGCAAGGACCGGTCTGCAACACTGCCACCTCGGAACCGTCGGCGCCGGCCAACCAATCAACATTCAAGTCGGCTTGAAGCTGCTCCGTGTTCGTTGGGAAAAGCGGGGCGTAGCGCCATTCCGCCGTGCCAATGGGGTTGGGGATATCAAAAATAGCGCCGCTGCCGGGAAAGGCCGTCGGAATCGGAATGATCCGGCCGCCGTTGGACGTCACCGCGACGGAAGATTCGGTGGTGGGGATCCAACCGAGACCGACCTGGGCTTGGGCTGACAACGCTAAACCGCAAACGAACGCCGTCGCGGCGAGGACTTTAATAATACATTCTTCTGTTTTCATAATACCATGAAGGTTGAGGTTTAATTAACTCGGAAACGAGTTAGCAGCGGTACTGCCGCTAACCAGGACGGCATCCGTACGCAGCAGGCGCGTACTTGCAAATCGTTTTCAGTTAAAGTTGCGTGACAATCGCCGCGGCTAGGGATTTCGCCTTATCCCAACAGCGTTTCGTGCAATTTTAATCCGGTGTAAATCTTGGTTTTTCGAAGATTGACGGCCTGACTCCTTCGGATCGGCCCAGATCACGATTAAGACAGATTAACCACAAAGGCACGAAGAGCCCGAAGCTCGATCCCAAGAAGTTTTCTTCTTCGTGTCCTTGGTGTCTTTGTGGTTACTAAAAATTAAATAAGTAGAGGCCCGGCCCCTTCGGATCGGCCGCCCATTCGGATTGATTCGCGGATGACACATGCTATGACGCCAATTCTCAAATCACCACCCCGGCCACCAGGACCGGAATCATCACCGTCAGATTGGAGGATTTAAAATGGGTCTTGGAGATAAGTTGCGTGGCAGGCAGGCCTGCCCTGTGTGCAAGGGGCCGATTGATACCGTGGCCGTGCCGAAGGCGCTTTTATGCAAAGCCTGCGATACCTATCTCGAGCTGGTCGACGGAGGGTTGCGGCGAATCCCGGAGGATCGCCTGGAGTCAGGCCACGTCTTCGGTGCGCCCACACCGTGGAAAGACATTCGCGCGGTCACTTTCCCAACCGTATTCGCCGCACTGCCAACGCAGCTCACCGAGCTCGCACTGGCTAAAAAGGCCGGGATCCGCCTGCTCGAAGCCCAATGGCCAGCCGGCTGCTCCGTCTGTGGCCAGCCCGCCACGCGCCATGAAAGGCAAGCCCGGGTGATCGTCATCCCGCGCGAATGGGGCATCTTCAACATCGGGAGCCAAAAAATCACCATCATGGCCGATGGCATTCCCCACTGCAGTGAACACTCGGGCGGCGCCGTCTTTGACCGGATAGCTTTCGCCGTATCGCTGGCCGATCCGGCCTTTGGCTTGAACTTCCGCTCCCTCGCCTACCGCAACGCATTCCGAAAACTGAATCCGTGGCCCTGGTCTCGCTGAAAAAGCAAAGTTTGCTGATTGACGACACCGTCGGATCGGCTGAAAAAACAGATTAACCGCGAAGGCACGAAGAGCACGAAGCTCGATCCTAAGAAGTTTTCTTCTTCGTGTCCTTGGTGTCTTTGTGGTTAGATCGGATCAGGACGACTCGTTCGGAAGCCAGTGGATTTTTACGAGATTAAAAAAGTAGAAGCCCGACCCCTTCGGATCAGCCCAGGACACAGGGATCTTGATTCTCGCACGTGGACTGAGCAGATTTGCACTCGTTCATCCCGACCAAACCCGAAGCCCACCCGAACCATCAACCTGAATGGGAAGTCCCGATTTGAATGAAAACGACTAAAATCTTTGCCAACCTCATCATGGGATGGATGACCTTGTCCGCCATTCCATGTTTCGCTCAGAAATCACCCGACATCGTTTTGAACGAAAAAGTCGTTCGCGAATACTACTCCGCCTACGAAAAAAAAGATTGGCATATCCTAGAGCTGATTCTCGCTGACGGATTCACTTTCACCAGCCCGGCAGGCGATGATCATATCAGTCTGAAGCAATACAAGGAGAGGTGCTGGCCCAACTCCGAAAACACCAAAAGGTTCGATTTGGAAAAGGTTATCGTTTCTGGAGACGATGCCTTTGTGACCTACAATGGCTGGACTAATGACGGTCGATTATTTCGGAACACGGAGCGTTTTAGATTAAAGGACGGGAAGATAATTGAGAATGAGTGTTTTTTTTGGAACGGGTGTGCACTTCCCTAATAATCAGACAAAAAAATGACCCCTGCTTCAAAGAGCGGGTATTGCACCCATTTTCGGCTGGGTCATCCTGAGCGCAGCGAAGGATCCAGTGATGTGGGCGGGGTGCTCCTGGTCGCCAAAGGCGCCGCCATGGGCGGGCAACCCTCACTCCGCGATTAATTTTGGCGTCCTTTTTTTGACCTGTCCCTAAAAATCTTCCCTAAAAATCCCCTTTCCGGATTTGGCTGGCCCACAATGTGCGGCGAATAAGTCCGAGCAGAGCCAGAGCAATGAGAAACCAGGTTGAAAAAGCGCCGCCACCGGAACTCGAAGCGGCTGCAGCGGAGCCTGACGCAACCGTGATGGTCGTAGTCGTAGAGGCAGGAGAGTATACTACTATATTAGCCGGCGTGAAGGTGACGCTTAGAATTTGATTCGCTCCTGCATTGAGCACGGTGCCTGCAGCGGGGGTGTACGTGAACGTTCCTGAAATGTTCACCCCGCCTGCGCTCGCGGTCGCGTTCAGTTGGGTGGCCGATAGCGCGGTGCCAGGCGTTATCTGGGACGGCTGCGGCCACGTGATCGTAGTGAGCCCGGCCAAAACGCCTTTTCGGATCGCACTGTTGCCAGTGTCCGCCACGTAAACATTGCCCACGCTGTCCACCGCCACGCCGTCGGGATAGTTGAAGCCCGCGGCCGAACCCACGCCGTCGGCGCTGCCGGCGACGCCGGCCGTGCCGGCCAGTGTGGTCACCACGCCCCCCGGGGAGATTTCGCGAATGGTGTGGTTGATGGTGTCGGCGACATAAACATTGCCGGCGCTATCCACGGTCACGCCATCGGGATAGTTGAACCGAGCAGCCGGGCCCGTGCCATCGGCGGTCCCGGGACTGTGGGCGGTGCCAGCCAGCGTGGTCACGACACCGCCCGGGGTGATTTTTCGAATCTCGCTATTAAAGGTGTCCGCCACGTAAACATTGCCCACACTATCCACCGCCACGCCTTGGGGATAGTTGAACTGCGCGGCGGGGCCGGTGCCATCAGCGCTGCCGTAGCTGCCGGCCGTGCCGGCCAGAGTGGTCACGACGCCACCCGGGGTGATTTTGCGAATCGTGCTATTGCCATTATCCGCCACGTAAACATTGCCCGCGCTGTCCACCGCCACGCCGAAGGGATAGTAAAACTGCGCGGCCGATCCCGTGCCATTGGCATGGCCGGTAACGCCGGCCGTGCCGGCCAGAGTGGTCACGACGCCGCCCGCGGTGATTTTGCGGATGGTGCTATTGGTCGTGTCCGCTACATAAAGATTGCCCGTACTATCCACCGTCACAGCGGCAGGGTAGTTAAACCGTGCGGCTGGTCCCGTGCCATCGGCGCTGCCGGTAACGCCGGCGGTGCCGGCCAGGGTGGTCACGACGCCGGACGGAGTGATTTTACGGATGACCTGGTTGAAGGTATCCGCCACGTAAACATTGTTCGCACTATCCACCGCCACGCCTGAAGGATTGTAGAACCGTGCGGCCGAACCCGTGCCATCGGCGCTGCCGAAAACGCTGGGGGCTCCGGCCAGGGTTGCCACGACCCCGCCCGGGGTGACGGTGCGAATTGCGTCATTGTCGGTGTCGGCGACGTAAACCATACCGGCACTGTTCACGGCCAGTCCAGTCGGGCTGTCGAATTGGGCGGCTGGGCCGGTGCCATCGGCGCTGCCGAAGCTGCCGGCGACGCCGGCTAACGTGGTCACGACGCCGGACGGCGTGATTTTGCGGATCGTGTTATTGCCGGTATCTGCCGCGTACACATTATTCGCGCTGTCCACCGCCACACCCGACGGATTGTAGAACTGCGCGGCGGGCCCGGTGCCATCAGTGCTGCCGAAAACGCCGGCCGTGCCGGCCAGGGTGGACACCATGCCACCCGGGGTGATTTTGCGGATCGTGTTATTGCCGGAGTCGGCGACGTAAACATTGCCCGCCTTGTCCACCGCCACCGCCGTGGCATCGTTGAACTGCGCCGCCGGGCCTGTGCCATCGGCACTGCCGTAAGTGCCGGCCGTGCCGGCGAGCGTGGTCACAATGCCCGTCGGGGTGATCTTGCGAATGGTTTCGTTAACGGTATCGGCGACATAAACGTTGCCCGCGCTGTCCACCGCCACGCTCGTAGGAAAATCGAACATTGCCGCCGGGCCCGTGCCATCCGCGCTCCCATAAATGCCCGCGGTGCCAGCCAGCGTGGTCACGACGCCGGACGGCGTGATTTTGCGAATCGTGTCATTGCCGTTATCCGCCACGTAAACATTGCCCACGCTGTCAACCGCCACGGCATAGGGATAGTAGAATCTCGCAGCTGAGCCCGTGCCGTCGGCGCTACCGAAAGACCCGGCGGTGCCGGCCAGCGTCGTCACCGAACCGGCGGGGGTGATTTTGCGAATCGTGTGGTTGTAGGTATCAGCCACGTAAACATTGCCCGCGCTGTCCACCGCCGTGCTATTGGGATATCCGAAAATAAAATACACGGATCCAACCCCGTGATGAAGACTGATTAATTTTAATCCCAAAGGCACCTCCTCCTTCGCCGAGGCTACGGAGGACACCAAGCCCACAGAGCGAAAACCAAGCTTCCTTGGTCCGACCTTCGTGTTTTTTGCCTGCCCTCCGTAGCCTCGGGCGAAGGAGGGTGACGTTTGGGTTACGATCGATCGATCCCACTGTATCAATTTCCTAATGACAATCAGGCCTTGGGCGTTGGACGTTGAACGTTGAACGTTGAATGTTCGGCTTGCCGCCGCCCCTTGCCAAATTGGCTTCCCGGGATAGGTTTACCCCGAAAACATTCACAAAATGTTGCACGAATTTTTATTGACGAACCACTGCGATAACACCATCGGTTGTGGTTGCTGCGGTTGAAAACCACATCCGGTAGTGGTGTCAACAACCGGTCAACAAGTTTTAACAAGTTTTGGTGGCCTAATTTCCCTGCGCGTTAAAAAACCCCACAGTCTTTTCCTGATTCCACCCTTTTTCCGCCAACCATGCAAAAGATCTTCCAAGTCGGCACCAAGACCTTCCTCCTCGACCAGGCGAAAGCCGAAGCCGCGTTCGCCGCCAAGAAAGTCATCAACGGCCGCGTGACCATGACTTTCAACCTCCTCCCGCTCAAATACCAGTGGGCCTACGACCTTTACCGCAAGATGAAGGCCAACCACTGGGAGCCCGAGGACATCCCCATGGGCAAGGACATTGAACAGTGGCGCGACACCAAGGTCGTCAGCGACGTCGAGCGCTGGATCATCCGCATGGGCATCGGCTATTTCTCCGCGGCCGAGGGCATTGTCGGCGACAACATCCAGCACGTCGTGCGCGAACTCGTCACCGCGCCCGAGCTCAAGCTCGTCCTCGGCCGCCACGCGCACGAGGAAAACATCCATGCCGACTCGCTCCTCTACATGATCGCCTCGCTGGGCATCAACCCGCACGAGTGCGAGGCCATGTTCGAGGACGTGGACACCATCGTGCGGAAAAACCAGTTCGTCACCCGCATCTCGAGCGACCTGCGCCGCGACCTCGACCTCACGCGGGCCGAGAACAAGATGCTCCTGGCCAAAAACATCTTCGTCTTCGGCCAGTGCATGGAAGGCACGCAGTTCTACGGGCTCTTCGGCATGATCCTTTCGCTTTACCGGCAGAACAAGTTTCCCGGCATCGGCCAGATGTTCCGCTACACCCTGCGCGACGAGTCCAACCACATCGAGGTCTTCCGCAATCTCTTCATGGATCTCGTCGAGGAGAATCGCGAGATCTGGACGGCCGACTTCAAGGAAGAGCTGCGCAACCTCATGCGCGAGGCGGTCGAGCTCGAGAAGGAGTTCATCCGCGACTGCCTGCCGGTCAACGCCGTCGGCCTCTGCGTCGAAGATTTCACCCAGTACATTGACTACATCGCCGACCGCCGCCTCGAAGGCTGCGGCCTCGCTCCCCTCACCGCCGGCGTCAAGAACCCGCTCCCTTGGCTTGCCGAAATGATGGACATCAAAAAGGAGCAGAACTTTTTCGAAGGTCGCGTCACCGAATACCAGAAATCATCCGCCCTCCACGTCGCCAGCGACGACGAGCTCTAACAGCCTGCTAACCCCCACCGCCAGCTCGTCCGGCTCACGCCGTTTCATCCCATCAGCCAGTACCCCGTCATCCGGCGGCGCGCCGCTGTTTTTGCGCCGTCAAAAGCCAACCAATAATTTTCAACATGAGCATCGCTCGCGTACAAAAAATGCTGCCATCGGGCAGGTCGCGAGACAGGTACGCCCGCAAGGCCTACCTCCTCGCCGCCCAGTGTGCCGTTGTCTCCAAACCATTCGAGCGCCCCGTCCTGCTGCAAGTCACCGTTTATAAAGGCCCCCGCGCCCCCCGCTCGGCATAAAGTTCAAGGCTCCAGGTTTAACGTTCAAGGTTCAGTTCCAGTCCAGCTCCCGACCAACCCATTTCCGCTCTCAATTTTCAGCCTTCAGTTTTCAGTCTTCAGTCTTTCCACCTCTCACCATCAACCTTTTGTTTTCGCGTCTAAAGCGAAAACAACCCTCCGTAGCCCTGAGCCTGTCGAATGGGGCGAAGGAGGGCAGCCTTTCATCCATGAACCACTCCCTCGAACAAGATCTTGCGCTCAAGCGCACCATCCACACGCCGCTCGAACAAAAACCCCATTACGCGTGGCGCGACGTCGTCGCCGGCGACGAACACCTCAAGCACGATGTCATTGTCCTCTGCCCGCAGGGCGAGGAGCCGTTCGACCTCGCCGAGGTCGCCGACACGCTCGGCAAGTCCCTCACGCACCTGCACCTTGCGCGCGGCGAGTCCTCCATCTTCACCGAGACCAACCGCCAGTGGGTCGCCCGCATCGCCCGCGAAGTCGCCAACAACCTCGCCGCGATGACCGCTGTGCAGAAGCCCGTCCGCCTCTCGCTCAACGCCCTCTACGAGCTCATCGAGAAGACCCTCGTCGATAACAGCGCCTACGACGTCGCCAAGTGCCTCCTGCTCAACCGCAGCCGCAAAATTTCCTTCGACCGCGAAGGCTCGACCACCACGACCATCC
>Ga0206939_10229_pt1 | contig 14408 bp, 14 predicted proteins | sample Alteio_BWOrgHeat_10_FD_152921 | JGI IMG/M metagenome (GOLD analysis project Ga0206939, IMG submission 152921) | Enriched cells from forest soil in Barre Woods Harvard Forest LTER site, Petersham, Massachusetts, United States -... | ecosystem: Environmental > Terrestrial > Soil > Temperate forest >... | reverse complement strand
TCCAGTCAATCGGTTTTTGGGTCAGTTAAGGAACTGACGACATTACTGCTCATTGTGTTTATTGTCAGAACTTTTGGTTTTGGCTTATATCAAGTTCCCACCGGGTCCATGGAAACAACTATGCTCGTTGGTGAACGTTTTTTTGCAGACAAATTTACGGTACTTTTTACTAATCCAAAACGTGGTGACATTATTTCTTTTAATGATCCGGTGTTTGAGTATTCAAAAAATCCTGTAGTTCGTGCGTATCAAGAATATATTGGTTGGCCGATTTGGCCGTGGGGACCAACAAACTGGACAAAGCGGGTTATTGGTATTCCTGGAGACCATATTCAAGGTGTTATAGAAGATGGTAAGCCGGTTGTTTATTTAAATGGCGCAAAACTCGATGAACCATATGTTAATAAATATCCGCTGTTAGCAGTAGTAAAAATTCAGCATTCATGGTTAGACTCGCTCAAAGGCACTGAACCAATGATGAGCGAAAATTGGAAATCGTATGACATGAGCTTGCCAGATTGGAAGCAGCCATTTTACCGCATTACTAACAATGAATATTCCTATCCGATAGTTATTCCAGAAAGCATGCGTTCGCAATTGAATCTTGCAGAAAACATTACCATAGGCAGTGATGGCCGTTTGTTTAAAATGCCTGCGCAACCAGCTGGCGAAGGTTGTGATGTGTTTGATATCACTCTGAAAGCAGATCAATACTGGCTCATGGGAGACAACCGTCGCGGAAGCCATGATTGTCGCTTTTTCGGGCCGATTGAACGGCGCCTAATTCATGGTAAAATCATATTCCGTATTTGGTCAATCGATAGCGATGAATCCTGGTGGATTGTTGATTTGATAACTCACCCGGTTGATTTTTGGAGTCGAATCAGATGGGATCGATTTTTTCAGGTAATGAGCTAAGAAGGAAGTAGATCTTGCAGATAACTAAATTTTTAGTCGATTTAAAAGCTTCAGCATGGATGGTACTTGGTCTTGTTATGATGATCGCAGTATTGCCAGCCTGTTGGAATAAAAGTGAAAATGGGCCGAAAAAAACGGGTCTTTTTGTTCTGAACGTTCTTGAAAAAAGCTATTATGATGATTGCCATATCGCCGGCTCGATCAACGTTCCTTTCGAAATTCTTGAGCAGTTTGCGAGGGGCCTTGATAAAGAGCATGCGGAAATAGTAGTTTATTGTGCAAACTATGCGTGCACAGCCAGTGGAGCTGCGTGCAAAAAATTGAAATCCATGGGATTCAAAAAGGTGTTTGCGTATGAAGGTGGGACTGCCGAGTGGCTCCAATTGGGGTTGCCAACTGAAGGTCCTGCACAAAGTTCGTATTTAACAAAGGCTTATGCCAAACCAGAGCACACTGACCCGGAAGTTCCGGTCATTACTGCCCAAGAGTTGGCGGCAAAGTTAAAGTTGGCGCAAGCCTGACGATATGCCTTGGCGAAGTTATGGTAGATTACCAATAGTTTCTGAATCCAAGTCTTCTCCTGATGCCGTAGGAATAGGCCTTGCAGATAACTAAATTTGTGGTAAATTTAAAGGCCTCAGCATGAATAGTCATGCTGATTAATGTAGACATTTCCTGTTGGTTTCTTTTAAAGGCGGCATAGCCAAGTGGTAAGGCGTGGGACTGCAAATCCCTGACCCCCGGTTCAAATCCGGGTGCCGCCTTTATATCAACTTATGTCTAGTGGCTATGGTTGATGTATAAGAGCAAAGAAATAAAAAATTGTGTGCCGGGATGGCGAAATTGGTAGACGCAAAGGACTTAAAATCCTTCGGGCTTCGGCCTGTGCCGGTTCGAGTCCGGCTCTCGGCACCAGTCATTTCTGAGGGAAATGACTGGCAGGCCAATCTCTTTTGCGCATACAAAATCCAGATATTTTTAAACAAACAATTCTGATCTCTTTCTTGATACCTCAAACAATATATTAAAGTTGGTTTTTGCCTTACTTTTGCTCAAAAAAACCTTTAGTAAAGGACAAATCTTGTTGTTATGGTGTAACCATTTTTTAATCTTCAATAAAATTAATGTTGACAAAAGTTACATGGGTGAATAGTTTACCCAATGTACTAGTTTCTGTTTGCTCGTTATGAACAAACAGTTGAAGGATTTTTATATGAACAAGGCGAAGTTAGTTGAAAGCATGGCGAAAATAACCAAATTGCCAAAATCAACCTGTAAAGATTGTTTGGAAGCTTTCATCACATCGGTAGGTGGATCCTTAAAAGGAAACAAACCAGTTGTATTGACAGGATTTGGAACCTTTACCGTGATGAAAAGAAAAAGCAGAGTAGGCGTTAACCCAGCAACGGGTAAAAAAATGCAAATACCTGCTAAAAAAGTTCCAAAGTTCAGAGCAGGTAAAGCTCTAAAGGCTTTGGTAAAATAAACTGTCAATGTACTTGATCGTTACATTGATCAGAGAAATAGGCACCGTAAAAAGGTGCCTATTTCATTTCTCATACTTTGCGCATTGTTTTTCTTGCATTATAATCAATCTCTTTATTATAGTTCATGTAGTGGTTGTCTCATGTGCCAACGATGCACGTTTATTACGTAGGAGATTTTTGTATGAATTCAAATGTAGCGGATGTAGCGAATGCAAATGCGGCGGTTGCAGCGCCGGCGGTAGAACAAGCGGCTGCGCAGCACGTCGCAGACCAAACAGTTGCAGCACCAGATTTAGGAGAAGCAGTGACAGGTTCGCAGACCGGATTTTTGGACAAAGTTAAGGAGTTTTTAGACCCTTCAACTATTATGGAAAGAATAAAATCGCACAAAGATATTTTGCTTGCGATGGCACTCTATCTCGGTGCAGGGTTTCTTGTCGGGTTCTTGTTGAAAAAATATTTCAAGATTGTTCTTATCATTGCAATACCACTGGTAGCGCTCTTTTTATTGGCACAATTTGATATGCTTTCTGTGGTGTTTAATTGGACCAAGCTACGCGAGACTTTTGGTATTCAGCCGCTGCCAGCACTTGATACTACGTTGTTGGAAAATGTATGGGCTTGGACCAAAGGTAATGTTGCACTTGCGCTCAGTGGAGCAGTAGGATTTTTTATAGGGCTACGTCTAGGATAAAAAAAGGGATGGTATGTCGCGCAGAGATATGTTTATACAAAAGCTTTCAGATATATTAGTCGAGCATCATGAAGTTCCGCGGGAAAAGATGGAAGGGTTCCAGGAAATTTATGATGCGTCACCAATGGGTGAGTTTGAAGATTTTTTGGTGCAAGAAGGGCTCGTTGCTTCAGAAGATATGCTGCAAGCCTTAAGTCGCTACTACGAAGTTCCCGGCTTTGATGTTCGGGGCCATTTTTTTGAACATGCGTTGGTAAGCAAATTGCCAAAAAGTTTTTTGATGCGCCATGCGGTGATTCCGTTAGAAGTTGATGAAAACATGCTCATTTGCGTTGCGGCTAACCCCAACAATCCAAACTTGTTGAGTGACATGGGCCAGTACGTGTCCTATGATTTACGCTTTGACGTTGGCATTCGCAATGACATTCTTGACGCGATTGAAGAATTTTCTGACGAAGCGGTGACTGAAATTGATGAAGACGGTGAAAATCGCAATGAGCCTTTTAATGAAGAGGTTATCATTGACGAAGATCAGGATTGATTATTGTTGAGCCGTCCAAGAGGGCGGCTAAAGGGCAGGTAGTTAATGAAGCCAACATATGAACAACAATCAGACGAACCGGTTATACAGCTGGTTGATTTTATTCTCAAAAAAGCGATTGCGCATTCCGCTTCTGATGTTCATTTTGAATCGATGGAAAATGCATTGCGAGTCCGCTATCGCATTGATGGTGCATTGTATGATCAGCCGCCAGTAGAAAAAAAGGTGATGAATCAACTTCTTTCCCGCATTAAAGTGTTGGCGCACATCGACATCACGGAGCGCCGTATTCCGCAAGATGGCAAATTCAGAATAATGAGTGGACGCGAATCGATTGACTTGCGCGTTTCTACGTTCCCTTCAATTTACGGTGAAAAAATCGTGGTGCGGATTTTGGATCGCGCGCGCAATACCATTAAGTTAGAACAGCTCGGCATGAGTACGCAGATGCTTGCAGCATTCAAAGAATTATTACACCGCTCGCACGGATTTTTTTTAGTCGCTGGTCCTACCGGGTCAGGTAAAACTACCACGCTCTATGCAGCGCTTTCGGTGCTCAACAGCCCGGAGCGGAACATTATCACCTTGGAAGATCCGGTTGAATACAACCTAGATGGCATTACGCAGGGCCAAATTAATGAAGACGTCGGCTTTACGTTTGAAAAGGGCTTGCGCGCGCTGTTGCGGCAAGACCCTGACATTGTCATGGTTGGAGAAATGCGGGACAGGCAGACGGCGCAGATTGCTGTTGAAGCGGCATTGACCGGACATCTTGTTTTGAGCACGGTGCACACCAACGATGCACCGAGTGTGATTATGCGTTTGATGGACATGGGCATTGAACCATTTTTAATTAACGCTGCTATAACCGGTGTGTTAGCGCAACGTTTAGCGCGCAAAATTTGCACCAGCTGCCGGCAAGAAGCCGAGCCAACCGTTGAGCAGCAAATTATTCTCAATCGTTTAGGCATTGATTGTGACACGCTCTATAGTGGTAAAGGGTGCGATGCCTGTTTGCAACTTGGCTATAAAGGACGTGTGGGCATTTTTGAATTGCTGGTTATGGACACTGACCTGCGGGCGCTGATTGTGCAGCATCCGGTTTTTGATGCCATTTACGCGCAGGCGCGTGCGAGTGGTATGCAGAGCTTGCTGGAAGATGGTACGCGCAAAGTGCAAGAGGGCATTATTACGCTGGATGAGCTGGTACGAGCTATAGCTTAGTAATTTTATAAATCATAGTGCATTTAAGAGTTAAGTTCTTTTTTTAGAAGATACATCGTCTCATGCCCATGCTTAGGGCTATATTCCAATCCATCTTGATGGAACCCATTTTCCAGGTAAAGCGCAATCCAGCGTTTGGCTGCGTTTTGTGGCATGGAAATGTTTGTTGTTACCTCACTGCACTCATGGAGTTTCATTTGTTTGATTGCATCTTTAATTAAAAGATTTGCATATTCCATTGGAATCATCTTTTCTTTGCGCAACCTCTTCCAGCTCCATTTCGGTTTGGCATTGAGATCTTCCAGTGATGCAATGTGGCCTTTTTTACAGGGGAAGATGGCGTAGTGCAAGTCGCCCAGGTTGACTTGGCAAGGAGCGTTGTTATGGGTTTCTATCGCATCAAGGAATAATTCATGAAGTCCTTCTTTTTGATTTACTAGAGCGTGGGTAATTTTAAGTGTTTTGTAGTTTTTGAGCGGATCAGGAATGGGGGCGTTTTGCTCTTTATTTTGCTGCGCGCAATGAATGGATGGGGTTATAGCTACTGCAAAAACTACGATAAAGTTGACTACGTAAAATAGCTTCATAGTATCTCCTTACTAGACCTTTTGTAGCTTACTCTCTGTATGCTATACTAAAAATATATTCATAAGATATCAATAAAAAAATACCGCCCCCTTTTGCCTGTAGGAATCATGTTAAGTATCACTAATTTGTCCGTTTCAATCGACGATCAGGCAATAATTAAGAAGTTAAATCTCCAAGTGGCCCCAGGCTCGGTGCAGGTTATTATGGGCCCCAATGGCTCAGGTAAAAGCACCTTGGCCTATACCCTTGTTGGGCACCCGAGTTACCAAGTAACGGGCGGGGCAATAACCTACACCCCTATTGGCCTAAAGGCTACGCCGGGTTACACTACCGATATAACTCAACTGAGCCCAGAAAAGCGGGCAAAGCTCGGTATCTTTTTAGCCTTCCAGCATCCGTATGCAATTCCCGGAGTTGCTGTTGCTATCTTTTTGCGGGAAGCCTACCAGGCAGTCACCGGTACCACCGTGGGGGTTAAAGAGTTTTATACTATGTTAGAAGCCAAGATGGCGCTTTTGGGCATGGATTCATCGCTGGCACAGCGTAGTCTCAATGACGGCTTTTCTGGCGGGGAAAAAAAGCGGCTTGAGATGCTCCAAATGCTCGTGCTCAACCCATCGCTGGTTATTCTTGATGAAATCGATTCCGGTCTTGACGTTGATGCGCTTAAATTGGTTGCTGCTGGCATTACTGCCGCACGTGCTATAAATCCATCAATGGCAGTTCTTATCATCACCCACTATCCGCGCATATTGCAATATATCCATCCTGACGCGGTCCATGTTATGTCGGCTGGGCGCATTACCAAATCCGGCGACGCGGGCCTGGCACACCAGATTGAATACGAGGGGTATGATGCCTTTAAAAATACCAGTGCGTAAGCACTTTGCTCCCAGCAAGGGGCTGAATGCGCGCATTGTTGCACAAATTTCTGAACAGAAAAATGAACCGGGTTGGATGACCGATTTCCGGTTACATGCCTTGGGAATTTTTGAGCGCATGCCAATGCCGACTTGGGGAGCAGATTTGAGTGCGCTCGATCCGAACGATATTTTTTATTACATTCGTCCACTGGAAATGCAAACTTCTTGGGCAGATGTACCGAGCTCGATCAAAACAACATTTGAAAAACTGGGCATCCCACAAGCAGAACAAAAATTTTTGGCTGGCGTTGGCGCGCAATTTGAGTCAGAAGTTATTTACAAAAGTTTGCGCAAAAAATGGTCTGATCAAGGAGTCATCTTTTGTGATCTGACTGAAGGCCTTGCCAAACATCCTGAGCTGGTTAAAAAATATTTCGCTACTATCATTCCACCGCATGACAATAAATTTGCTGCACTTAATTCAGCAGTTTGGAGTGGCGGCAGTTTTGTATATGTGCCGCCTGGTGTTAACATTGACATGCCATTGCAGGCCTATTTTAGAATTAATGCAGAAAGCATGGGGCAGTTTGAACGGACCTTGATCATTGCTGAACCGGGAAGTTTTGTGCATTACGTGGAAGGGTGCAGCGCGCCGGTGTATAGCAAAAATTCATTACACTCAGCTGTGGTAGAATTGGTTGCGCATGAAGGTGCGCGGTTACGGTACACTACCATCCAGAACTGGTCGAACAACGTCTACAACTTAGTTACCAAGCGGGCAGTAGCGCATAAAAATTCTACGGTGGAATGGATTGACGGTAATTTTGGCAGCAAAGTTACGATGAAGTATCCGGCCATTATTTTAAAGGGCGAGGGTGCTAAGGGGCAGATAATTTCTATCGCTGTTGCCGGCACAGGCCAACATCAAGATGCAGGGGGCAAGGTAATTCATTTGGCGCCAAACACTACTTCCAATATTGTTTCTAAATCGATTAGCAAAGGCGGTGGTCGCGCGAGTTATCGTGGATTGTTAAAAGTAGTAAAAGGTGCTCGCGGTGCTGCATCAAAAGTACAGTGTGATGCGCTGCTTCTTGACGATCTTTCTCGTTCTGATACCTACCCAACCGTTGATGTACAAGAGCACACTGCTGATGTTGGGCATGAAGCTTCCGTGAGCAAAATAAATCAGGAACAATTATTTTACCTCATGACGCGCGGACTTAGTGAAGCAAAAGCGCGGGCCATGATTGTAAATGGGTTTATTGATGCGTTTGTCAAAGAGCTCCCGATGGAATACGCGGTAGAAATTAATCGTCTGATCGCCATGGAAATGGAAGGTTCAATCGGATGAAAAAGACAATACTGGAAACACAGATTTTTGACGATGCGCTTGAACTGAGCGAGCAAGAAAAAAAAGCATTATTGAGCGCCGTGCTCAGTCAAGATCTGCTCGAAGTTGAAAACATTGAAGGCGATCAGGCGTCAAGTATTTTATATTTTGATAACGGCATCTTTGTTGGCAAAGTGAATAAGTTTGCGCACTATCACCCGGAATTAGCGCTGCAGTACCTTGCAAACACGCATGACGAGCAGACCACCATTTTATATATTCCAGACCGTTTGCAGCTTGCGGTACCACTGGTTGTGCAATCACTCATACCAGCTGACGCTGGTGGCAACGTTGTGGTGATTGTTGGAGCTGGTGCGCGAGTAACGTTGTATGACACCTTATTTTTATCTATTTCGTTGATACCGAGCGTGACTCGTTCTATGGTGTATCATGTTGGTACGGATGCGCAGGTGACGGTGGTGAGCGACCAAATGCTTGATGAATCGATAGATGAAACTACCACAGAAACTTTTTATTGCAGTGCGCGCAGCAATGTGCAGTATACGATGATCGTCACTGGCGGTAAGGTGGTAAATCGTTCACTGGCTATGCAGTTGCAAGGTGAACATGCATCTGCGACTGTGCGGGGACTCTATGCATTGCATCAAAACCAGTGTGTAACGCTTACGACGCGGCAAGAGCACCAAGCACCTGACACGGTCAGTAGTTTGGCAATCAAAGGCGCTCTGAGTGGCATAGCGCAGGCAGTGTATGAAGGCACCATTGTTGTTGGTTTGCCAGCAACGCGCAGTGAGGCGACGCAACATAACAAAAATATTTTACTTTCCGAAAGTGCTCGTGCGCGCTCTATTCCCAATCTAGAAGTTTTGACCAATGATGTGCACTGTGCGCATGGCAGCGCCGTGGGGCAATTGGATGCGGATCAGCTTTTTTATGCACGTTCGCGTGGCATGACAGACAACCAGGCAAAGCGATTATTGTTGCAAGGATTTTTTACTGATGTGTTGACCGATATTGATAATCAGGATGCAGTTGCTTTGGTTCAGGCACGCGTATTGGAAAAACTAGTAGAGGTTGATGATCATGTTTAAAAAAATACGCGCTGATTTTCCGGTATTGAGCAAAAAAATTAATAATCACCAATTGGTCTATTTAGACAATGCTTCAACGACGCAAAAGCCTCAACAGATTATTGACGCGATCAGCAATTTTTATGCAGATCACAACGCAAATACTGGTCGTGGGGTCTACACACTTGGTGAACAGGCGACAACGCTCTATGAGCAAGCGCGCGCTAATGTGGCACACTTTATTAATGCACGCACCGCGCAAGAAGTTGTTTTTACCAGTGGCACAACGGAAAGTATCAACCTCGTTGCAGCTACTTGGGCAAAGCAAAACATTGGTGTGGGCGACGAGATACTTATTTCTGAACTTGAGCATCATGCAAATTTGTTGCCATGGCAACGCGTAGCGCGGGAAAATAATGCGACGCTCAAATTTATACCAGTCAATGCTGATGGCACGCTCGATTTAAATGTATTATCTCAGCTACTGACACATCGCACTAAGTTGGTAGCAGTTTCCCATATTTCCAACGCGCTTGGCACCCACAATGATGTTGCCACGATTATAAAAGCTGCGCATGCGGTTGGTGCAAAAGTTCTTGTTGATGCTGCGCAATCAGCGCCACACCAAATTATTGATGTACAAAAATTAGGCTGCGATTTTTTAGCGTTTTCTGGTCATAAAATGTTCGGGCCAACAGGCATTGGGGTGCTGTATGTTGCACAAGCGGTGCATGCTGCAATGCCGCCGTATCAACTTGGTGGTGGCATGGTATATGAAGCCGGCTATCAAACCGCAACGTGGCTGCCAATGCCACACCGATTGGAAGCTGGTACGCCGCCCATAGCACAGGCTATCGGGTTAGCAGCAGCATTAGATTATCTGCGCGCTCTTGATTTTGAGCAACTGCGCGTGCATGAAGCAGCATTAACTGCGCAACTGATTGAAGGCCTTGCGCGCATGCCACATATTACCGTATTGGGACCGCAAGAGCAGTTGAAAGAAAAAGGACATTTGGTGAGTTTTAAGGTTGACAGCATGCATCCGCATGATGTTGCAAGCTATTTAGATCAGTTTGGTGTTTGTGTACGGGCGGGCCATCATTGTGCACAACCACTTGCGAATAAGCTTGGCATTGACGCATCAGTACGGGTCAGTTTTTATGCGTACAACACGGCAAAGGAAGTAGATCTGCTGCTTCAGTTGTTACGTGTTCTTTAGTGCTATTTCATATTCTGTCAGCAGGCTCTACGTGAGTGGATCCAGAAGATCAGTGGGATCAGGATATCGTGATGTGATAGGAAACACTACTTTTTTAATCGGTCTGTTGGTCGCAGGATTAATGGTATCATCAGCACTCATTTTTTTGTGATCTGCGGTAAAGGTAAATATTTTCATCTTATTTTTTTTGTTTAAGTCCATCTGTTGTGTAGCATGGCGTACAACGTGCGGCGTACTTATAGGCGCATTGGGGTCGGTAATCGCATCGTGTGCGATAGATAGTGTGAGTTTGCTAAATAGATCGGCTGGGGCTTGCACTGCAAGAGGGAGTGGCATAGGATCGCGCCGTCTACGTTTTGCGGCATGAAAAGATGGCGTTGCCGGTTCTAGCGCATCCTTTTTTTCATCATCATTATCTGGGGCCACTACTGCCAGTGCGCTGGGTTGCATATTCAGTGACGGTAATTGTAGCGTGAGTGCCGTGCACGCGATAAGCGTATAAAAATTAAAATGTTTCATGGTATGTTTTCCGTAGTAGTTAATTATGTCCATTCATTATGACATAATCATGATTCATGGTCTATGTCATTGTCTTGATCTTCGGGTATTTTGATTCTGAGTTTTTCTTGATGAACAAAATGTTGCTCTCGTCGGTATTGCTTTTGAGCAAGGTGTTGTTCTAGCCATTGTTTGACGTCGGCACTCAAATTGTCATTGGCTATATCATAGGCGGTTTGGTCAAAGACATTGACCGCATCGATATCAAGTGCGTGCTTTTTTTTCAAAAGTTCTGCGAGCTCTAGATCATTATGGCGAGCCGCAAGCATTAAAACGGTGGTGCCGGTACGGTCTTTGGTATTAACATTCGCCTTATGGATCATTAACAGCATAATGATTTCAAGGCTAGTTTCTTTTTCTTGGGGTCTAACCGCTTTAAATCGGCATTCTATCGCTTTGGTAAACAGCGTTTTGCCGTATTGTGGGTGTTCAACGGCGTTGGGGGATGCGGTTCTTTCGTTATCTAGAATTTTTTTCACTTTTTTTAAATTACCAGTCGCAATCGCCTTAGACAGTCGCCGATTGATTTTGAGATGATCTTTGAGCCGTGCATCGCAAAAAATATGAAATCCATCACGACTTCTTGCAAGAGAGTCTGTTTCGTAGCTAAATTTTAGGCCGTCTTGGTCATCATTATATTTTTCTTCTTGTACGCTACTGAGATGGTGCGCAAACGTGGCATGCGCATTATTGGGGTATCTGTTCTTGCTTGGCAAGGTTACCATTTTGATGAGTTGCTCATAGTGATTAGTGGGGGATGAGCTTATTGTATGCTTTGCGGCGTAGGTATTCCATGCGGCGGCATGCGGATGCCGGGGCGGTTTGCTCATTATCCTTAAAGGCGAATGAGGTGGTGGTGTTTTGCTTTCATTTCGTAAGCCAGAAGATGTGTCCGTCGACCGTGTCCACCATAGCTGCAAGCGATGGTGGAAAGCCTCGTGCGAAGGCTGGTAAGACTGTTCCATCCCTATTAATGGCATTACGATGAGTGCAGTACATAAGATATTATAAAGACTAGAGTTCTTCATTCTACATCTCCCTTGCTAAATATTTGAACTCACTATGGCATAATCATAGTGCGGGGTCTACATCATTATTGATTTTAGATGAAAAACTTATGAATTATGCAGCAATAGGGAAGGCGGATTCAAAACAAGGATGTCCTTCTCTTGGGGGGATGGTATTGCGATTGTTAAATTTTCTTGTCTTTTGCGGCCGTAATAGAGCCCTCTTTGTTGTTTTTGTTCGGCGCGTGTTTGATCCAAAAAATCTCTAACTTGGCTGCTGTTGTTTTCAATCGCTAGATCATAAGCCGTTTTGCCTGCCAAATTAGTAGTTTCCAGATTAAGGATGTTCATTGTAATCAATGGTTCACCGATTAAAGCTTTTGCCAATTTGAGATCGTTGTGCATGGCAGCGCACATTAAACCGGTTGTTCCGGTACTGGAATCTTTGGCGTTAACATCGGCATCATTTTTTACTAATTCTTTAATGATGGTAAGTCCCTTGTTTTTTTTTATGGGGCTCATGGCATTGAGTCTGCATGATATTGCCAGGGTAAAGAGTGTTTCGTCTGGTGCAAAACTTTTGGTATTGTTTACCACGGATGCAAGCATATTTGGGCATGCCCGTTTGGTTTTTAGGATCTTGCGTACTTTTTTTATGTTGCTATAGGAAATTGCTCTATATAAGCGTTTATTCAATGTGCGGCAATTATCAGCATCCGCGCCGTCGACATAAAATAGAGGTTCTCCTTTTTGACTGGCTTCAATAGTTTTTTCGTCGAATGAAAAAGAGCGCAATTTTTTATGTGGTTGTTTCATTAGGCTTAAGCCGGGACTGAATTGATCTACCTTCGGTTGTGGTTCGATGAGCCTAGAAATAGCAATTGCTTGTAATGGTTTTGCGCGTTTAGCCCGAGGGGAAGTTAAGGAGTTTATGGGGCTTATTGGCCGAACATCCGGGCGGTTGAAGGGTGCTTTTATTGCGACAGCATTTGGCGGCACCAGTTCAAGGTCCATGCCCTGCAATGGCACACATATAAGGAGTGCAAGGTAGGTGATGAGCGTGTAAACTTTTAACGGATTCATTAAAGTACTTTCAGGCGAGTTACCAATACTTAGCAAGTGTGTTTATTGTAGATTAGTGTACAGGAATCTTTATATACGTGTAGCCTTGTCATTAAAGATGGACGTAAAAATTTCTGTAGAGGCTCACTTTTGATGGAGCCAATGTTTATCTTTAATGGGGATTATTTGCGTGATATTCACTTGTAATTTTTATAGATTTTGAACAGCAGCAGATTAATCTGGGGAAAATCCGTTACGTTGTTTTTTGGCAGATTCCTTCGTACATTTCTGTGTTTTATCCAGTTCTTTTTCAGCCATTTTGCTAGCGATCGTTTGTTCTTGTTTAGTTGTTTGTAGATCAAGTGCCTGCTTTTCTGTGGCTGATTGTGGGTCGTTTTTGTTTTCTTCTGAGGCTGTTTGTTGATTAAGATTCGGTTTTAAAAGATTCTGATTAATAATAATGGCATCCATAAGAGCGTTGTATCGTTCCTTCAACAATTGTATCAATACTTTGTCATTATTTTTTGTAGCATGGCTCATAATTGTTCCAAGGTCAATGCTGCCATCATGATCTAAAAAGGTTTGAATTACTGATAACTGAGCTGTTTTTAGAGCTTCATGGATAGTCGTTGAGAATCGTACGGAAAGTGCTTTTTCCAGTGGGGTGGAATGACTTGCTGGTAGTAGCTTGTAATTGTGTCGTGCGCCGTGCGCAAGAAGACGTTTTACTTGTTTAGCCCTTCCGCTATGAGCAGCGTTGAACAGGGCTAAGCCTTTTTCATGGTAAGACATTTTAGCGATACGGGCATTTTTGTTGTGTTCTACTTGTGCTATGACATAGGTCAGGTGTTTTTTAAACGTTGTTGCGCGAGCTGGTGCGCCATCAAGTTCGTTCGTGTCGTGGCTCCAGGTAACGGAGCGCTGCTTTTTGTCAGTAGGGATCCCTGTTTGTTTGAGGCAGCTTTTTGAAGTTGCTTTGTGTGTGATATTATAGAGCGGCTTACTTTTAGTGAGCGGATCAGTTTCCATGTCCAGTGATATCCGTGGCAGGGTAAGAGGTAGGAACATAAGTGGTCTGTGTGCTGTGGCATCTTTATGGGCGGCATCAATGCATAAGGCTGGTTTTTGTAGGGGAATTTCTGGCTTAACCTTGTTCATGCCAAAAGATGTCATGGACCCGAATAACAGGCTGCCGATAATGAGGGTAAGAGAATTAAGATATTTTATCATGTTTTTCCTCGGTTATTGTTCCATCGTAGTTTTCTACTACCAAGTCTTTATTAACAGTTTTTTGCTTAATTTTGTTTTTCTGTTCTTGTTCAGCGAATAAATTTTTTTGATGAACAATTTTTAAGAATGTCATTACTTCATCATGACGCTTTTGCTTGGCGATACCATATGCTGTTTGGTGATCCTTATTAGCAGCATAGATATCAGCTCCATGTTGCACCAGCAGTTTTGCTAGGTAAACATCATCATATTCGGCAGCAATCATGAGTAGAGTATTGTCATCTTTTAGTTTTGCGTTAACATCTACATTTTTACATGCGAGTGCATCAAGTATAGTGAGCATTGTGTTTTTTTTAGCAGGATACAATGGGTTTAGTCGTATCTTTATGGGCAATGTGAAGGCCCATGCGAAGATTGTTTGTCCTGAGGCAAGCTTTATATTTGGATCGGCTTCTTCATTTTTCAGCAGATTGTGTACATCGTCGAGGTTGCTTTTTGCGATCGCATCTAATAGGAGTTGATTAATGCGAAGTCGGTTATCGGTTATAATTAGTGGATTATTATTAGGGGGTATTTGTACCGTCAAATGCGCTCGG
>Ga0206939_10228_pt1 | contig 14414 bp, 6 predicted proteins | sample Alteio_BWOrgHeat_10_FD_152921 | JGI IMG/M metagenome (GOLD analysis project Ga0206939, IMG submission 152921) | Enriched cells from forest soil in Barre Woods Harvard Forest LTER site, Petersham, Massachusetts, United States -... | ecosystem: Environmental > Terrestrial > Soil > Temperate forest >... | reverse complement strand
ATGCGAATGCCGATCTCGCGCGTTCGCTGCACGACGAGAAATGCCAGCACGCCGTAGATGCCGAGCGCGGCGAGCATCGCGGCGAGTCCGGCGAAGGCGCCGGATAGAACCGCGACCATGCGCGCGCTGAAGAGATCTTGCTCGACCGCGCGGTCCATCGTCTTCAGGTCGTAGACCGGGAGATTCGGATCCGCATCGCGCACGACGCTCTGTATCGAGGTAGCCAGGAGCAGCGGATCGCGCTCGGTAGCCACGTAAAAGCTCATGGCGAAGAGAGCGTCTCTCTGCGAGTAGGGAACGTAAATGTAGGGATTCGGAGTAATGGATTTGACGTGATCCAGATTCAAGTCGCGCACGAGACCAACGATCGTGATATCGCCAAACTTGTCCTTATCCTTCGCGCCGCCGAAGTGGAACTTCATACCGATTGGATTTCGTCCCGGAAGAAAGCGCTTTGCCATGGACTCGCTCACGACGGCAACTTTAGGAGCGGTTGCGTTGTCGGCTTCCGTGAATTCCCGCCCTGCGAGCAGGGGAACCCCAAACGTCGAAAAGTAAGCTGGACCGGTCGCGAGGAAGTTGACGGTTTGCTGATCTTCGGGAACTTCGGGACCGCCTTCCGCAGTGATGTTGCTGCCGGAGGTGTCGCCAGAGAGCGCACCCAGTTCCGATGAGGTCACGCCGCGAACGCCCGGGAGTGTCGCAAGGCGCTCGCGCAACTGGTCGGTGAGGCGGATGGTTCGCGGATTGTCGTAACCGTTGAGAGATGGCGAGATCCCGAAACCGATGACGTGTTCTGTGCGCAGGCCGAGATCGACATTGCGCAGGTTCCAAAGCGTCTTGGTGAAAAGCGCGGCTCCGGCCAGCAACAGCAACGTGAAAGCGACCTGGCCGGCGACGAGGACCTTGCGAAAGCGAACGTGGCCGACGCTTGCCGAAGAGGTTGAACCTTGATCCTTGATGACGTCAGTGACGGAATTGCGCGTCACGCGCCATGCCGGAAGAACGCCGAAGAAGATCCCGGATAACAAAGTGGCTGCGAGAGCGTAGAAAAGGACCGTTGGATCGAGCTGGGCGTTCAGATCGTCGATGCCGGCGTTCGCGACGATGATCGGATTGAGGACGCTGATCAGCCACGAGCCGATGGCGATTCCCACCACGCCGCCGGCGAGGGCGCACAGCATGCTTTCGATGACCAACTGGCGAACGATGCGGCTGCGTGTGGCGCCCATAGCCCCGCGAATCGCGAATTCACGCTGACGCGCAGCGCCACGAGCGAGAAGAAGGTTCGCGACGTTGGTGCATGCGATGAGCAGAACCAGCGCGACCATGGCGAAAAGTACCAACAATTGAGGGCCAGAGTCGCGCTGCGCGATGTTGCGGCCGCGCGCTCCCGGCTCCAGGACGATTTGCTTGGCCAAAAACAACTTGCTCTTTTGCTCGCCGTAGCCTGGCATTTTGGCGAGATTTTCTCGGAGCAGCGGAGAATAGGCTGCGTTCAGAGCCGCGCGCGCTTGCGCGTCGTTAACCCCTGGAGCGCGCCGCCCGAGCACTTTCAGCCAGTAATCGTTCCATTCGGTGATCGCGCCATCGTCGAAGGTCATTTGCTTGGCCATCGACATGGGCACGAATACGTCGGGCGATTGACCAATCTGAACGCCGGTGAAGCCGTTGCGCGAGACGCCGATGATGGTCATCGGCACGTTGTTGACGAGGATCGACTTGTTGAGGACGTTGGGATCGCCGGCGAAATGGCGAGTCCAGTAGTTGTAGCTGAGGACCGCGAGTTGATTGCCGCCGGGAGAATCGTCGTCCTGCGGATCGAAGACGCGGCCGATCGCCGGTGTGACGCCAAGGACGTTGAAGTAATTTCCGGTGACGAGTTCGAGGCGGCCGCGTTCGGTTTGGCCCTGTGAGGCGAGGCTTGCGTCGGAAGAAGAGCGCGCGATGATGGCGATGCTCTTGGCGGCGCCGTCGCGTAGGCCCTTGTACATCGGATAGGAGAAGGACTCCGTAACGTCGCCATCGCTTGAGATGCGGCCTGTGCTCGGTCCGGGCGCGTGGAGGACGACGAGTTCACCCGGATTGCGGACCGGGAGACGACGCAAAAGAATCTGATTCATCACGCTGAAGATGGCGGTATTTGCGCCGATGCCGAGCGCGAGCGTAATGACGGCGATGATGGTGAAGCCTAGATTCTTGCGCAGCACGCGCAAGCCGAAGCGGATGTCTTGCCAGAAGGTATACATCGTTTGAGCCTACTCGTTTCTGAGTGCGACCAGTGGATCGGCGTTTGCTGCGCGCCATGCCGGGATGTAGCAGGCGGCCGTTGCGACGGCGACGAGTCCGAGGGCAACTCCGATGAAAGTGATGGGGTCGGTCGCCGAGACGCCGAAGAGCTGGCTTTTCAGCACGCTCGAAAGGGCGAGTGTGCCCACGAGGCCGATGACGATTCCTGCAAGCGCGAGAGTAACGCCGCTTCGCAGAACCATGCTGATGATGTCTCCGCGTTCGGCGCCGACGGCGATGCGGATGCCGATCTCGGTGCGGCGCTGCTCGACGCTGTAAGAGATGAGGCCGAAGAGGCCGACCGTTGCGAGCAGCAAGCCTGCGGCGGCAAACACCGAAACGAGCAGGCTCGTGAAGCGCCGCTGGGCGACGGAGTCGCTAATGTAGTCGCGCATGTCGCGCGCCTTATATATAGGTAGCTGGGCGTCGAGAGCGCGCACTCGTTCGCGGATCGACGGGAGCACGCTCATCGGCTCGCCTTGCGCGCGGACGACAATGCTCATCGCGCCGAGCGCGGCCTGGTCGTATGGCACGTAACACTCGGGGTCGTTCGGCTGCCACAGGTTGTGGTGGTGGACGTCGCCGACGACGCCGACGATTTCGCGCATCTTTTCTTCGCCCGTGTCTGCAACGTTGGGTTTTATGTTCTTGCCGACGGGATTCTCGTTCGGAAAGTAGCGGCGAGCGAGCGTCTCGTTGATGAGGACGACGGGAGTCGAATTGCGGTTGTCACGCGGAGTCAGGTCGCGGCCGGAGATCAGCGGGACGCGCATCGTCGTGAGGTAGTCTTGCGCCACGATGCGGAAGTGCACACGCGGAAGGTCGCTCTTGGCCATCGGGCGGCCTTCGATCTCGAACGACGTGCGAATGATGTCGTCGCTGAGGGGCAGAGGCAGGACGCCGCTGGCACTTTGTACGCCAGGAATTGTGCGAAGGCGGTCGAACAATTCGCGGAAGAAGACGATCGATTGCTCGGGCTTGCCGTAACGCGCGTCCGGGAGATCGAGATTGAAGGTGAGCACGTTATTCGGATCGAAGCCGGGGTTCTGGTGCGTAAGGTGAATCATGCTTTCGACGAGCAGGCTCGCGCCAACCAGGAGAATCATTGCCAGCGAGACTTGTGCGACGACCAGAATATTTCGGGCTCGCGAAGCGCGCTTGCTCTCGGAACTGGCGCGGCCGCCTTCCTTCAACGAAAGAAATAAATTGAAACGCGATGCATGCCACGCTGGAGCCATCCCGAAAAGGACGCCGGTGAGCACCGAGACACCAAGCGTGAACGCGAGGACGCGGACATCGACTGCAGCTTGGGCAAGGCGCGGAATCTGAAGGGACGGCAGGCTTGCGAGCAGCGTCGTGCCCCAGACGGCCAGGAATAAGCCGAGCAGTCCGCCGGCAAGCGCGAGCATCACGCTTTCGGTAAGCAGTTGACGTAGCACGCGAGCGCGTCCAGCACCCATCGATGCGCGAATCGCCATTTCGCGCCGGCGACCCGCGGCTCGAGCGAGCAAAAGATTCGCGGCGTTGGAGCAGGCAATCAGCAACAGGAATCCGACGGCGCCGAGCACCATCATCAATACAGGGCGAACATCACCGACCATCGACTCGATTTCGGGTTGAAGAGCCAGGCTGACGTGGCCATTTGAGTCCGGATATTGCTTTTCGAGGGCGGCGCCGATCGCGTTCGCGTCGGCATTCGCTTGTTCCAACGAGACGCTGGGCTTCAGCCGGCCGATGGCGCTGAGAAAATGCGCGGCGCGCTCGGAGGTTATCGGTGGGTCGGTGCCATTGCCGACCATTCGCATGCCGAACGTCATATATAGATCGGGAGCCTGCGAAGTCAGCGGAAATTGGAAGCCGGCGGGCATCACGCCGACGACGTTGCAGGGTTTCGCGTCGAGCGTAACCGCGTGGCCGACGACGTCGGGGTTGGAGCTGAAGTGCGACGTCCACAAGCGGTGGCTCAGAATCGCGGCGCACGCGCCGGGCTGTTCTTCGGCGGAGACGAAGGTTCGGCCGAGCAGTGGCGTGACCCGCAAGACATCGAACAAATTCGTGCTGACCAGGCTGGTCTCGATGTGGAGAGGGTCGCCGCTGCCAGTGAGCGTCGCCGTATTCCTGTCATAGGTGGCGACGGATTCGAGCGTGCGGTTTTGCGTCCGGAAATCGACAAAGTCCGGATAGCTGAGCGCGCGATGCATATCGCCCAGGTGTGCGTCGGTCCCCTGAAGCGAGACGAGTTGCTGGCTTTCGGGAAAGGGAAGCGGCTCGAGAATGACCGCGTTGACCACGCTGAAGATCGCGGTGTTGGCTCCAATGCCAAGCGCGAGCGTTAAGACGACGACCGCGGTGAAGCCGGGTTGCTTCGCGAGCACACGAAGTGCATAGCGAATGTCCTGCCATAGGCTGTTCATCTGGCTAGCGCTCCACCACAGAGAGAAGCTGCGATTGGTTCAGTGAAAAATTCTCGTCGTCGCAGGGCGCCGCAACGATGCGACTTACTTCAGCCGGATGCGATCGACGTTGTCCCACTGCGACATGTCGGACAGGATGACTTTGTCGCCGACCTGCAAGCCCGACAGAATTTCGACGGTGTTCACCGAACTGCGTCCGAGCTTCACGTTCACGCGCTCGGCGTCGCTGTCGTCCGGCATAACCTTAAACAGGCTGATCGTCGCATCGGTCTGGCCGTGTACTGGCCGGCCCACATACAAAACATCTTTCAGGTTCTCAAGCGTGATCGTGCCGTCCACGCTAAGGTCGGCGCGCGCGCCGAGCGGAAGCGGATCGTCGATCCCAACATCCACGGTGACCGTGCCGTTGACGACCGACGGATCGATGCGGATCACGTGGCCATTCACGATGCCGTTGCGCGTATCGACCGTGGCGCTCTGGCCGATGACGATGTCTTTCGCCTGCGTTTCGGCGATCTTGATTTCGGCTTTTAGTTTCTTCGGATCGGCCACGCGCGCGATGTTTGTGCCGACGGCCACGCTCTGGCCGACGTCCACCGGCAACAACTGCAACACACCGGTGATGCCCGCGCGAACGTGCAGAGCATCTGCCTGGCTCTTGCGCAATTCATACATGGCGCGAGCTTGTTCGACGTGCGCTTCTTGCGCCTGGATTCGAGCCGCGGCGGAGTCTGCGGCGACTCGCGTACGCTCTTCCTCTAATCCAATGCGGATCTTCAGTTGCTCCGCGCGCACCTTGGAGAGTTTCTCGTCCTTTTCAGAGCCGAGGCCTTCCTGGTGCAGCTTGTAGTTCAGATCGTGATCGGTCGTAGCCTGCTCATAGTCGCTGCGAACGCTGGCCTCATTCGCTTTCTGGCTCAACAATTCGCTATTCACCTGGACTTTCAGGTTGGCGAGATCGGCTTGCGCTCCCTTGAACTGGTATTCAGCGTCGAGCAGCGTCTGCGCCACGGCTGGATCGGACATTTCCAGAATGACCGTGTTTGGCTCCACCAGATGGCCTGGCCGGATGACGATCTTATCGACGCGCGCGGTGGTCAGCGCTGCGATCCAGTGAATATCGAGAGGCACCAGCGTGCCTAGGCCGCGCACTTCGCGCAGCATCGGGCCGCGCTTCACGGTGTCGGTCCAGACCGTGCCGCGATCGACCGACGGCGCCGCGGGCTTGAGCCGCGACAGTCCGAGCGTTACGCCGGCAATCACCACAACGGCGACTGTGACGTAGAGGGCCCGCTTGATTTTTTTTGCTTTAGCGTTAGATGGTCGTTGTATGTCCATAATAGGTTATCGCGTACTACTGAAATCGCACGCGGGCTGCCCCGCGAGGCATCGGTCTAAGCCGAGTGCCTTCAATTGGTTATGGCTAATGGACCCTCGTTGAAAATAGCACCAATGACCGAAAATGGGAATAATTGTCCCACGAGCGAACAGGATTTCGGCCGTTCCGGCCCCGTGCGTGCTCATCGCCCTTTGCATTAAAAGTCGCGTCACTCGCTCGCCTCGGCTGGCGCTATTTCGCCAGGGTTGCCACAAAAAACCGCATCTTGAAATCGTAGTCGTCAGGGCTCTCAATTTAAGGAACGTCAAAAATCGCGTAATTGTTCCATCCTAACCTTAGTAACCGAATCTGTGCCGGAACTTTGGCGCCTGTTCCGGGGAAATCCAGAAATGAACAGTCCGGAGCATTGCGTTCGAACGCTACGACGCGAACTCGCCAACATCGGCCAAGAAACCCACCCGTTGAAAACAGCGTCCATACTTACAGTCGGTTACGCTTCTCACCAGGCACACGGGAACGGAGATCTCCATGAGATTAGACGTTAAACGGTTGGCGATGGTCTTGTCTGCCGCAGGGCTCTTCGCGATGCTTTCGGGCGCGTCTGTCGGAGCGGAGGCAATCGCGTTGGCTCCTGCTGCTCTCACGAACCCTGCGCAAGATCAAGCGCCGTCGGGCGGACCCGATGATCGTCGCCTGCCTCTCTTCGGAAAGATCACTGCGATCCACGACAATTCGATGGACGTGCTCGACACCAACGGGGCCACCATCAGCGTGAAGTTCAACGGGCAAACGCAATTTCGGAAAGATCGGCAGCCCGCCAAACGTACTGACTTCAAGGTGGGCGACATCATTCTCGTTCGAGGCCAGGAAGCTGCCGACCATAGCTGGACGGCGGAAGTCGTTGCGGCGAGATCGCTGAACGGCCAAGGCGGACCCGGCGGGCGAGGTGGCTTTGGCGGCGGACCAGGCGGCGCTGGTGGCCGTGTCGGAATGCAGCAACAGGGCACGCTCGGCAAAGATTATGTCTCTGGCGAGATCAAATCCGTCGATGCGCCGAAGCTCACCGTCCTGCGTTCCGACAACGTAACGCAGACTTTGGAATTGAACGAAGAAACATCGATGCGCAAAGGCCGCGATTCCATCACGATGGCCGATATTCAAGCCGGCGACCATATCTTCGCGCGCGGCGCCGTCGAAAATAATGTGTTCGTGCCTAAGAACGTCGTCGTGATCGGTCCCGAGCAATGGAAGCGCATGCAGGAATTCGGTCAGCAAGCGGGAGTGAACGGAAATGGTGGCCGCCGCCGTCAGCAAGGTGGCCAGTCGCAAGAGGGAAGCTCCGGCGCTGCCGACACGCCTGCACCGGCGAACGCCGCGTCTCCGACACCGCCGGCCCCGAACCCGCCGACACCTGCGCCCGCTCCGGCCCCTGCTCCCACGCCCCAGTTCGAACAACAAATGGAGCTTCATCGTTGAAATTTTCGAGATCGACCCGGTCCCCGCTCCTCGCTCTTTCGCTAGGCGCGATGTTGCTTTGCAGCGTGTCGCTGCGCGCTCAGGATCAACCGCCTCCGCCACAGCCTGCGCCTGCTCCCGCTCCCGCTTCTGATGCGCAATCTCCGGCGCCTGCGCAATCTCCCGTGCCCGCGCCCGCTCCCGCTCCCGCTTCTGATGCGCAATCTCCGGCGCCTGCGCAAACCCCCGCGCCTGCGCAAACCCCCGCGCCCGCACCAGCGAATCCCGACGCGAATGCTCCTGCGCCAACACCAAGCGTTAGCGTGCAGGCCGCTCCATCCGCTCCGCAGCCCCCCTCATTCGAAATCAGCGGCACTGTCAAATCTGGCAAAACGCCGCTCCCCGGCGTCACCGTCACCGCCGCCAACACGCTGACCGGCAAAAAATATTCGATCGCCACCGCTCTCGACGGCAGCTACAAATTCGCCGGCCTTCCACGCGGCCGCTACGTCGTTCGCGTTGAATTCATGGCCTTCGCTCCGCAAACGCAAGAAATCGTCCTCAAGCCCGACACACCCACCGGAAAATTCGACGCCGAAATGATTCTCGCCTCGCGCCAGGCCGAACAATCCGGCGCGGCAGCATCCGCAATTGCAGCCATCGCTGGCGGCCGCGGATTCCAGAGCCTTTCCATCGAGAACTCGCTTTCTGCATTAGAAGGCGGAGCGCCAGGCGGCTCCCCGGGTGGTGGAAGCGGCGCCAGCGCAGGCGACATCGCCACTCTGCCGATGGGCGGAGCGGGCGCAGACGTCTCCAACGAATCCGTCAGCATCAGCGGCGCGCAAGGCCGCAGCCAGGACTTCGGCGCCGGCAGCGAAGAAGATCTGCAAAACCGCATCGAAGAATTTCGGCAGCGCGCCCAGGCAGCCGGACTGATTCCCGGCAGCCCGACACAAGGCGGCGCAGGCGGTGGTGGCGGCTTCGGTGGCCCCGGTGGATTTGGTGGCGGCGGACCGATCGCCATCGGTCGGCTCGGCCGCGGTTTCAACGTCAACCAGCCGCACGGCTTCCTCTATTTCTCCGACGACGACGCCTCGTTCGACGCGAAGCCTTACTCGCTCCAGGGCATCGAGACTCCCAAAGCCAGCTACAACTTCGCGCGCTTCGGAGCCAACGCCGGCGGACCGCTCAACATCCCACACATTTTCAACGGCGGGGGCAAGTGGTTCTTCTTCGCGGGATGGAACGGCTCGCGCGGCAGCACTCCCTACGATGCCTACTCGACGGTGCCCACCGCCGCGGAGCGCGCAGGCGACTTCTCTGGCGCTACATATAATGACGGCACTCCAGTCGCGATCTTTAACCCCACCACCGGCCAGCAATTCAGCTTCGGCGGCAAAGCCAACGTCATCAATCCCGCGCTGATCAGCCCGCAAGCGACAGCCCTGCTGCAATACATTCCGCTGCCCAATCTCGACTCGACGACCAGCAACTTTCACTACGTCACCAACGACAACAGCAACACCGATGCGATCAGCCTGCGCCTCATCCACAATTTCGGCGACTCCACCAACGGCCCGTTCGGCGGCGGCGGTCGCGGCGGCGGAGGTGGTGGCGGACGAGGGGGCCGTCGCGCGCAAAACAACATCAACTTTGGCCTCAACTATTCGCGCAACAACAGCGCGACCGTGAATCCGTTCCCGTCGCTGGCCGGCAACACCGATACGCAGGGCGTCCAGGCGACCGGCGGCTGGACCTACGGCAACGGCCGCCGCACCAACATTCTTCGCTTCACCTACAACCACACTCACGTTTCGACGTCGAACCTCTATTCCAACAACATCGACGTCGCAGGCCTCGCCGGAATCACCGGCGTCTCCACCGATCCGTTCGACTTCGGCATCCCCGGCATCAGCTTCACCACATTCGGCGGTCTCAACGATCCGACGCCGCGCCGCGAGCTCGATCAGACCTACACCATCTCCGACACGCTCTCCTGGTATCGCGGCAAACACAACTGGCGCTTCGGCGGCGACTATCGCCGCATTCTTCAAAGCTTCCGCTCCGCGAAAAATGCCGAAGGTTCGTTCGTCTTTACCGGGCTCGAAACCTCGGAGTTCGCACTTGGCAGCACCAAGCCCGTCAGCGACACCGGCTACGACTTCGCCGATTTCCTCCTCGGCGTGCCACAGCAGACGACGCTGCAATCCGGAACAAATTCTTACGATTTCGCCGCCAACTCCTTTGATCTTTTCGCGCAAGACGACTGGCGCATTTTGCCGAAGCTTTCGCTGAACCTTGGATTCCGTTACGAATACAACGGCCCCTTCACCGAAGGCCACGACCGCATCGCCAACCTCGACGTCGCCGAAGGATTCACCGGCGCATCGGTCGTGCTCCCTGGCCAGGCAGGATTTGGCTCATCGCTCATTCATCCCGATCGCAATGATTTCGCGCCGCGCATCGGCATCGCGTGGCGTCCGCTCAAGAACACGGTCGTGCGCACTGGCTACGGCATCAACTACAACCTCGCACAGTACGCGAACATCATTCAGAACTTCGCGTTTCAGCCGCCGTTCGCCACCACCTCGACCAACGTCGCGAGCGCGGGCATTCCTCTCACCCTTGCGAATGGCTTTCCGGCCACACCGCCGGGGCTCATCACCAACAATTTCGCAGTCGATCCCAACTACAAGCTGGGCTACGTACAAGTCTGGAATCTCGACATTCAGCGCACACTGCCGCACGGTTTCTTGCTCAACGTCGATTACAACGGCTCAAAGGGCACCGATCTCGACGTCGAGCGCGCCATCAACATCGCCGGGTTGCAACCGTTCATCTACGAATCGTCGGCGGGAGATTCCGTTTTCCACGCGGGCTCGGTTCGTTTCCGCAAACGCCAGGCGCACGGCATCAGTTACGGAGCGGTCTACACGTTTTCGAAATCGATCGACGACGCATCATCCATTGGTGGCGGTAGCACGATCGTCTCACAGGACCCGTTCGACATCGCCGCCGACCGCAGCCTCTCGAGTTTCAACCAGAAGCACAAGTTCACCGGCAACTGGATCGCGGAGTTGCCGTTCGGCGAAAATCACCGCTACTTGCAGCGCGGCGCGTTGTCTCACATTCTGAATGCATGGTCGCTCAGCGGCGATTTCACTATCGCCAGCGGGCTCTGGTACACGCCGAACGTGTTGGGCAACAGCGTCGACATCGATCGCGGAGTCACAGGCTCGGTGCGCGCCGACGTCACCGGTCAGCCAATCGCGATCGGCAATCCGAGCGCCCGCGAATGGTTTAACACCGCGGCTTTCTGCTCGCCTTCGAGTTCCGCAGGCACGACGAACACCTGCCTCAATCCCAACGGCACGACCTTCGGCGACGCCGGCCGCAATATCATCGAAGGACCAGGCGAGGTCGTCGTCGATATGTCGCTCAGCAAGACCATTACCGTGAAAGAGTCGCGCGCCCTCGAGCTGCGCCTGCAAGCCGCGAATGTCTTCAACTTCATCAACTATATGGCGATCAACACGACGGTGAACTCGCTCCAGTTCGGCCAGGTCACTTCCGCTGGTGCGACGCGCCGTGTAACACTCGTCGCGAGATTTCGCTTCTGATGAGCAACTCTCGCCAATTCGCGTTTGCACTGACATTTTGTACGGGCGCAGCATTGCTGTGCCCCACGTCCGCACGGTCCATGTCTCTTGAAATGTTCAGTCCAGCCCGGAGGTGCAGCCCGTGCCTCTGAAACGACAAATCGCAGGGGCATTCGCCGCGTTTCTAGCGATCACCAATGTTTTCGTGCCCATCCGCGCGCAAGATGCTCCCCAGCAACCGCAATATCGCATGCACGTCACGTCCGAACTCGTGCTCGTCAATGTCGTCGCGCGCGACCGGCACGGCAACCTGATCCGCGACCTGAAAAAAGGCGACTTCACGCTCTCCGAAGACGGCAAGAAACAGGAAATCTCCACTTTCGATTTTGAAAATGTCGACGCTCTCGCCACCGCCGGCGCCGCCGAAGCTACCGTCAACGGCGCCGCGGGCAACGCAGCAAATGCCGGCCTTCTGCACTCCTCGAATCCCGTTCAGATCGACGCGCGCGACCGGCGACTCATGCTCTTGTTTTTTGACTTTTCCGGCATGGAGCCGGAGGAGATCGATCGCGGCGTCGACTCGGCAATTAAATTCATCAAAGACAAAATGCTGCCGGCCGACATGATCGCGCTCGTCTCGCTCTCGACGAACATGCACGTCGATCTCGATTTCACCGACGATAAGAAAAAAGTGCTCTCGACCTTGGCCGCTTACAGTTCCAGCCAGGGCCAGGGCTACGATCTCGGCGCCGAAGGCTCATCCGAAGGACAGGCCGAAACTGGAGGCTCGTTCACGCCCGACGACACGGACTACAACACCTTCACCGCCGATCGAAAATTGCTCGCGCTGCAATCGATCATGCAGTCGCTCGGAAAAATCTCCCAGAAGAAATCGATCATCTACTTCAGCAACGGGATTACGCAGTCCGGCGTGGACAATCAATCTGCACTGCGCGCCGCGACGGCCGCTGCGGTAAAAGCGAACGTCTCGATTTATCCGCTCGATGTGCGCGGCCTTCAGGCGTTTCCTCCGGGCGGCGAAGCGCAAAATGCCAGCCTGCACGGCCAATCCGCGTATAACGGCAACGCTGTCTTCAACGATCTCAATGGCAACGCAAATTCGCAGGAAACGCTTTCGACGCTTGCCGACGACACGGGCGGCAAGGCCTTCTTCGATTCGAACGATTTCAGCGGTGTCTTCGCACAAGTGCAGAAAGACACGTCCGCTTACTACGTTCTCGGATTCACCAGTTCGAATCCCGCGAAAGACGGCCGCTTCCGCCATCTCAAAGTCACGCTCAATCGCCCCGACATCAAAGACATAAAGCTCGAATATCGCTCCGGCTACTACGCCGGCCGCGACTTCCAGCATCTCAATCGCACCGATCGCGAGCAGCAGCTTGACGACGAACTCGACGCGCAGCTCCCGCAAACTGACGTCGCCGTCTACGCAGGCGCGCATTACTTCCGTCAGGACGACACGCACTACTATCTCGGCGTCTCGCTCGTGATTCCGGGGTCGCAGATTCCGTTCACGCAGGCGAAAGATAAAGACAACGCGACGATCGACATCATCGGCGAGGTTTTAGCGAACGGAAAATTGCCGGTAGGGCATCAGCGCGACACGGTGAAGCTCGCCCTCGACAGCACGCAGCAAGTCCGCCGCAAGAATGTGCAGTACAACACAGGTTTTGTGCTCGCTCCGGGCGAATACCATCTGAAATTTATCGTCCGCGAAAATCAGACGGGACGCATGGGCTCATTCGAAACAGACATCACGATTCCGGATTTGCGCAAAGCTCCGTTGCGCATGAGTTCGGTCGTGCTCGCGAATCAGCGCGTGCCCGCGAGCGGCAACTCAACGAAAAAAAGTTTGCACCCGCTCGTGCAGAATCAGCAGGAGCTCGTGCCCAACATCACGCACGTTTTCACGCAGGACCAGCATTTGTATTTGCAGTACGAAGTCTACGACGCAGCGCATCAGCGCAAAGGCGGAACCGTCGCCGCATCAAATAACAACGCGCTTGATGCACTACTCGGCGACGCAGGTGCGGCTGGAAACGGTGGAGCTACGGCGGCGCCGCAAGCGAAGCCTGCGAAAGACGCCGTCCACGTTTTGACGAACATCGAATTTCTGCAAGGCAACGCCAAGGTCTACGAATCAAAACAAATCGTTGCCAACGAACTCACCGCGCCCGATCGCAAAGCCGTGATTTTCCAGATCGATCTGCCGCTGCAATCGCTGAAGCCCGGCTTCTACACCTGCCAGGTAAACGTCATCGACGACAACGCCGGCAATTTTGCATTTCCACGCTGGCCCATACTCGTGAAAGAAGCGCCGCCGCCAACTCCAGCGTCGTCTCCGACTGCAGCTCCAAGCGGTTCACCTTCAGGTCACTGAGCCATCCAGGCCGATACTGTCATTTCGAGCGGAGCGAGCCGACGCCTTTTCTTCGCGTTCGCATCCTGCGAACGCGTCTGCTCGCGCAGGGAGAAATCTCTCTTCGATTGATGACGGGGCGGACGGTTCTACCCGCCCAAGACTTCCTTCGCCGCGTGAAACGCCGAATTCGCCGCCGGCGCACCGCAATAAATCGCGCACTGGAGCAGCACTTCTTTAATCTCCTCGCGCGTCACGCCGTTGTTCAACGCAGCGCGAACATGCATCCGAAACTCTTCACCGCGATTCAACGCCACCATCAGCGCTAGCGTGACCATGCTTCGCGTTGGCCGATCCAATCCCGGCCGCGACCAGATCTCTCCCCACGCATAGCGCGTGATGAGCTCTTGAAACTCTTCGTTGAACGCATCGCGATTCGCCAGCGACCGATCGACATGCGCGTCGCCCAGCACTTCGCGCCGAATCTTCAGTCCTTGCTCGTATCTCTTTTTCTCATCCATCGCGCCCTCCATGTCAAGCAAGGTTGTGTTTCATGTAGGGGCGCAGCACTGCTGCGCCCCAGCTTGCCCGGCCGAAAGCTCCAAGCACAACCTGGTTTTTCTTTCGGTCTAGGCCGCCAAAAACGCCGCCACAGCCGCCGAATATTTCTCCCGCTGCTCGATGTTCGACAAATGCGATGCGCTCAACTCCACGAATTTCGATCCCGCAATGCAGTCCGCCACAAACTTCGTATCCACAGGCGTCGTCGCCGGATCGTGCGCCCCCGCAATCACCAGCGTTGGCACACTCACACTGCCGACCTTCTCGCGAAAATCAAACGCCTTCACCGCCTGGCAAGAGGCGACGTAACCCGCAGCATCGCTGCGTTCAAACACATCGCGAATCTTCTCAATCTCCGCCGGCGCCTTCGCCTGAAA
>Ga0206939_10172_pt2 | contig 14478 bp, 13 predicted proteins | sample Alteio_BWOrgHeat_10_FD_152921 | JGI IMG/M metagenome (GOLD analysis project Ga0206939, IMG submission 152921) | Enriched cells from forest soil in Barre Woods Harvard Forest LTER site, Petersham, Massachusetts, United States -... | ecosystem: Environmental > Terrestrial > Soil > Temperate forest >... | reverse complement strand
CTCCGCGGAACTCGCGAGCAGGCTGGCTCATCCCGCGCCCGACGGCATCGTCTTCGCCCACGTCAACCTGTTCGATGCCACATCCGCAGAAATACTGAAGGACCAGACCGTGGCATCCGCAGCGTTGGGCCTTCCCGTCAAACTGCTACGCCGACCGGGGCGTTGGTTATCGATGGCAGGGGTAAAACACTGCTGCCCGGACTATGGGACATGCACGCCCACGTCGCGGATAACGACGGCATGTTGAATCTTGCGGCCGGCGTCACCACGGTCCGCGACCTGGGGAATGACATCGACACCCTGTTGGCACGGCGCAAGCGCATTGAAGAAGGCCAGGAGATCGGAAACCGGATCGTTCTTGCTGGGATCATCGACGGACCGGGCCCATACCAGGGGCCTACCAAGGTACTGGTCTCCACGAAAGACGAGGCGCGCGCCGCCGTGGACGAGTACGTGCGGCTGGGCTACGTACAGATCAAGATTTACAGCTCGGTCAAGCCTGAGCTGGTGCCGGCCATCATCGATGAAGCACACAAGTGAGGTCTGCGTGTCAGCGGGCATATTCCAGCAGAGATGACGGCTGCGCAGTGCGTCGAACTGGGCTATGACGAAATTCAGCATGTCAATTTTCTGATGCTGAACTTCATGCCCGACGTAAAGGATACAAACACGTCCACTCGCCTCACCGTGGTCGGCAAACGGGGCGCCGATCTCGACCTCAACTCACCACAGGTGCAGTCTTTTATCAAGCTGCTGCAGGACCATCACACCGTGCTTGATCCAACGCTCAGCATCTTCGAAGATATGCTCACAACTCCCCCAGGGAAGTTGCCCCGCGGTGATGAGGCGATCGCCGAACGCCTGCCGCCCCAAGTGCGGCGCGCGCTGCTCTCGAGTGGACTGACCCCGCCGGCCGGCACGGAGGAGCGTTACCCGCAGTCGTTTACGCGCATGATGGAGTTGATCGGAATGATGTATCGCGCCGGAATCCCGATGGAAGCCGGCACCGACTCGATGGCCGGCTTCGCGCTCCTCCGTGAATTGGAACTCCACGTTCAGGCCGGAATCCCTGCCGGTAGAGTTTTGCAGGATGCCACCTTAAACGCCGCCCGGATCATGAGGATGGACCACGATCTCGGCTCGATCGCTCCCGGCAAGCTCGCCGACCTTACGCTGGTGAAGGGTGATCCCACAAAGAACATCAGTGAAATAAGAAAGACGGCCGTGGTGGTGAAGGATGGAATCGTCTATAAGCCGCGGGAGTTATACGACGCGATCGGGTGGCGCCGTAAGCCGGAATATACTGGATTCGCGGAATTTTCTAGGGGGTATTTGTGAAACGGGTTGCAAAGGTATTGGCTTCCGGCAGTGTGTGGCTTAAGACTGCGGCATGGGCGCTGACTTTCGGCGCGGCTTGCGTCGCGCCGGCTTACGCGCAACAGGCGGCACCACAGAAACCGCAATACTCCGAACTGCCTGCAGGGCCAGGAAAGGACACGCTGATACGGGTTTGCAGCAGCTGTCATTCCCCGGACAATGTGCTGGCTAATGGACAAGATAGAGATGGCTGGGAGAATACGATAACCAAGATGGCTGGATTCGGGGCGCAGGGCACCGACGAAGACTATACGGAGATCCTCGACTACCTGGTAAAGAACTTTCCGGCTAACGCGCCGATCAATGTGAACAAGGCGACGGCCGCGCAACTTGAAAGCGGATTAGGATTTACCACGACAGAAGCAGAGGCAGTCGTGAAGTATCGGGAGAAAAACGGAGACTTTAAAACAGCGGACGACCTCAAGAAGGTTCCCTACCTCGATGCAAAGAAGGTGGACGACAAGAAGGCTCGCCTGTCGTTCTAGAGCAAGCTGGTCGCCGCCAAAGGGAGCGCTCCGCGGAAAGAACGAACAATCTGAGAAAAGGACGGATCAACAGCGGGTCCCGACCGGAGCGTAGCGCAGTGGAGGGACCTGCTGTTCTCTCAACGGGCAACCCGTCTCGGATGGAGGCACTACTGTCCCCTTTGTCATCCCGAGCGAAGCCGAGGGATCTGCAGTTCCGCGGACCCTTCCTGGACCTACGGTTCATCTAAGGCAACGTCTTCAACCAAACGTTCTTGTGAGAAATCTTCACCACGCCAGGACCTTCAATCTCAAAGCCGATCAGCCCTTTCGACTGGCTGTGGGTTAGGTCGTTGTCGACCAGGATGGCCATTACGTGCCCATTGAGGATATGAATCAGTGTGTTTCCGTCGGCAATCACTTCGTACTGGTTCCAATCGCCAACCTTGATGTAGGACTTGAGTTCGCCGGAACTGCCTAACGAACCCAGTAGCCGCGGCTTCTTGCCTTGATCGGCTTCCACCATCTGGCCTCGCCATGCGACGATCCCGCGAGGGCTGCTTTGCTCATAAAGCTGGCCGGTGTACCCATTGCTGTAATCGAAATCAGCCTGGTAGCCCTTCATGTTCCACTTGGCAAATTTCTGCGCCAGCGGCGACAATGGCGGCTTGGGCGGAACGTTGAGGCTGCGATACTGGATGCCGCCATTGGCACCGGCACCCTCCAACTTCATCTCCAGCTTCAGTTCGAAGTTGGCCGGGTGGCCGCCTCGCCAGATGATGTTGGTCGTGCCCGAAGGATGCTCGGGGCTCGATTTCGCGACCAGGGCGCCATCTTCTACGTGCCAGACTTCCGAGGACCCATCCCAGCCCTGCATCGTCTTTCCATCGAAAATCTGCGTCCACCCTGTGTGATCGTTGAAGTCGATAGGATCAGGCTGGCTGAAGTCCAGGAAAACATGATGGGGAAGCGCCTGGTAGCCGTGGGATGGATTAATCAGGAACAGACAGATCACAGCGAGGATGGACTGTCTCACAAAGTTCGGCGCCATTATTCCTCCTTCATCACCCGGCAGAGACCTTCTCCCATTGCCTGGTCTTTGCCGATTTCAAAACCGCGTCAGTTACATAATCTGTGGCAAGGCCATCCGCGAAGGTGGGCGATGCCTGTTCCTTCTTGCCGACTGCTTGAAGAAAGTCAGCTACCTGGTGAATGAAGGTGTGCTCAAAACCGATTTGCAGGCCGGGTACCCACCAGTTCTTCATGTAGGGATGATCGCCGTCGCTGATGTGCACGCTCTTCCATCCCCGCAGCCGCCCTTCATCGCGGTGATCGAAATACTCCAGCCGGTGCATGTCATGCAGATCCCACGCGGCGGAAGACTTCTCGCCGTTTACCTCAACGGTAAAGAGCGCCTTATGCCCGCGCGCATAGCGCGTAGCCTCGAACGTTGCCATCGAGCCGTTGGCGAAGCGGCACAAAAACGCGGACGCATCATCGATGCCAACCGGCTCAACTTTGCCGGTAAGATTGTGCTTCCGTTCTTTCACGAACGTCTCCGTCATGGCTGTTACTTCGCAGATGGGCCCGTTCAGCCACAATGCCATATCGATGTTATGCGCGAGCAGGTCGCCGGTTACGCCGCTGCCCGCTACGGCGACATCCAAACGCCACAACCCCTCGCCGCCTTGCGGTAAGTCACGCGAGATGGTCCAATCCTGCAGGAATTGCGAGCGATAGTGGAAGATACGACCGAAACGTCCTTCGTCAAGCAACTGCTTGAGCAGGACAATCGCCGGCACACGACGGTAGTTATACCAAACCATATTAGGAACACCGGCAGACTCAACTGCGTCCACCATCATCTTCGCTTCCGCCGCGGTGCGCCCAAGCGGCTTTTCGCAAAGCACCATTTTGCCCGCCTTGGCGGCGGCAATGGCAATCTCCGCATGGGTATCGTTGGGGCTGGCGATATCGATCAGGTCAATATCTTTCCGCTGCACCATGACGCGCCAGTCTGTTTCCACGGATTGGTAGCCCCAGTTTTCGGCGAATCCTTTTACCCGTTCAGTGCTGCGCGCGCAAACGGCCTTGAGCACCGGTTGGTAGGGTACGTCAAAAAAGCGAGCGGCCTGCAGGTACGCATTGGAGTGCGTGCGTCCCATAAAACCGTATCCAACCATGCCAACATTCAGATTCGTTCGCGCCATGGTATCAATTCCACCCGTGGGCATTGCGCACTGCGATCAACGTACCAAGTACATCGTTCCAGGTCTTCGGCGCCAGCATGGTGGCGTTGGGGAACATGCAACCGTCCCAACAGATGTGCTCATAGGCGCGCGTCGGCACACCGCTTTCATCGCGCATCCATAGACCAGCGACGGTGACGATATCCATCTTGCCGTTCGGGTCGCCGGCAACACAGTGGCGTCCGGTTTTATCGTGCGACCCTGAACCGCTCACCGTACCATCGTTCTGGGCCACGTGAAAGTCGATCGTCCATGGGCGCAGCGCATGGGTCACTTTGCGCAGGGAATCCATCAGCACATCGTGCTGCGACCAATCGAAATCCTCCGGCAGCAGCCGGTCTTCGGCAGCGTTGTACCCCAGTGTGTACAAGAGAGAATGCGCCATGTCCGCCTGAAAGCCCACGGTCTTCGGCAGATTCACCATTTCCAGCAGTTCGACCATCCGTTTCCAGCTGTGCATGCCTCCCCAGCAAATCTCTCCCTCGGCGGCGAGTCGCTCTCCGTAGTCTTCGGCGACGATGCCGGCCTCGCGAAAGGTCTGTGCGATGCGCCTGGTGTTGGCGGTGGGGTCCTTGGCCCAGTCGGCCGGAGACGCGGCGGAATCAATGCGCACCACCCCATAACGGCGAATGCCGAGAGCGCGCAGCTTTTTGCCGATGCTACACGCCTTTCTTACCTGGGTTAGAAAACTTTGGCGCTCCTGCTCAGAACCCATGGCGGATCCGCCACCGGTCGGCGCCCAGACGGGGGCAACCAGCGAGCCGACAACCAGCCCGCGCCTGGCAATGCTGTCGGCTAGACGTTTCAGTTCATCATCGGTCGAGTCGATGCTGGTGTGGGGCAGCGACAGGAACAAATCGACGCCATCGAAATGCATGCCGTCCACTTCGGCACGCTCCGTCAAGTCCAGCATGGTTTCGAGGTCAATAAACGGTTCTGAGCCTGGTCCCTTGCCTACGAGCCCAGGCCACATAGCGTTGTGGATTGCTGGATGCTTGTGCTGTGTGCTCACGATTCCTCGTTATTTGCGTAACAGCGGCTGTGCGTCCGGGTTACCCGGCCCGAAGTGCTTGAGCAGGACGAGCGGATCGGTTGCGCTGGGGTTCTCGATGCGCACCCCTTCTTTGGCAACGTCCGCAGTGACGAATACCTCGTCCTCTGTCATCTGCCCAAAGCGAATCATGGAGGGAGTCGACACCGGCTGCTTGCCCATGGTTCCATAGCCCTGGACCACGATCACCCCATAAGCCGCGCTGTCATTGATGGTCACGGCCCTCTTGGGCAGCACCGTGAGCTCCTTCGCCGAGTAGTAGGGCGTGCCGTACGTAATCCATTTCTCCGTGTAACCCTCTGCCGCCATTTCCTCGACTGAGTTCACCGGCCGAGGAAAGGTCTTGTTGGTCTGGGCGAAGTTAGGATTAATGTTGCCCTCCCAATCGAGCATGCTGATCAGGAAATCGAGGTCGTTTTTGTGTTCAGCAGGGACGTCCTTGGTGAGCAGATCCCAACCGACGATGCGTCCTTCCACTTCCGACTGAAACATGGCAAAGACATCGCTGTTCACCTGCGGCTCGTAGGTGACAAGCGATCCCGGCGCATGAAGAACCCCCGGGTCGATCTGCCAGCCTGCGCCCGGCTCCAGGCGGTAGGCACGCGAATGCAAGAGAATTCCATTGTCCCCTTTGTTCCATTTTTCCAGGCACGCCTTGACATCCTCTTTCGTGGTGCCGGGCTCGAGGCCCATGTACGTGTGGGGAAAATTGTTTTGCACCTGGTTGTATTGAGGAGGAAAGTAATAGGCTTCCGGCTTGCCCCTCTGTCCTACCAGCTTGGCGAAAGCCTCGCTCTGGTGCATGTGGTGCGGAATGGGGCCCATGTTGTCAAAAAACTTGCACAGCAGGTTCCATCCGCCTTCGCGCTCCATTACCTCCGCGCCAAGCAACAGGTCTCCCGCAGATTCGACCGCGTCTTTCAGCAGGAATTTACCACCGCCGTTGGGCCGGATGTAACTCAGCCCCTCATCGGGCAGAGTGAGTGGGCCGTTCGCCGCCTTGGTAGTCGAGGAAAACCAGCGCTCGTCGATCCCGCCCCGGTGGCCACCAAAAGCATAAAGATCGTCGGGGTGGAGCTTTAGCCTTTTTCCGGGCATCAAGAACGATCGCGGCACCCAGCACGGTTGCAACCGTAAAATGCCTCCGCCTGCGTCGATTACTTCTTTAACCTGGGATCTACTGAGCATTGCCTGCTGTACCCTTCCAGACTTGGAAATGTGGCCTTAATGCTCCAACGGAATTCCGAAGGAGTAGAGCGTGTTGTCGTGGGTGGTAAAGAACACATGGCCGTCACCAACCGACATGCCGGCCAAACTGGTATAGCTCTCGATTGCGTCCCCGCTTGAGTACAGTTGTTTGCCGGTCGCGGCATCGAGAGCGTACAGCGTAGCATGCGTGGATTCATTTCCTCCGTCGAGAGCTAAGACCACCCCGTTGGCGATCGCCGGTGGCGCCGGATTGATGAGATCGCGCGAGATCCAACTCGGGGTCATCACCGTGTGCCCATCTTTCTCTTCCACTTTGAACGCAACGACACTGCCATGCGGTGCAGGGCCGTTGGCGCCGGCAAATTTCACGCCGGCTTCCACCGGCCCGAAGACAGAAGCCAGGACCCAGAACGCGCCGGCTTTATCTTGCCATGTGGCAAGGCTTTCCCACGCGTCGCGCTTGGCGCCCTTTGACAACTTATCGGTTTGGGCCAGGGGGGTCTGGTGATCGGCCCCGCCGAGAGATTTGCCGTCCAGCAAAACAAGACCGCCGTCTTTACCCGGAGCAGCCACCAGTTCCTTGCCCTTGTAGGGAAACACCACCGCACCGGCATTGAGGGCCTTTCCGCCAGCAGGGGGAGTGTACCAATCCTTTACCTTCAGGCTTTTTGCGGTGAGCGCCACCACGCTGTTCGCATGCGCGCCGGCCAGGCCGTTGCCGGTGACGATATACGCCGTGCCGTCTGATCCAATAGCCGGGCCGGTTAAACCAGCCAGGCTTAGCTTCTGGGTTTGATAGCTGTTCACGGTGTAATCGGGAGTATCGAGATCGATGGACCAGACCGCGTTGGGAACATTCTCACAATTGGATCCCGCCACTGTGTACACCACCTTGTTGTCGATGTTCAGGGCGAAGGAGCTCCCGTTCGGCGCCGGCACAAACTTGACCGGCGGAGCGTAATCGAGGCCGGTGGCCATGATCTGTTCATGGAAATAGCCATCGCTAGTAAGAACGTAGACGCCTTTCAAGCCAAAATATCCGCCTCCGGCAGGACCGCCCAGGCGACGCGCGGAGGGAGCGACTGGTTCCTCAGAAGGAGGCCGCGGCGGCTTTGGAGTGCCAGGGCGGCGCGCACCGAAGTGAATGACCTGCGGCGGTTCCGTAATCACCTGAAGATTCCCGCATGGCTTGTTTGCGCCTGTGGACGGAAAATCCTTTTTCCAGACTAGTTGTCCCAGCTCGGAATCGATGGCATACAAGGTGTTCGCGTCGGCCAGGAACGCCAGGTCTTTGAAACCGAGGCCGGTGATCAGACCAGGAAAGAGCAGCGGCTCGCTGAAAGACGACGTTGCCGCGGGCGAGTCTCCGAGCTTGAGCTTCCAGAGAAACTTGAAATCTCCAACGACAGATTTGGTGGTGATGTCCGTTTCGGCCTTCTGCCAGCGTTTGTGAGCCGCGTCGCTATCGGCCACGGGCCAGAACCCGCGTGGGGTACCTTGCGCTCGCGCTACCGGCGAAGCGAGCAATGCGCCAAGGAAACCAAGCGCCACTGGCAGGGCGAAAAATCTTCGCATCGATGAACTTTCCCAGATCAATTGCTCTCCGAATTTCAAGTTAGTTACCGCTTTACTCCAGGCCAAAGCAGTAGATTGTCCCATCGAAGCTGCCAAAGATCACTCGCCCGTCCGCAACGGCGACGCCGGCCTGGTGTAGAAACGAGCTGATCTGCTCTCCGCTGGAATAAAGCTCCTTGCCCGTGCTTGCATCGAGCGCGTAAAGCTTGGCCGGAATCGAATGCTTAACCCGGTCTTGCCAGCTATAAAGCCCGCCCTCGATATCATTGGCCTGGCCGGTAAATTCGCCGGCGGCGAGCGCAAAGACGACTCCATTGGCAACCACGGGAGGCTCGGCGGACATCATGTCGCGTGACAGCCACGCAGGCGTCAGCTCCATCTTTCCGCCCGCGTCAGTCAACTTGAACGCGATCACCCCGCCATTGGGCGTCGGCCCGTACGTAACGGGAAAATCCACGGCTAACGGCCCGCCAATGGGCGCCAGCACCCATCGGGTGCCATCTTTGCTTTCCCAGCTGGCAAAACTACCCCACGTCCCCTCCGTCTGGAAGTTGACGTTCTTGTTGGATACCAGAGGGCTGCGATAAAGGGGAGTCTGGTGGTCCGCTCCGCCAAGGGACTTGCTGTCCATTAGAAAATAGCGGCCTTCCTTGCCTGAGCCGACAAGGAGATCCCTTCCGTTATAGGGAAAGACGACCGGGGTGGCGTTCATATCCAGGTCTCTCTTGGTCAGCCACGCGTGGTTGGTCGGGGTGTAGTAGTCCTTGAGCGTCAAGGTATCGTTGGAGGACGTGTAGGCCTGCACGGATGTCGACAACTTTCCGGCTGCAGGATCGTAGGCCCCATCTCCGGTTTCAAAATAGATGGTCCCATCGTTGCCGATCGCGGGGCCGGCTGTGCCGAAGATTCCTCCCTGTGGAGGAGACGACGAGAAGGCTTTCCTGTTGGTCAGATCCACAGCGTACAACGCATTGGGAACACCATGGCATCCTTGCCCACTCGCGGTGTAGACGATGTTGTTCGCCAGATTCAGGCCATATGCTTTCCCATAGACACCCGGGATCATTCGTATGGGCGGGTCTTTTTCGTTGCCGGTTACCACATCCAATGTGTGCAGGTAACCGTCACTGGCGAGTGCGTAGACAAACCGCTGCGCTGCCCCTGCCGGTGTAACCACGGGGGTTGCGGTCAACGCATTGTTGCAAATAAAACCTTCCCCTTCGCCCGGCTCCTGCGGCTTGTCTGAAGACCACTTCAAGTGCTTTTGCCAAATCAACGAGCCGGCCTGGACATCGACTGCGTAGAGGTTATCCGAGCTGCCGGCCACAATGGCAAGCGTCTTGACGCCGGCGCCCGTTTGGACACCAGCAACGATGAGGGGCTCGCGGAACGATTGCATCCCCATCGTCTTGTTATCGGTCTTCAGCTTCCAAAGCAGCTTGATGTCTTTTGCGTTATCGACTGTAAATTTGGTTTCGCTTCGCTGCCAGGCATCGCGCTGCTGGTCGAAACTGCCGGTTGGCCACTCCTCAGCCGCCGTGGATTGACCAAGGGCCGCGTGCAGCCCTGAAGCCGCAAGTCCAAGGCAGACATACCCCACAAAAGAAAGCACATTCACGATAGGAACACTACCAATACGGAAACCCCATGTCAAAGTTGCGGGCGGAACGTGCCCACTCCAGCCGTCGTATCATGATCATAAGCACTTCCCGGAGGAAGCATGTCCACAGCCGCCAATCATCCGGCCGTTTTCCGTTCCCCCTCCGCCGTTGCCGACGTCGAGGTTCAGTCTCGCACGGCTGCGATCCCGTGGTATATATGGGTCGGCGTGCTGGCTATTACATCCTCTTCCATCGGAGGCGCCTGGGACGTCTCCTGGCACCGGACCATCGGACGCGACACTTTCTGGACCCCCGCACACATGGCCATTTACGCATGCGGTGTTCTCGCCGGCGTGATCTGCGCTTGGCTGATCGCAAAGTGCACGTTTTTTCGCGACCCTGAACTCTCCGCCGCGTCGGTGAGTGTTTTTGGTCTGCGCGCCCCGCTTGGCGTCTTTCTTGCCGGATGGGGATGCGTCGCGATGCTCACCTCGGCACCCTTCGACAACTGGTGGCATAACGCCTACGGTCTCGACGTCAAGATCGTCAGCCCGCCCCATGCCTTACTGATTCTCGGTCTCCGCGGCATTTCCACCGGGGTCATGTTCCTCATCCTTGCGGCCATGAACCGCGCCGCCCACGCCGAAGGGGGCATCTACAAGCGCCTCCAGTTGCTCTTTCTTTACGTTGGAGGTCTCGCGGTCATTGGCCAGATGTTCTTTATGCAGGAGTACACCTGGGACGTAAAGCTCCACCAGGCTATTGCCTACATCGCGATGGGGATCGGCCTGCCCTTCTTCTTCGCCGCCTTTTCGCAGGCGTCACGCGCGCGCTGGGCAGCCACGACGACGGCTGCCGTGTATACGCTCTTCGTTATTGCGGAAATCCTCATTCTTCCGCTCTTCCCCGCTCAGCCCAAGCTCGGCCCCGTCTTTAACCCGGTCACCCACATGATTCCGGCGAAATTTCCCATCCTTATTCTGGTCCCGGCCCTTGCTCTGGATCTGCTTTGGCAGCGGGTGAAGAACTGGAAACCGTGGCAGATTGCTCTTATCTCCGGGGTGCTTTTCATGGCAGTCCTTACGGCTGTCGAATGGCCCTTTGCCAACTTCCTGCTCTCTAATGCCAGCAAGAACCGGTTCTTCGGCACTATTTATTTCGACTACAATTCCCGCGCTACGGGCTACGACCGCATGCGGCAGTGGTTTTTCCCCGATCATGGTGCTGTCCTCTACCTCGGACTATTGAGAGCCGCGGTCTACGCCTCGATTTCGACCTGGCTCGGTCTCCTGTTCGGTCGCTGGATGCGCGGTGTGCAGCGATGAGGCGTGCGCGCCGGCAAACGCTTTTCGCTTTTCTCATCTCGCTTGCGTTTACCTTCCCAGCTCATGCCCACATCGGGAGCAAGGACGTGTACGAGGAGGTCAACGCTGGACCATACAAACTCTTTGTCACCATCCGCACCCCCAGCGTCATTCCGGGTGTCGCCACGATTGAGGTGCGCAGCTCCTCAGGTGCTGCGGTTAGTTCCATGCGCGTCACGCCGACCCCGCTGACCGGCGAGGCCGCGAAACACCCGCCCAGCTCAGACGCCATGCAACCCTCAGCCGCCGATCCGGCCTTCTTCACCGGCTCCCTTTGGCTGATGGCTGCAGGCTCGTGGCAGGTCCACTTCGATCTCGACGGGGCCGCAGGTAAGGCCAGCACCAGCGTCCCGGTACCCGCGATGCCCCTTTCCATTCTCCCGATGCAGCGGCCTCTGGGTATTACTCTCGCCCTGCTCGGCATTCTGCTGGTTATCGGGATAGCCGGCATCGTCGCTGCCGCCGTGGGTCAGTCGCGCCTCGACCCAGGTTTGGCTCTCGGCCCTAAGCAGCGGAGACAGGCGATGATTGCCAGTGTCATTACCCTGGCCGTCACCGCCCTGATCGTTTACGGTGGTTACAAATGGTGGCATCTCGAAGCTACGGCTTATGCCGCGGACATTTACCAGCCGCTTAACCTTAGCCCGACGCTCTCCGGCGATACCCTCGACCTCAAGATCGGCCGCTACGATTCCGATGCGCTGCATACCTTCAGGGCGCGCTCGAACAACGACCTGCTGCCCGATCACGGGCATGTTATGCATCTGTACGCGATTCGAGAGCCAGGTATGGACGCGGTCTTCCACCTGCACCCTGCGCTCGTCTCCGCGGGCAATCTGCGGATGATCCTGCCCTCCATGCCTCCGGGCAGCTACCGGCTCTTCGCAGACATTGTCCACGCCAACGGCTTTCCTGAAACCCTTACCGCCGATCTGACCGTTCCACCGAACGTACCGCCTGCCCCCCTCACACCGGAAGACGCCTCGGCCGCACCGCCCGCGTTGTCTCAAGGTGAGCTGGGAACGGCCTATAAGCTTCCCGACGGCTACACCATGGTTTGGGACCGGCCTGCCGAAGTGAGCGCAAATACCGCCTATGCCTTTCGCTTCCGGCTGCTTGACCCAACGGGACAGCCTGCCGGAGATGCGCGGCCCTACCTCGGAATGGCTGGGCACGCTGCTTTCGTCAAGACCGATGGGACAGTCTTCGCTCACACCCACCCCGAGGGCTCTGCAGCCATACAGGCAATGATGCTGGCCAATGGCAGTTCCGGGGAAATGGCTGATACCAGTTCGATGGGCGGCATGGATATGACCGGGCCTGCAGCCGCCACTGCCGAACACATTCCACCTACGGTTGAGTTTCCTTACGGCTTTCCCACGCCAGGGCGTTATCGCATTTTCATCCAGATGAAGCACGCCAACACCGTCGAGACGGGGGTCTTCGACGCAGACGTCCGCTGAGCCGGAAGAACCCGTTATCGTCCAAATAGATAAGAAAAATGAGCTGCGTCATGTTTTTCGCGCAACGATCAAGGACAATCGACCTATCGACTCCTGCGTCTGGATGACGAAATTAGCCTTGCGCAGTGCGCTTGCCGTCCAATCACTAGAGAGACGAAGTTTGCGGTAACTACTCTTTTCGAGTGTCCAACCGTCCTCTTCCCGCTTATACAGCAGGTCGTGCACAACGACTGTCTGCTCGTTTTCGTACTCGAGAAAGCAGGTCAGAATCTTATGGTCGTCACTCCGAATAAGCAGGAAGCGATTTACGCCGGTAAGTTCATGCGTCAAATCACGGTAGGTCAGCGCGAAGATCCCGCCTGGAGCAAGTTTCCGGAAAACCGCAACGAAAAAGGACTCGACCTCCTCTTTGGACGAGAGGTGGGTCAGTGTGTCGCCCATACATACAGCTACTATCGCGCTGGCGGTCAGCTCGATGCTGTCAAGTGAAGCCAGTTCAAGAATTCTTGTCTCAACAGGGTAGGAACCAGCGTGTGCCCTTAGCACGGCAAGAAGCTCTGCGCTGCTGTCAACGGCGATCACGGGTGAGAAGCCGAGTTCTGCCAGCGCTAGCGTCTGAAAGCCCGGCCCACTCCCAAGGTCGAGCGCTATCCCGCGCGGGACATTCGATAACTGCAAAATATGCTCGAGAAGCTTTTTCTGCTCGGCGACCTTCTCTTCAAAGGACACGCCGAACATCCACACATAGTGGTTTGCAAGAAGATTCTTATAATGCTCCGCCGCGGTCGACATGGTGCGAGTTTATAACCAGCGTGCTATCCCAGAACCAATGCAAGCTCTGCCTTGTCGCAAAACCGGTTGGATAGCCTCGCGTTGCCCGGGCTAGCGATAGTAGCCCGACTTGGTGATAACGATGAGACCCGGCTTGCGCAACTCAGGATGCTCATTAAGAACCTCCGGGCTGAGTCGAAGGCTGAGCTTGCAAAACTTGCCTTGGGATTCCGCCCGGGTGGGCTTATATCCGAGCGTGTAACGCGCTCGAATCTGATCGATCAGCAGGGCGAGACGGTCTGGAGCCTCTTTGGAGCCGGTGCTCAGGACGGGACCGCCTGTAGCCTTCGCATACTCATCGATGTCACCGACTCGGGTTCCCCCCAGCCCTGACGCCATGATCGCTCGGTTTGTCTCCACGGTCCTGTCAATGAGGGCCGCAGCTACCGCGTCGGATTGAAGCAGCCTGGTCATGGCTTCCTGTTGCGAATGGAGATGTTTAGGAGAGTGCTGACCGATAGATGCCTGGGTAAAGGAGTTTTCTTGATTTGCAGTGCCGTCCGTGAGCCACACCAGGACGCGGCGGTTCCCTGCTTTTGCCTTCATCACCTGCTGCACCGCCTCAAACATGTCTTCATCGAGGAATGTGCCCTCCACATCGGCCATCCACGAGGCAGTCTTGATGGCCTCCGCCGCCAGCGGACGACTAGTTGTGAAATCCTGCATCAGCTCCGCGCGGGAAGAAAAGATCATCACGGCGACTTCATCTGCGGGCTTCAGGTGGCCGAGGACTTGCAAGGCAGCTTGTGCCAGGGGCACGAGCGCAGCGTGCACGGTCTCGGTCATGTCGAAGAGCAGCACCACGGAAAGGGGCAGCTGGTCGCGGGTGAAATAGCTGATGGTTTGCGCCACACCGTCTTCCGAGAGCTGAAAATCCCTGGTCGACAGCGTATCCACGGTAGCTCCAGTCTTCTTGTTCTCCACTAAGGCGTCGAGCAGGACGAATTGAGTGTCGACGTGGATGGTTGTGGCCGCGGGTTGCACTGGAGGCGCGGGAGATTGTGCCCAGCCGGTCTGCGCCAGCAGCACAGCGAGAAGCGCTGCCGCCCGCATGATAAGTAGCTGCCGCTGATGGCTCACCCGATCAATTTAGCAGTTCTCGGAGGGGGTTCAGTAACCTCCGCGTCGCGTGGTACATTCCCTCGCCGTCGTGTGATGGGCTAAACTTAGCCCTGTTCCTTATATGCAGCTTTCCGTGGGAGATAAACTCGGCCCTTACGAAATCCTTGCGTCCATTGGCGCGGGCGGTATGGGTGAGGTTTATCGCGCCCGCGACACACGGTTAAACCGAGAC
>Ga0206939_10223_pt1 | contig 14717 bp, 11 predicted proteins | sample Alteio_BWOrgHeat_10_FD_152921 | JGI IMG/M metagenome (GOLD analysis project Ga0206939, IMG submission 152921) | Enriched cells from forest soil in Barre Woods Harvard Forest LTER site, Petersham, Massachusetts, United States -... | ecosystem: Environmental > Terrestrial > Soil > Temperate forest >... | reverse complement strand
AGTTGTACCCGGTAGTCACTATTTTCGTGGCAGTGCTGGCTTTTGGCGAGCACATCGATTTAGCACGCGGCATTGGTGTGGCGGCTGCTATCGCAGCCGGCCTCCTCCTCAGCCTCGAGAAAGAGGAAAGTGGCTCGGCGGCAGCGCGGAGGGTTGTGAATTGAAGGATCGCCAACTAGTTGTGGAGTAAAACGCTCCTGGCTAACATTCTCGACGATAGTTCGACCACCCAGTCGGATGGAACCAGCCCGTCACCACAAGAGAGGAGGTTGATCACCCGAACGAAATGTATTTCCGGCACATTGACAAGATAATGGAACGTGCGGGCGAGGTTCAATCTCTCGGCCGCGAGGGATTCACCGTTGAACATAATTGAACTTGTGCCCCAGCTGGGGCAAGTGAGTACGGGAATGCGTTTCGGAGTTTGTGCTTGAGGGCGTCATATTCAAAAGTACGATCGCAAACAGCGCGATAGCGATTCCCAAGAGCTGGACCGGACGCAGCCTCTCTCTAAACAGGACCGGAGACAAGATCACCGGAATGATCGGCGCTATGCTGGTGATGGGGAACACGAGCGAAGCGGGGCCGCCATAAGCCAAGGCTACGTACAATAATACATTTCCAAGGCCAGCCATAAGGCCGGTTGCGATGGCGAGCCCCAGGCCCTTTGCCAAATCTGTGCCGTCGCGCCAACCCGAGGTGAACATCAGTGCGACGGTGAACGGAACAAGCCCCAAGCTGGACAGCAACTGGATTGCCGATGCATCCAATTCACGGGCTGCCATCGGAGAGAGAAGGCTCCAGGCCGCCCACATCAACAGGGAAACAGTCGCGTAAACAAACCAGCTCGGCATCCCGTCCTCCAAAGCTACCGCACGGGAGCTCTGGCCGGATCCGCCGCGGGAATGTAGCGTTCATAGAGAGACCGCAGCACAGACGTAGAACGTCGCACCTCCTCAGCACCGTACTCCAATGTATGGAGCCCATCAGAGAACCAACGCGAGTAGCCGATTTCACCGCACAGTTCGATCAGGCGCTCGAAATTCGTTTCTCCTCCCCCGATGATGGCTGCGCCTCCATTGCTGTCATGGAGATGAATGTGGCGCAGGTACTCGCGAGAATCGTAGATCGCCTCGAGCGAGTCGGGATCTTCCAGATAGGAGTGATACGTGTCCAGCAGCATGCCCATCCGGTTGCTGCCAACCCGCTCGATAATTTCACGCGCTTCAGCAACCGTATTGATGGTGTTGATTTCGTGACGGTTTGTGTATTCGAACGCTATCTCGATCCTCAGGTCGGCAGCGTAAGCCGCGGCTGTTCTCAGCACATCGACCAGGCAGTCTTTAAACCAGCGCATCGGACGCCCGGACTCTATGAAGCCGCGGGCCACGCCGACCTGCTGAACACAGCCGAGATCCTGGCAAACCAGCATCATCTTGTGCAATGTTTCGAGCGACAACTGGGCTTGCCGCGAATCCGAACTTACCAGACCGGACTTCAAAGTGTACTGAATGCTGCCGCTGTTGACCGCAGAGACTTTCAAGCCGGTGGACGCCAGGAGTTTCTTAAACTCTTCCGCATCAAACCGCTCCGGGTCGCCCATAATAATTTCCACGCCGTCGTAGCCAAGCTCCTTTGCTTTAACCAGGGACTCTTCATACTTGCCACTCAACATCGCTCCGAAGCCCTCTTGCTCGGGAAAGTCGGGCGCGAGTATAAATACGGAAGTAAAAGCCATCTTCATTGCCTCTATCCTAGGGGATTTGTTGGGTTGGGATATGCTGGGTTCGGCATCTCATCCCAGCCATTCTGTTCGATCGTATTGACGGACCCGACCTCAAGGGCACGCCCGGTGGTTGCTGATTGGAGAGCCAAGGCTAACAGCCACATCGTCCGTAGATTTTCACGGCCTGTTGTCTCCGCTGTCCCTTCGCCCCGCAGAGCAGCCAGAATGTTGCGATTGGCCGCGACGATACTCGGGTGCGCAAATCCGTACGAGGGATCAGCCCACGTGAACGGTTCCGGTCGAAGCTCAGTTACTGTTGTCTGCTCCCCATTGTTCACCGACACGCGTGTGCGTCCGTCCCAAAGAATCGAACCCCTTTCTCCTTCGATAAAACACTCGTAAGGCTCGGCCGCCCAGGTCAGTTCGCAGTAGCAGTTCAGCTGCTGGTAGCCCAGGAACACGGCGACGATGTCTTCACCGACGAAACGCGGATTGACGTTGAACTGACGGGCATAGATTTGCAAAGGTTCGCCGAAGAAGAATCGCGCAAGATCCAGAAGGTGCGGACCCATGTCTTCTAAGGCGAAATGCGGGCGGCGGTATAAATATGGCTGGTTCTCGAACAGCCCGATCGGTCCATGGCTGAGTTGAATATGAGCGCGAAACGGTCGGCCGATCCGGCCTTCCTGAAGCATAGCGTGAATGGTTCGCATCGGCGACTGCCAGCGGAAGTTCTCGTGGATGAAGAATGGCGTGTTGGAACGCTCACAAGCGCGTACCATGCGAAGGCAGGTCTGGAAATCAGGAGCCATAGGCTTCTGACAGATAACCGGGGTGGCTCGTTCGGCGGCAAGTAATACCAACTCGGCATGCTCGTCCGGTCCGGCCGTGATGTCTAAGAAATCGAGTTGCTCAGAGTTCAGCATCGCGGCAGCATCGGAATAGACGCCGGGAATATCAAAAGTCTGCGCCATCTCACGTGCTCGCGAGATGCTTTGATCGCATAGGGCGACGATCTCGACCGAAGGCAGTTCACGCCAGGCCGCTAACTGATACCTTGCCCAGAAGCCTGCGCCAACAACACCGAGTTTTAAACTACGTGCGGATGAACTCTGTGGGAGCATGATTTAGGCAGACATCCTGGCGTGTGTTTTTCCGTGGTCGACGAGGTACTCACAATATCGCTCCGCATTCTCACGCATACCAGCGCGGATGTCACGGTACCGAATCGTGTAACCCAGTTGCTGCTCCACTGGCTTCACGTCGAGAACACCCCGCATCTTCACGTCGTAGCGCAGGAGTTCCGGGGTGATCGTATCCTCGATGGAGACGTTGCAGCCTGGGACAAGCTCGCGAACAATTTCAGCGATCTCGTTTCCGCGGACGAGCGGTGCCATTCCGCTGGCTGCGTAGAAGACCCGGTGCGTCAGCCTGGATGCGGGCGTATCCAGTGCCGCGACCGCGATTCCGGCAATATCTTCTACGTGGGTGTAATCACGGGCGAGTGCACCGCCGTGCGGGAGCCTTACTACTTCGCCCCGCAAGGCTCCTTCGAGTAAGGAATTGAGGAAGATTGCGTTGGAGGTAAAGAAGCCGTATGCCGCCGAGGGGGCGCAATTGCACGATGTCGAGACCATAGAGATCCGCATATGCCCAGCAATAGGCTTCGCCCGCGATCTTACCCGCTCCATAGATCCCGCTCGACGATCCTTCACTTGCCATCAGGGTAGGGTGGTTGCAATCAATGGGCTCGTACTGGCGGGTGGGTAAGACGCCAATGGAGCTGAAGTTGACTAACCGGTCCACTCCACCAATCAAGCGCATTGCCTCCAGCACATTCACGTTTCCGGTGACCATGTGGGTGTGTACCTGCATGGGATATGCATCCAGGCTCTCCATGTCGATGGAAGCGGCCAGGTGGACGACCTTGTTAGGCTTGTGGCGCTGCATTACAGAAAAAAGTTGTGTCCAGTTCGCTACGTCGCCTTGCTCGTACACAATCGCCGGTGAGAAATTGCGGGCCAGCCAAGCTAAAGGACCTGAGCGTGGCCGGATATCGAAATTGATGACCTTGGCACCACGCTCCAGCAATTTTCTGGAGAGGTGTGTTCCGATGAACCCCGAGCCGCCAGTCAGGAGTACGGTATCCGCCATTTAATAACCTCTGTAAGAACCGAGTCGGGACCTAGAAAAACGCTCGGATAGCCATCTGAACCGTGCGCATCGGATAAAACGCGTCCCCTGCAGCGAAATTAGCCGCGGTGAGCGACGAATTTACCTCCCGGATGTTGACACTGTTCACCAGGTTGGAAGCTTGAATCTGGTACTGCAGCGTCGTGCGTTCCCCGATGAGAAACTTCTTTCCAAGGGAAGCATCGAGCCGCGTGTACCCGGGGCCGACGAAGTAATTGCGCGGCAGCGTGCCATTTCGCTCCGTATCAGGGATGGGGAACACGCTTGCCATCATAGCTCCCTGCAGCCACTGTTGGTGACCGTAGGACCGGGACACTTTCGTGGCCGGAAGATCAGGCCGGTCATCCTGCTGGCCATCGGCATTGAAGTCACCACCCTGGCCGTAGGCAGCTAAGCTGGCAGGGTCAAAGTATGAACCCGATTCATGGTTGAATATCGAGGCCAATTGCCAGCCGCCGAAGATGGATCCGACCCAATCCTGATGAGACCGCAACAGCGGCAGATCCCATATTCCGTTCACCTTGAAGGTCTGTGTTGCATTTTCGTCGCGCGCCCAGTCTACCTCAGGATGATATGCTTGCGTGGCTTCTCCATAGTTGCTATGAGCATCGTTGTGGGTATAGGAGCCGCTCACGCGCCACCCATTGCTGATGCGCTTTGTAGCCTCGAAAATGAAGCCCTGGTAGCTGCGACGTCCCAGGTTACTGTACATGGTCATGGTGGAGTAGTAGGGATTCAAGAGATCCAACTGTCCGTCAACAAGATCGCCAGGATAGCGGTTTGCGTTGAATTGATAGGAATCATTCGAAATCCTGTGATAATGGTAGGTGGCAGTTACCGAAAGATCGTTGGTCAACTGACGTTGTATGGCGACATTGGCGTCGTAATGAAGAGGTTGCCTGAAATTGGTGGGAAACCCAGTCAGTGCTGGTCGAGTTCCGACGAATATACCCAAGCTCGGGTCGATCGCGGGCCCGACTAATCCTGGATTAATCGGGAAGTCGCGGGTTCCGACCGGAGCGTAACCATATACAATCGGTATCCCGTAATGGGGGCCGGCGTTTACCAGGGATGAGATTGGTGGGTTCCCGTAATAACCACGATATAAACCCAGCGAGCCAATCTCGTCGTACGCCATGTAGAAGCCTCCGCGGATAGCCATTTTGCCGCTGTGCGTGGGGTCCCACGCGACGCCGACGCGAGGCGCAAGGTTATCCCAAATGCCCTGGTACGCGTGGATCACCGGCTGGTTGCGAATTCCAACAATTCCTTCCGGGTTCAATTGGCTGCTGGTGAAGACCGGCCCGTACGTCCCTCGGGGTTTTGCGATCCCGTTCAGTTTGGGTGGTGCGTAATAATCCCAACGCAGACCGAGATTCACAGTCAGGCCCGGTTTCACGATCCATGAGTCCTGTGCAAAGAAAGCAAGTTCCTGATTCCACGCTTCTACAAAAGGATTGCGCTGCTTGCCGGTGGAGGCGTCGATATCACGTGTCTCCAGGTATGGGTTGTCGTTGGCGAAGTCAATCGTGCTCGTGAATTCGTATTGCGGCGTGTCACCGGAGAGATACGTGGGATCAGTCATATAGACGTGCCGGAAGACACTGCCGAACTTCCATGTTTGCCCGCCGTGATTCCAGGAGAATGTGTCTCCTATGTCATAGGGCGCAACGTTAAACAGTTCATAGGTATAGTTGCAAAGACCGGAATATGTCGAAGGAAATGCCAGGCCGTCATCCGATACGATGCAGGGAAGATCATAACGATTGTGGGCAAAGTGGAAATTCCAGTCCGGGCCCCATAGCCGGGTAAACCGGAGCTCGTTAATAGCAGACGCGCGAAAAGTATGGGCATTCACAAAGCTCACGAGCTGTGTGCCCGTCTTCTGAATGTAGTCAAGCTGCGGTCTGACATCTAGTTCCTGCAGTTGAGGGATACTCCGCCAATAGGTTCCGTAAAAGCGATCCCGGCCGCTATGTGTAACATAATCGATCCTGGCGTTGTACTGGTCGCCCTTCCGGCTGGCCGGCCTATCCATGGTTACGGTTCCGATATCGGGAATGCCGTCACCATTGATGTCTATCAGGTTGTTCGTTGCGTACTTAAATGGCGGCGCTTGGGCCAACAGATAAGCGGCAACTGACTTAGGGCGAGTGTTAACGACCCAGTCTTTGAAAGCTTCGGTCTCAACCACTACCTGACTCCCCGACCCCAGTGCGTCGAGCTCGCGCAACCCTTCGTACAGGCCGAAAAAGAATAATCGATTCTTGAGAATGGGCCCGCCGATTGTTCCGCCGAAGTATCGTTGATAGGAGGATCCGACGTCGCTCGCCACAGCGCCATATGGCAGGGCATCGAAAGAACTCTGGAGAAAGGTAAAGTTACCCGATCCGTGAAAGGCGTTCGTTCCTCCCTTGGTGACCATATGCACTTGCGGACCACTCAAAATGCCTTCGTCCGCCGAGGTCGGATTGTTCGACACGCGCATCTCTTCGACCGCATCTACATCTGGCGTAAACGCAAGATTCCAGCCGTTTCCATCTCCATAATGGAGCGCGGCGCCATCCAGGTAGAAAATGGCTGTACTATCATTGCCGGTGCTCGAAAGGGCGGGGGAGGCTAGGCTGGAGAATGCGTCACAGCAATTTCCTGCGCGCGGGTCCTCGTTTTTCCCTTCAACTCCTGGAATTGTGGCGGTAAGTGCCATCAGGCTGCGGCCGATTGCCGGCAGAGCCTGGATTTGCTGCGCATTCACGACTGTCGAGATACGTGCTTCCGTTGTCTCGACCTGAGGGACGCCCCCTTGCACCTCGACTGTTTGGCTGGCGGCGCCGACCTCAAGTTGCAAGTCGAGATTGAGAGCCTCCTCCGACCGTATTTCAATCGATTTACGAATCAGCGTCTTGAAGCCGACCAGTTCGGTCCTGACGTCGTACGACCCTGGGAGCAAGTCGGGCACTAGATAATAGCCGCTCTCATTCGATTTGACGGCGTGTCCCACGCCGGTGGCCTCGTTTGTGACTTGAACTTCGGCGCCTGCGATCACTGCGCCGGAAGGGTCGGAGACGCGACCCTGGAGGGTACTCGTGGCCTGGCCACGAGCAGACTGGTTCACAAGAAGGAAGGAGATCAAAAGCAGCGCGATGGGATACAAACGTTGAAGGTTCATTGCAGTCTGTCCTCCAAAAAGCAGTATGACAGCATACAGTATGGCCCCTATGGCTCCGTGTCAAGTCAATTAATTTAAAAAGTAGTCGCCCCAAAACAGATCGGGCATAAGTCGGGGCTCGTTCGAAAGGCAGTGCCGGGGATTGAGGGGGCGGGCCGATTGCGTTCAACGCGACGCAATCCTTGCACCAGCCCTGACAGGTCAAACATTCGCGCCAAGAAGAGGAACTCTCTCGCAGAGATGCTCGCTAAAGCAGACATTTACAGATCGGCAGATTCGTCCTAGAGATCAAGGGCGTCCGCATTCATTCGTTTCGTGATCGCCGCTTTCTTCAAGCAACCCACGGCCGCCGATGCAAGCGGACTCCGATATGTTCAGTGGGAAAGATTTCCCTTGGTCAGAGAGGTCCACAAGGTGAAGCGGGAGCGGCTCCTAGGGTCGTTCGTCCAGGAGCGGTCAGGTAGTTAGAGACCCTCAGGTGGCGTATGAGCGCTGCTGAAAAGTTTTCTGCTTCGGAGCCATGATGATTTCAATCTCCGCGGGCGCCGTAAACACCTTCCGCAATCGATCCCAGTGATTGAATACCTGCCTGAAGATAATGTCGATCGGCAACGATTCTTGCCTTCCGTAAATAGAGAACATTCGGCAGACCTAAATACATGGCGAGATTCGGCCGTTTTGTCTCGGGTCACGGGGTGGCCTCAAAAGTGACGGTAGACGTCACGGAGCACCGCTTGTGGCTGGAACTTACCGTAGGGACGGGGTACGTTTAGGGCTGCGAGCTGCAGACGAACCATTTTTCGGCGTTCTGGCAAGTTTGGGGATCAGCGTAGGCTCTTTTGAGGGATATCCGCTCCAGTTGTGTGGGGCATCGATCAGGGACTCAGCCATTGCCTTTCGTGCCCCCTCCGGGTTTCTCGCCTTCACTTGATCGAGTATTCGGCGGTGCTCGCGGATTGCGTCGTTGCGAGCCGAGTCCCTCCGCTGAAAGGCAAACCGGATCGGGTCGACCATCACAGCGTTGATGGATTGTGACAGGATCCCAAATAACGGGTTACCCGCCGCTACGGCCAGGTGTGTATGGAACGCGATGTCGATCTCGGCGTATTCGAGAGGCTCGAGCTTAGCATTATGTAGCTGCGCAATTGCTTCCTCCATCGCTGCAATATCCTCGGAAGTTGCGTGCTGGGCCGCAAGACCGGCCAAATGCACCTCGATCACAGCTCGTACTTCCACGATGTCTTCCACTTTAATCGCTCTGCATCGGAGCAAGAGATCGATGGGATCCCGGATCATACTGGAGTTCAGTTCACGTACGTAGATGCCGGAACCGCCTCTGGCTTCAACGAGCCCCTTGGCGGAAAGGAGACGCATGGCTTCGCGCACAACGGTGCGGCTGACCCCTAGCATTTTCCCCACATGGCTTTCAGAAGGAAAGTGGTCACCCGGCTTTAAGCTGCCGGACACAATGAGGTCCTCTAACTGTTGCTGTGCCCGTTCGGTCAGCGAGAGCTCTCGAGTAACGGTCTTGAACATGTTTTTTAGTATAGCCTCTCGTATTCAGTCGGACAACTCGATCCGCAAGGGGCCGATGATGACGTGATCGACCAACACCTAAGCGCCCTCACGCTAAGAATCCATTGTTGGTCGGAGCGCTCGGCCGAAGCCCCAAAAGCAGTTCTTGTTTGATGGAAAAATCTTGACAGACTCGAGAATTACCCAGATAGTATGCGCTAATACAGGTTTAGCCGTGGTAATTCCACATAGAGATCTTAGGATTGCGTTTTCAGCGGAAGAAGATGAGGGGTGAGAGTCTTGCGCGAGGGAAACATCATGCCATTCGAGTTGGTCCGTAATATGTCAAGGCTTGTCTTGGTGTTGGTTTTGGCCATTCATCCTCGCTTGGCGCTGGCTCAGGCCGAAGTGCCCAAATGGTCCATGTTCGAGGTCAATCTTACCTCCAGCGAAAGCTCGTCGAACTGGTACACCGATCCGAATGCCAACGTGACGGCGATATTCAACGGACCCGCAGGAGTAACGAAGCGCGTGAGCGGTTTCTGGGACGGTAGCAATTCTTTCAAGGTCCGCTTCACTCCCACGGTGGAGGGGGCTTGGACGTATCGGACAACTTCTCCCAATGCAGGGCTCAACGGCAGGTCAGGGAAGTTCACGTGCGTGAAGCCTCCTGCCACGAAACACGGTTTTCTGCGAATCGATGCTAAGCATCCTTACAGCTTTGTGTGGGACGATGGGACACGCTATTTCATGTGGGGGCAAAGCTATTACGACGTCATCATAAGTGGATTAGCAAACGACAATTGGAAGGAGAGCGTCGATAAGTCGCTGGTGTATGGGATGAACAAGATTCGCATGCACTTGTACGCCCAGAGCTATTATGAACCAGGAGTTGAATTCAACGGATACCCCGATGCGCAGCCTTATTTAGGCGCCTCGAAGAGTCCCGATCAGAACCAATTGAACTTCCCCTACTGGCGGAAACTCGACGAGATGGTGCAATACATGGCTTCCAAGGGGTTGGTGACGGACCTGATCGTCGCCAATCCCTACTGGGACAATCGGGAATTTGGAACCGACGAGCAGAATGACCGGTTGGTGAAGTACGTCGTGGCGCGCTATGCAGGGTACACGAACGTGATCTGGTGCCTGGCCAATGAGTGGGACTTATCCGCTCATTACTACAAAGGAAAACACCCCCAAAACAAGGCCGACTTCGACCGGATGGGCGGAATTTTGAGTGCGAATGATCCATGGAGAGCGGAAGGAGAGTTTCTCCGGCCGCTTTCGATTCACAACACCACGATCGGTTTCGAGTTTTTTGGATCCTCCTGGCCGACCTACGCCATCATTCAATACGGCGGGTGGAATCCCGATTACACGAACGGGGACAAATGGGGCAACGCGGGAATCGTCCACAACCTCGGCCATAAGATGCCTGTGGTCAACGACGAATACGGCTATATCGGCCAAACTGACCCTAAGCCCCGCATCCGAGTCAACATGACCCGGACCAGGCTTCGCGGAGCCATTTGGGGCATCGCCACGGCAGGTGGATACGGCAGTGCGGGCGACTTTCGCATAACTCCCAACCAGAAGGGAAACGTCGAGATCACCGGCGACTGGTACGATGCACCGGAGGAATACAGTGATCTCAAGACGATGATCGACTTTTTCACCACCAAGGGCATCGAGTACTGGAAGATGTCTAGTCAGAACGAGCTCCTGACCGCTGGCAAACAGACCTACGTCTTGGCGGAAGGCGGCCGCCAGTACGTAATTTACTCCGCAGTCGGCGGGAATTTTTCCGTGAACCTCGCCGCAGGGAACTACGATGCTCGGCGCTATGATCCGACAGATGGAACGGAAATGAGCTTGGGGATTGTCGCCGGCGGTGGACCACGCAAGTTCTCAGTTCCTACAAATCATGACTATGTCGTCTATCTGATGGGTGTTCACTAACTATTTCCCGCGGAAGAAGAGCAGCGGTTAGCGCTGTTGCGCGCAAACCATCATTGCAATTCGAGTTGGTCCGTAGTGTTTATCGGCTCCCTTCGAGCACAGGTGGGGAATCTGAACGGGTCCAACAAATGTCGAGCGCCAACCGCTGTAGGAGGGCGAATGATGTTCAGCGATCTGTTGTTCCTCTTTTGTTCTCTTTTCCGGCGAAGCGCGGTTGAGCACGCAGTGATAGTTTCGATTCCGGCGCCGGCAGCCTATTTGCCGGCCGGGCGAGCCACGCGGATCGATCCCATGGTTGCGCTGCGGAATAGATAAAAGCGAGGGAGAATCAGAACCATCGGCAAAGGCTGAAGCCTTACGGGCTAACCGCCGGCACCACAGGCAGGCTGATAAAGCTGGCGTCCCCTGGCGTGTGCCATACGCGCTGGGTGGCCTTTATAAAGTCTTCTGGCTTTGCCTCCAGGATGTTCGGAACAAAGCGTTGCGGATTACGGTCATACAGCGGGAAGAGCGTGGATTGCACCTGCACCATGATCCTGTGGCCCGGCTGAAAGGTGTGGTTCACCATCGGCAACGCAAACACATAGGTCAGCGGCTCGTTCGGGCTGATCGGCTCCGGATGCTCAAAGCTCTTCCGATACCTGCCGCGAAAGATATCTGTTGCAAGTGGCAGCTCATAGCCGCTCATCTCGAGAGGCGGTATTGTCCGGTCGGGTTGGACGTCGATCAGCTTGACCACCCAATCCGAGTCCGTCCCGCTGCTCGAAGCCACAAGGTGCACCACCGGCTCGCCAGAGAGCTTGGTCGCTTCTTTCAGCGGCTCCGTCTCATAGGTCAAGACATCCGGCCGGCCATCGACAAAGCGCTGATCCGATACCAGCCATGTCCGCCAGGCCATGTCGTCATCTCCAGCGACCGGCCGCGGCCGGTAGGGCACAGGCTTTGCCGGATCTGATAGGTACTCGTCGAATTTCGCCCCGTTTTCCTCCGCGGGAGCCGCAAACGACAGCTTTCCGTCCGGCAAAAGATACATCGGCCTGGATTCAACCGGGCATCCCTTCTCGCAGCCGGCAGGGAATACATGCGGGCGCTCCCACCGGTCAGCGCCGGTGTTGTAGATCAAGACCGGGGGTGTGGCAGCGACCGGCGCACCCGGCTTCAGGTATTGATTGAAAAATGGCAGCAGAACCTCGCGACGAAACTGCGCCGTAGTGTCGGTGGCCCAAATCAGTGGTCCCAGCGACCGGCCCTCGCGGTTTACCTGGCTATGGAACCATGGACCCATCACCAGGACGTTCATCGTATCGGGCGTGCCCTTCGCCTTCAGCGCCCGGTAGCTGTGGATGGCTCCCCACATATCCTCCTGGTCCCATAGGCCCTGCAGCCACATCGTCGGTACCGTCAAGGGCTGCTCTGCCACCAGCTTGTCCAGTGCCTGGCTCTGCCAGAACCTGTCATATGCCGGGTGTTCCAGCACCACCTGCCAATAGGGCAGCTGGTCCAAACCCAAGGCCTTGGCAAAGGCATCTGCCGAACCCGCTCGCAGATAACTCGTGTAGTCGTCGCGTCCTTCGCGTGGAACGCTTACACCCGCGCCGCGCTTCGAGGTTTGGCCCAGAAAGTAGTCGATGTTGGGCAGCCGGAAGGCTCCATAGTGATACCAGTCATCGCCCATCCATCCATCGACCATCGGGCTCTCCGGCGCCGCAACCTTGAGCGCCGGGTGCGGATGCAAGAGCGCCATCACCACCGTGAATCCCTCATAGCTCGATCCGATCATCCCTACGCGGCCGTTCGACTCCGGCACATTTTTGACCAGCCAGTCAATCGTGTCGTAGGCATCGGTCGTATCATCCGCCCCGGTTGGGTTGTATCCCGACGCGAGCGGGGGAGGGGTCATGAGGTACGGCCCCTCGGAGCCATATTTGCCGCGCACATCCTGGTAAACCCGGATGTAGCCTGCTTCCACGAACACCTCGTCGCTGAGCGGCAAAGCCTCAACCATGCGCCCGCTCTGGGACCGGGTCGCCCGGTCTGCGGCGTTGTAGCATGTCCGTGTCAGCAGGATGGGCGCGGGCTGCTTCCCCTTCGGCACCACAATCACTGTGTATAGCTTCGTCCCGTCTCGCATCGGGACCATGGCGACGCGCTTGTCGAAGTCCGTCGCCTGTACCGGCGCTTTGAAGTTGGCCGGGACATCGTTCGCCGGCCACTTCTGCTCCTGGGCAAACCCATATGCTGCCGCAATACTTACTAGGACCGCAATACACACGCTGCAACTACTTTTGCTCATCGCCTCTCCGATACCGGGCATGCGCCCGGAACAGAAGAGCGGCGTTACCTCGGGGATAAGCCTAGCGTACCATCCACGATTGCAGGGAAGGGAAGCCGCCATCCGAAGGCGGGGACGCCTTTATAGAGCAACGCCGTTACCCTCAGGCGAGCACGTGTCCTTTCACAATCGCGCCCAGTCTGGTTTTTCGTCATTCCCGGCTGAAGGTTACTGCTCATATCGAGCGCGTACAACCTAAACGCACAATGATGCGCACCCGTGCCCGGCGGACAAGGCCGCCGTAGCCGACATTGCCGAAATCGTTTTAGTCCTCTGCCGCACCGAGGAAGCCGGAGTGTTATACATGGGGCGAGTGTCTTACATAAGTAAGACGGATATCGATAACTCTCCTCAACGTTAAGTTAACTTTGGCAAGCGCGGCGATCCAGGATAATTGCCTGTCAGACATGAGTCATACCGATCCTTACCGGCGGAGCACTTAGTGGGTTTTATGTTTGTGAGCAGTGATTGGCTATAACCCATGTAACTTATCTTCTGGCAAGCAGTAACCTACTTCGACCGATTCGGACGATGAGTACTGTTCCATATATTTTTACTTGTAACATGAACCAAGAGCGGTACAATTCAACAACCCCCTCTGAAGATAGAAGCTCCCGTTCGGAGTTTGACTTTCGTTTTCTTTGTGGCCATTGAGCCCAAAGGGTGCAGACTCCGACCGTCGAAAAGTTACTTCGAATGGCCGTGAAGTGCGGTGAGCGGAGCTCTGAGTAGTGAGCACGCAGGATCGGAGAAGGTGTAGCCATGATGAATACCAATCGTTCTTCCTTCAAATTGTCGATGATCGCTCTTACATTGATGCTGCCCGGGGCTTTCGGCATTCGGACGTGGGGACAGAAAGCCCCGCCGATCCCCGTGGGCGACAAGAAGATCACCGGCGTGCCTGAGGATTGGAGTTTCCATCACATTGTCTTTCCCAATCCTGGGCCAGAGGAAAACGCGATCCGGAATGGAACCCAGAAGAAGTGGCTTGGGATCGTCAACGATCCTCGCTATGTCCTCCAGCAATTGCAGCGGCGTAGTCCCGCGGAGGGGCCCGCCGCCGCTGCCGTATCCAACTGGCTCAACCATACCGATGAGAATGCGAAGAAGGGAGCGCCAAGCCCGTCAAAGGCAAAGACGAAGGCCAAGATAGACAAGGATTGGAGCATGATCCTGGGTAACGGTAGTGCCAATGCGTCCTTGATCGGCACCATCGGAACCGTGAACAGCTCCACCGTCAGCGGCAGTTCATCGCTGACCATCGATGGCCAAACCTTCACCGCGAGCGCGCCAACGGCAGCAGCTCAGACCGGATCCTTCACTGGCAACCCCGCCAATGGCCAGACGGTGACCATCGCGGGAACGGAAAACTTAACGGCCAGCCTCTCGACGGCTGCCTCACAGATGGGAACGTTTGCGAGCCCCCCGGCAGCCAGTAGCGCCATAACGGTGGTGAACGGTTCGAATACTCTTACTTTGAAGACTAGCGGCACGGGGGCAAGCGTCGTCGGCACGGCTTCGGGGACCCCGGCGGCCAATACCACGATCTCAGTAACCAGCGGCTCAAACACGCTTACTCTCAGCAACGGCGGCACGGCGGCGCACGTGATCGGCACCTTTTCGGGGCCCCCGGCGGCCAGTACTGCGATCTCGCTCACGAGCGGCAGCAACACCCTGGGTTTGAGTACTAACGCAACAACTGGAAGTTATACTCCCCTAACATTCACCAATTTCGCGGCGACCACCGGGTCGATCACGATCGTATACACCGGCGGAGCATCCAGTAACACCCTAGTAATGACCGCGGGCAGCTCAAACTC
>Ga0206939_10222_pt1 | contig 14757 bp, 11 predicted proteins | sample Alteio_BWOrgHeat_10_FD_152921 | JGI IMG/M metagenome (GOLD analysis project Ga0206939, IMG submission 152921) | Enriched cells from forest soil in Barre Woods Harvard Forest LTER site, Petersham, Massachusetts, United States -... | ecosystem: Environmental > Terrestrial > Soil > Temperate forest >... | reverse complement strand
GATGGTTGAAGCAACGATCGATGAGGGCAGATTGACGGCTTCCGCCTTCGCCTCTCGTAAGCTGCCCGAATATATGCATTCCAGAATGGTGGAATGCAAGAGGTGCGGCATGCTCTATGCAAACCCGGTGCTGCGGCAGGAGACGCTGGCGGAGGCATATCAAGAGGCATCGTTCGACAGCGGCGCAGAGTCCCGCTTAGCCGCCGTTACCTATCGGGCGCTTCTTGAACCTCATTTAAACGCACTCCCGAGCCGGAGAAGCGCTCTCGATATAGGGGCCGGCGATGGTGCGTTTATAGAGGAGTTGCTGACGCTGGGATTTGGCGACGTCATCGGGGTCGAGCCATCGCAAGCGCCGATCGAGGCTGCCAAGCCTTCCATTCGCCGCTATCTCAAATGCGGAATCTTTGCCCCCGAGCAATTCGCTCCTGAGAGCCTCGACGTCATCACCTGCTTTCAGGTGATCGAGCACGTCTGGGATCCGGTGAAGATAACTGCAGATGCGTTTGCACTGTTGAAGCCGGGCGGGTTGCTCCTGATTGTCGCGCACGACCGCCGCGCATTTTCCGCCCGCATCATGGGTACCAAGTCGCCGATCTTCGATATCGAACATCTTCAACTCTTCGACCGGCCAACCGGTACGGCGCTCCTGCGAAATGCCGGCTTCGAGTCAATCCAGGTGAATTCGGTGCGAAACAAATATCCGGTCGATTACTGGATCAAACTGTTTCCCCTCCCCAGGCCTGTCAAGTCCGCCGTGAGATGGTTGGCGGGGATTTCTGGGATAGGAAAACGATTGCTGTCGCTGCCGGCGGGTAATCTGGCCGTGGCAGGACAAAAGCCGGTTACTCCGATTTCACGATAGGTGCAGGGGGTAGAGTGCTTCAGACCGTGCTTTTCACATCTAGGTGAGTGAATCACTCGTCTCCGCGCGAACGGCAAATACGGTATACCCGAGGCAATCGTCGCCTCCGCGACCACGCAGCGATAGATTAGCGACCACCGCCAGCAGCACGAACAAGGGTAGAAATGGCAAGCCTGCCAAGCGGAGCAGAAGGCCGGAAACCTTCGATTCGGTTTGAGGCATCAGGAGCAGGAGGATAAGAGTCATCACCTTGTAGCACGCAACGGTATAAGCATTGCCCCGCGCGTAGACTCGCGTGCTATGAAAGCCGCTCGTGGTCAGCAGATGCTCGAGGCTGGAAGGTGTGAAGCGCCAGTAGTCATAGGGGATGAAGTGCCACCGGGCAGCGAAGGGAATGGTCAGCAACAGCGTTCCGCCAGGCACGAGACATCGCGCAGCTTCCGCCAGAAAGCGGCGGGTCTCCAGCACGTGTTCTAGGGTCTCGGTACACAACACAAGGTTCACGGATGCGTCTGCGACGGGCCAAACGTCGCCGGAGAAATAAGTTGTATTCGGCATCTCATAACCGAAGTGCGCCTTGGCCGCGTCGGTATCGATGCCCAGGTAAGTCGCGTTTGCATTGACCAGCGATCGAAACGGTTGCGCGCCGCAGCCGACGTCGAGCACCGTACCGCTTACCGACGGAAGCACTGCGCTCAGATCGCGCCACCCCGAACCTGCCTGGATGTCGAAGAATCTGCGAACTGCGGCAAGAAACAGGGAAAGCCGGTTCGTGGTTGCCGCAAAGAGCTGGGGGCGCCAGCTTTCCGAGTTAGCTCCCACCATATTGGTGCGGCTTTTGAACGCTGCCAGCGCTTGCTCTGGAAACAACGGTGCGCGACTACTCTTCATCCGCTCTCTTTTGCAGCCAAGCGCACTTCTCCATCGCGAATGATGCTGCGGCGAATGTAGTGGGGCCGCTGCTTGACCTCTTCGAAGATCTTGGCAATGTATTCACCCGCTACACTGATCGCCAGCACGTTGATAGACCCAAAGAAGACAACCAGAATGATTATGCTGGCAAAGCCCTTGGGAGCTAACGCGGGGAAGAGCAGCTTGGCCAGGAACTGTCCCAGGACCATCAGAAATGAGATGGAGCACAACACAATAGCCGAACTGCTCATAATATCCAGGGGAACATAACTGAAGGACAGGATCCCCTTCTTGGCCCAACCGAGATTTTTCCAAAGGTTGTTGGTTGAGCGGCCGAACATGCGTTCCGGGCGCACATAGTCCACACCGATCTGGCGGAATCCAGCATAAGCGCGAACCCCGCGCAAGAATAGATCACGCTCAGGAAAACGAAGCATTGCGTCCACCACCCTGCGGTCGACCAGCGAAAAGTCGCCGGCATCGTGGGGAATTCGGATGTAAGAAAACGTATCAAAGATGCGGTAAAAGAGCTTGTAGGCGATCTGCATCGGGAGAGTGGCCTCACGCTTCACTCGGCGGCCGTAGACTACATCGAAGCCCTCGCGCCATTTCGAAACAAATTGCGCGATCAACTCCGGCGGGTCCTGCAGATCGCCATCCATCAGGACGCAAGAATTTTTTGTTGCAATCTCCATCCCACTACGAAAAGCAGCCTGCGATCCGAAGTTCCGGGAGTGAGAGATGCCCAACACCCGGCGGTCGTTGCGAGAGATGGATCGAATCACCTCTTCTGAATTGTCCGGGCTGCAATCGTTGACGAAGATGATTTCGTGATCGACATTCAGATCGGTAAAGGTTTTTTTCAAGCGTTCGTACATGATAGGGATCGCCTGGCCGTCTTTGTAGCAGGCGATGATTGCTGACACACTATGCTTGGTGTCAAGGCCGAAGCGCTTTGACGATTGCAGATACGCAGTCTTGTCGGGCAGGGATCGATACCACAGGGCAGTTCGCTCCAGCCCTTCTTCGAGTTCGACTCTGGGCGACCATCCAAACCGCTCGCGCACCTTGCTGATATCGGAAAACCAGTCTGTCAGGTCCCACTCCCGATTAGGCATCGTAAATACCGGATCCTGGCGGATGTCAAAGAGGCGCTGTGAAACGGTGACGATATCTCCAATGGTTGTTTTGCGACCGGTGCCAATATTGAGAGATTCCCCGTAGTCGGCCTCGGTCAGCTTAAGACCCACGTCGATGAAGGCATCTGCGACATCATCGACATAAATGAAATCCCGCGACACTCGCGGGTCGACTAACTCCGGATACCCACCGGCAGCCCCAAAATGAACGATGTTCGGGATCAACCGGGAAGAATCCTCCAGCGGCCCATAGGCCGAATACAGCCGAAGGTTCACGCACGGCAACCCCTTTTTCTTGCCCAGGTAATGAATCAGGCTGGCGGCCGCCACTTTGGAGACGGAGTAGTGGCTGTTAGGTTCAGGCGCTGCATCCTCGCGCGGTGCGGAAGAATTGTCTCCATATTCCGAGGAACTGCCCGCGTGCACGTAGCAGGAGAGGGTGCGTGGATCGAGCCGCCCTAGTAACCGGGAGATCAGATTGAAGTTGGTGCGGTAAATGAGCTCCCGATCTGTCTCGAACGAGTAAGCGCCATAAGCAATGCAATCGAAGATGGTCCGCGGCTTCACGCTTTCAAGCAGCGCGTCCAGGTTGGAGTCGATGAGCAGGTCGGTTACCAGAACGTGGTTGCGCGGCAATCCCTCGAGTCGCCATGCGGGAAGGCGGGTCGCAGTCCCATAAACATCCTCGCGGTGCTCCAGCAGCATGCGGAAGAGATTCGCGCCGATGAAACCGCTTGCGCCTAGCACCAGAATCGGTCCTTGGAGCTGGCGGATGTTGCCGGCCGGGTTCGGTTTGAGCGGCTCGCCGGGACTCATTGCACAGAGACCGCGGCTGCAATCGAGGCGGGATCCAGGCCACATTCTGCACGATGGAACTTCTGCGATCCGTATAGGCCGGAGACGTAGCCCAACGCATGCTTATGGATGAAGGAATCGAGGCGCACGCCACCGGCTGCCAGATGATGGGCTAGCATCTGACCAAAACCGCCATGCGCGGTGTGTTCTTCCACGACGAAGAGGCGACGAGTGCGGCGCACGCCGGCGATAAACTCATCGGGCACGTTCGCGATCGGCAACTCGGTTACGAGCCATACTTCGGGGCGCACGTCTTCGCTCAACTGTTGCAAGGCGGCCAGCATGCCACCCAGCAAGGGGCCGACTCCGGCCAAGACCAAACCATTGCCGCTAAGGAGTTTGCGCCACGGAGCATATGCAGGTATAGGCCAGTCCTTGGGCTCTTCCGACAACCCCAGCCGAAGGTACACGGGACCCTTGGATTGCATCAGCATCGGGATCATGCTGTTTACGTCGGAATCGAAAGCTGGGACGAAGGCGCGCATGTGGGGCAAGGTGAGGAGGCAGCCGTAGTCCTCCAGCGCATGGTGCGAACTACCCATCACGCCGTATCCGTATCCGCCCCCGTTGCCGACTAAAATCACGGGAAGGTCATGGAAACAGACATCGTTGCGAATTTGTTCGAACGGGCGAGCGTAGAGAAAGGGCGCGATGCTGTAGGCCCACGGCCGCAATCCACATCGCGCCAAACCGGCCGCGACGGAGATCATATTCTGTTCCGAGACGCCGGCATTGATAAAGCGTGGGCCCAAGGAATCCTGCAGCGGCTCCAGAGCTTTGAAGCCGAGGTCTCCGGTCAGGAAAACAAATTCCGGCAGACGGGCCTGCTGCACTAAGCTGTTACAGAAAACTTGCCGCATTCTGTTACCTCCCGCACAGCCTGCCGATACTGTTCCTCGCTCATTGGAAGGTAGTGCCAAGCCATCTGGTTCTCCATGAAAGAGACCCCGCAGCCTTTCGTGGTATTGGCCACGATAGCTAGCGGTCCCTCATTCGACATGAGGGCAGAACAGATGCTGTTTACGTCGTGACCGTCAATTTCGACGGTTTTTACACCGAAAGCGCGAAACTTGTCTGCGAGCGAGTCGAGGTTGGCGACCTGCCTGGTCGAGCCGAAGCCCTGAATGCCATTCAAGTCGACGAGGAACGTTAACTTATCAAGCTTGTGATGGGCCATGAATATGAGCGCTTCCCAGCACGAGCCTTCATTCCATTCGCCATCCGAGGTCAGGCAAAAAACTCTGCCGTCTTCTCCGCAGAGCCTCTTGCCGAGCGCCATGCCGGCAGCGAGACTAAGACCGTGACCCAGGCTTCCGGTAGCGAAGACGATCTCCGGGATACCCTGCAATGGTGGATGGCCGCTCAGCCGCGTTCCCTCCCCATGGAAGCGGCGCAGATCCTCGTCGCTTAAGATTCCCTTGGTCCATAGAGTCACATACAACGCTCCCGCTGCATGCCCTTTAGCCAGAACAAACTTGTCATTGGGTCCAAGGCGGAAGTGGTAAAGGCTGATGAGGATATCGAGCGCGCTAAGGTTGCCGCCAATGTGTCCAACTTTACTCTGATAGTGCATCTCGAGTAAGCGCAGCTTGGCCCGTTGGATCAAACCTGCTGCTTCTGCCTGCACAAATGCACCGGGGGGCCTGCCAGCCATACGTACCGAGTTTACACGACGAACTGTCTGGCCACGGCATGAAGGCGAGGCAAGTCACTAGAGGATTACCGTGACTCATTACATCTCTTACTTCTACTGGAGAGGATAACCCGGAAGTCAGTTATCAACTGGGTACCAGATCGTCAGCTAACTGCTTTCAATCTTAGCGAGCCCCTGTTTAGCTTGAGTCGCGACTTGACGCGCTGCACAATCCGCGAATCCCTAAGGTATCTGTGCCACCCCGACGGACCAAACGTGAGCAACCGGCACAAGACCGCAGCAGGCTTTACAGGTTCACCGCGCGAGCCGGCCGATAGGGCGGAATTCACCGCGATCGATGCCATTGCAACCCGCTCGACCGATGTACGGAGCCTGCCTGTAACAGGCCAGCTTCGCAGGTGGCGGGCAAGTACCGTTGTCAACTGCTGTTCCCATTCGTTCGGCAACACTTTCCGCGCTGCCGTTTGTGATGCGGGATGGATGCGGAAGGCACTCAATGGTTCGGCGATAAAGCGTACTGGGCGCATTGCTCCCAGGCGGAGCCAAAGATCCCAATCAGCCGAAAACCAAAGCGACTCGTCCAGTCCACCGGAGTCAATGACCGCACTTCGCCGGAAAACAGGGGATGGGATGGCAATGAAGTTCTGCACCAGGAGACGCTCGATAAATAGATTTGGAGCCACGACCCCTTCAGAGAATGGGCAGGTCCAGGGCCCTAGTTCTTGTCCGTCCGGACCCACGTACATCGCATCATGAATGATGAGCACGCCTTTCGCGCTCTCCATTTCCGTGCGAAGTCTCGCAAGCCTGCCCGGAAGCCATAGGTCATCCTGATGGAGGAAGCAGGCCCAGTCGCCTACGGCTTCGCGCAAACCGAGATTGCTGACGGCCACCCAGTTGCCAAGCCTGCCGGGAGTAATGAGCCGAATTGGAATCACACCTGCAAAATCACGCACGATATCGAGTGTGTGATCGGTGGAACCATCATCGACAATCACCAGTTCGATCGCCTCGTCGTGCTGCTCCCGCACACTTTCGAGTGCCGCGGCGATGAACCGCTCACCGTTGTAGGTTGGCATAACCACCGACAGAAGGGATCTCAATTCCTATCTCTTAATTGCTACTGCAAAAGCTTCTGTTCCGTGGCCCCGCCACGCCTGAATGGCCATATAAGGGAAGGATAGGATGGATAGCAACGCCAGCGATAGTGTTTCAATAATTCGTCGCGTGGGTCTCCCAGCGTGGTTGGAGCAGTTACAGACACTTGCGAAATAACACCACGCAGTTTCAAGCAGTGGAGTCTTAAACACAATCAGTTTCATGCCCGCCTTTTCGCACAAATCCGAGAGACATTCCCTGCCAAAGAAGCTCAAATGACGGGGCAGATCGAGCAATGCCCAGTATTGTTCAAAAATTCTCCCCTGCTCCACACCATAGAGGGTGGGTATCTGGATGAAGACAACTCCACCGGCTCTTAAATACGAGCAAGCCGTAGCCAAGGCCTCGAGGGGGTTCTGCAAATGCTCAATTACACTCCAGAGTACGACCACGTCGAAGGAGCCACTTTCCCAAAGGCCGGGTGTCAACTCGCCGGTCCGCACATCAAAGCCAAGCTCATTGCGGAGTTCGTCAGCCAAAGCGGAGTTGTATTCAACTGCTCTCACATCCCAGTCTGCGCGGTGTGCCGCGTGAAGGAAATCACCCGCGCCGCATCCAACTTCCAATAATCTGGTCCCCGTTCCATAGCGCTGCAAGCGACGCATGCGGCGCCATGTCGTCAGCTCGCGAAGAATCTTCCACAATGGCCAACCAGGCTGTTTCCACGCCGGCCGATAGGGAGCGTACTGAGCGGAGTAAGCTTTGCTGAGCTGCTTTGCAGTAGGCAGCGGATTCTGCATGACTTGACCGCAAGCAAGGCAGCGGTCCAACTTGAAACTCGTCTCGTCGTTGGGCTGATATAGGTCGCATCCACTGCGAACGAAACTCCATTTGTCTCCGCCACAAACAGTGCACCGGCTACAGGTGTCTCCATTGGACGTTGTGAGTTCCATCATGGCTGATCTTCCTGCATCCCATCGGTTTCCCTGCCTGTACGCAAAATCTTAGTCAGACCCAGCACGAGGGTGGCGCATGCCGCGACAACAATGCACGACAATGCCACAAGAACTCTGTTGGCCAGAGCCCACTGCGCCCCGACATTCAACGGTGTTCCAAACAGATGCAACGTGGTTGCGTAACTCAATTCATTCACGCCAAGTCCGCCAGGAGTTACTACGATGACACAAGCGATAATGACGAACGGCATCGCGGCGGCCAGTTGCCAAAGTGGAATGTGAACGCCAATGGCTTGAGCAGTCTGACCCGCCATCAGGACCTGAATCGCAAAGCGCGCTGTGGAAAGGGCCATCAATCGTCGGGCCAAGCCTGCACTCAACAGGCCGGAGTGTTCCAAATTCCCAAAGCTCCGTAAGATTCTGTTTTTGGGGGCGATCGTTCTGGCATTCAAGGAGACGGCTTGTCTGTGAATCAGCCGGACCGAAGGACCGACTGCGAGAATTGCCAACGCGGCCATCGCAATCGCACATACGGTCCACATCGTTCCTCCGCCTTCGTAAAATCGCGTAGCCGCCGATGCGACCACCAGAAAGCCAACGATCAGCACATCGAACGATTGCTCGAATAGCGTGCCGCCGGTTCCGCGCTTGAGTGACCGTCCATAAAAATAGGTCCCTAGCGTTCGCGCCGCCGACATGCTGAGCTGCACGGGAAGCACTTGGCCGAGCGCCACGCCAGTGCCGGTAAGAGCAAACGACATCGTCCTCGAGGGTGCGGAATCAGAAGCGCGGCGAAGGCTGGCATCCACACAGCGCCATTTCTGGCTGGACAGATATACGTGAATCGTGGTCAATAAAACCAGCTTGGTGAAGGAGACCCAGCCGACACTTCTCAGTTGCTGAGCGGTCACGCGAAGATCGAGCTTGCTGATCTTGATCAGCACAACAATCACGAGAATAGTGAGCGCCGCGGAGGCGGCCCAGAGCAACGAGCGGCGTAGAGTCATTGCCGGCGCCTGAGCCCAAGGATGCTCAGGAAGAAGCTGCTGAAGGTTATCTGGACACCCATGGTAAGCGAGAAGACAGAGGGCATTACGATGCGTAGCGTGCGTTCTGTGTCCAGCGCGCCGAAGCTTCCTCTGGCCCAGTCAGACACAGCGAAAATAGACCCACCCACACCCAAGAGCATCAGCAAGCCGCCCACGATTAGGCCCGTTTCCAACGTGACCCAACGAAACACCCGATGCAGACGCGGGTCCTCCGGCAGCAGGCCTTCGGTGATGGCGAAAACCTTGGTAAAGGTTGCGAAGGCGATCAACTGAAAGCCGAGGAGTACGGAAATGAATGCATACAAAAGCGTGTGGACGTCAAAACCAATCCCGTGGAATACCCGTCTTCCCGGTAGCAACAACACGCACCCAACGAGCCCCAGCAACACCAGCAAAATCCCCGGATAAAGGAAGAGCCAGCGCGGACTGTACATCAGAAGAAAGCGGAGATGCCGCCAGCCGTCACGCCAGGTGCGCAGATGGGGCGGCCGAGTTCGCCCGTCGGGATGGAGCGTCGTGGGCACCTCGGTGATCTTCATCCGCAGCAGGCTGGCCTTCACCACCATCTCGCTGGCAAACTCCATGCCTGTCGAACGGATATCCATTCGTAGGAAACTGTCCCTACGAAAACCACGTATACCGCAGTGGAAATCGCCGCAGGGTGATCCGAAAAACAACCTTCCGATGCCGCTGAGCACGGGATTTCCAATATAGCGATGCAGGAAGGGCATCGCCTGGTCCGATATGCCACCCTGGAAACGGTTGCCCATCACCAGGTCCGAGCCAGCGCGTAGTTGCTTCACAAAACGCGGGGCATGGCTGAAATCATAACTGTCGTCGGAGTCTGCCATCAGCACGTACTCTCCGCGTGAGGCTAGTATCCCGCCTTTTAAGGCGTTGCCGTACCCTTTGTTATCGACGGTTACTACCCTTGCGCCTGCTGCTTGAGCGATCTCCACTGAGCCGTCGGTCGATCCGTTGTCGGCGACGATTACCTCGCCAGATATGCCGGCCTCTCTAAGGGCGGCGACAGCCTTGCGCACGCATACACCGACCGTCTCCCGTTCATTCAGGCAGGGCATGACGACAGATAACTCAACCTCTTGTCCGTCAGTCGAGAGCCCGTCGAGCTTTTTGTTGGGAACTTCGCTGACGGGAACTTCATGGTCGAGACTCATCCTGAGCTTCCACTCGAGCGGTTTCGCAATTGGTGCATACCGAAGCGAAGAACATTTTCGTGGTTTTCTCTCAAGGAAAGACCACTCCTCGAGATCTTTATTGGGCCACCGTGATTGCGAAACCGCTCTAAACTCCCCGATAGGGGTCGCTTGCGTTGACACCGATCCACTAAGACTATCAGCATCGGCTTCGCTCATTGCCGTGCGTAGGCTTCGCACATCCCCGCTGCCCCCGAGTGTCTCGCACGCTCCAAATGACTAAGAAGCACCCACGCCCCTCATCGTTGTCGATAAACCCATGGTTACGTATCCCGAGCGGGATGGTGCAGTGCGATGAAGGTACAAGCGAGGCAAATCCCACCTGTGCTCCTCTCGAAGCGTTTCAACCTTCCCACAATGGCCCAAGCTCTTCAAGGGATAGATAGCCACGTCGGGAAAGCCATACTTCCCCGCGATCGGTGCCAGATGGTCGAGCAACTCTTCCTTCCACGTGGAGAGATGGGGCTGGCTCAATTCCGCCAATCTCGGCAGCAATCTTTCGCGAAGGGCTTGGGGCATGGGCTCTCCCTCCGAATGATGTAAGGGGTTTGTCTCCGGCCACATGGTGTACGTAGAGTGAGCACAGACTTCCTCTTCGAGCTTGTCTGCGATCGAGACACCGGGCTCGGAGAGCCGGCCGGCACGCGCCTGCTCGGACAGATATAGATATTTGGCCCCGGCAAGTTCCACGGGATAGAAATATCCACTGACTGGACCATACACCACAGCGCCTGGTTCCACGGTACGCTTCACGAACCTGGTCAGATCCGCGTTGTTCCTCCGGTTCCATGTCAAAAAGACGGACACGATGTTCTCAGCGTTTTGGATAACAAGAACCGCCAAACAGGTGCCCACCAGACCTGCCACAATCGATCCTAGTGCTTTTGCTTTGAGAATCTTCCAATCGAACCAGCACATCACCCCGATCACGACGGGAGTCAGCCAATACGGACTCTGGCCGAGAGCCTGCGCGAGCAGCAGCAGCATCAGGAACAGATTGACCGCGGCAAATACCGTGAGAAAGAACTTGAGCGCTATTTTTTCTCTATTCGTGTCACGGCCACGTTGCGCCAGTGCTCCTAACAGCCCGGTAAGCATCAAGAGCAGTAGGACCAGGAACGTTGCCTTGTGCCAGTGCAACTCGAAGTCCAATGTGCCCAGGCCGACGACGGATGTCGCGTTGATGGTGTCCCCTTTGGTCGCTTGCCTGACATAGGCATACCACGAAAGGCTATTCATACCCCAAGGCAGCAGAAGAAGAGTCTGGACCGAGACCGCGATAACGAACATGGCGGCTGTCCCAAAGAGAAACTGCTTGCGAACCTTGCGGAAACCCACCGCCGTCAGGAGTGCCGAAATCGCCGCTGCCAGACTGAGTGTCAGAGAGCGCGGAGTCGACCCCAGTGCGACGCCGATGAACGCGCCGCCGAGAATTGCCCCCCAAAGTGTGGCTCTCCCGCCAACGTCAGCGCCGCGAAGCAAGAGCAGCAGGCCACTTAGAAATAATGCTGTGGCGACGGCGTCAAAACGTCCTGGCAGATTGTTATTGACAGATTGCGCTAATCCAATGATCAGAGCAGTAATCAACTGGGCCCATCTATCACCTCCCGCGAGCTTCACTAAACTGCTGGACAATAGGAGAGTCAGAATCACTCCAACCAGACAAAGGAACCTCCAAGCTACGAGGGACAACCCAAGTACTCTTATCAGCTGGGCGTCAACTTCGAACGAGACCGGACCGTAAAACTGAATTGGAGAATCTGTCTGTGGATATTGCTCCATCACGCTCATGATCGGCGGCTTCGACTGGGCCAAAGACCACCCGGTCGAGACGAAGAATATCTCGTCCTGCCACGAGGCCTGGCGGCCGATCGTTATAAAGTCGAACAACAGCAGTAGCACCAGCCCGGAAAGTCCCGCGATAAACAAGCTTCTGCTCGCACGTCCCGTGGGTCCATGGACCTTTTCGCGGATGGGGAAGGTTTGCGACGGCCTTTTCATTCACCCCTTGTGCCTTATCCCCAGGAAAGTGTTCGAGGCCCGGCGGCGTCTCTTCCAGAAAACCGGATGTGGAAGAGACCACCGCCGCCGTACACCGATCTTCTCAGATCGGGTTGCCCGATAACCGAACCATTGTCTTCCCAAAGGGCAACCTCGCCTTAGGTTGACGAGCCGAAAAAGCTTGCGGCGTGGGCGACTTTACTATCTTGTAGCTGAGCAAGATAAAGTATGCTGCCCACATCCTGTTGACGCTCCCAAACGGAGAATAAAGTACATTCCAGACAAAGTTCAACAGGAGGTAGGAGTAGATTGGCGCCAATGGCGGGCGGGTGAAGCTGACCTTCATGATACCGCGGAAGGTAAGGCCTAACACATAGATCCAAAAGACACCGCCCAATATACCCGATTCCACCCAGGCCATGGTCAAGTGAGAGTGAGTTGGTATGACAGGTTCTTCAACGTCTTCCGGTGTATCGGTCTCTGTATAACCATATTCATACTGTAAGTCTTGCTTCAGGTCGAGATACTTTGTATCTACAGGAAAGGAGCCATGGCCGATGATAGGACTGTCGCGGATCGCTTGAAGGGCCACCAGCGTTTCCGGCCTGCCGCCCACGAGTACACCCAACTTGCCTGCTGATTGCATCTCAAACTTTTGCGACACACTCTCATCAAACAATCCATTCTCAACGGCAATCCGGATAGCCTTATTGGCTCCAAACGCCGCTCCTCCCGCAAGCGCGAGAACAACAGCGATCTTGAAGAAGGTCTCCCCGGGGGAGTGCTTTCCACCATATTTCCCCCCCTTGGCAAAAACTGGAAGGATCATGGCTGCCGAGACGACGACCGTGGCGGTCTGCGATCGAAAGGCAAAGATAAGATTGAGTGCTGCTACCCCGAACACAATAGAGCCATAGACCCAATACCTTCGCCGTGAATAGAAGTAGCACGAAAGGAGAAAGGCGGTGATGGTGACTATGGAGGAACCGCCGAATTTCCATTGGGTCAAAAAGTCACCGCGGAAAAGGTGCACGTTGTATAGCATCTCGACAAAAATGCTCGACAGAAAGATGATCATCCGACGTGTGCTGTTGTTGATCACGACTGCCAGCAGCATGAAGTCCAAGGCGAAGAAAACCACTCTGGCGGCGCCTTTGATGCTGGTTCCAATCGGACTTCCCAGGTATAGATCGCCGAAGATTGTGCCGAAGAGCCAACCGAATACCAGTATGTAAAACCAAAGGTATTCGCGCCGGAAGGCGCGGCGGCTATGAATCAGCAGGGCAACAGGGAGCGCCGGGAGAAGAAGGATCTCGTTCCCGGGAAGCATACCGATGACGCTCACACTGTAGGTGCCGGCTGCTCCAAGGAGAAATAACCCAAGCTCAGTGAAGAACTGCTCGCGAGACTCCCATATTCTGATCGGTTGACGTCCGCGGCCGAGCTGCTTAGCAGTGCCTAGTGGCATAGATTCCCTCTGCCTTCAAACACGACCCCAGCTGAGGAATGGATCACGGATTACGCGCTTGGCTTTGACAAGAATACCAAAGAGATCGTCCCTGTCCGCCAAGTCCTCACGCGGAGCGTTCCTGCCTTCGGGAAAGATTGCTATTTCGCTGGTTACGATCGACGATGAACGCTCATGCCACCCTAGAGTCGACTTTCTGAAGCTTGACGTAGAGGGCACGAAGCAGCCGTATTGCCGGGTGCGCAACGAACGATCTTCTCTGATTAGCCATACTCTTTATCGAATGCTTTCATCCAGGGCATTCTTGCCTGCAATATCTGGAGCAACGGGGCTACAGATTTGTGGACGGCAACGGGCTCAAAGCACAAGTCGATTCTTCGACCAGCAATTACTTCGGGTTCCCGGAGAAGTTTCATTCCGATATCGATCTGCTGCTAGAGAAAGCTCGCAGGCGCTTAAATACCTGAGGGGAAATGACCGCCGCCGAAAGCTCAAATTTGCTCTCGGCGCAAATTTCTTAACAAGAAAACTGCTTGAACCATGTTTTCCTCAAAATGCGCCCGCAGGAAAGTGTTCTCTCGGTCGCAGGAGGGTCTTCATGTCCTGGTACGCCCTTGATGATCCCAATGACCCGCAACTCGATGATCTTGCCAGGCAGTTCCAGCTCCATCCACTCCACATCGAGGACTGCCGCAGCGGCAATGAGCGCCTGAAGGCCGAGGGAACGGATCACTATCTCTTCCTGATCCTCAAATATATTCAGTCGGTGCAGGAGGGGGAACTCGGCTTTGCCAGCGTCTACCTGTTCGTGGGCCACGACTTCCTCATCACCATCCGTGATCCCTGCCCGAGCAACGAGATTCTGCAGCGCGCCCTCAAGGCCGGACCCGAAGAAAAACCATCCAGGCTGCTCTATCTGATCCTGGATAGCATCGTCGACTCGTACTTCGTCTCCATCGATCACAGCGATGACCATATCGATCAACTGCAAGACAGCGTCCTCGACAATCCATCTCCTGAGATTCTGGAAACCCTCTTCGAGCAGAAGCGCAAGTTGATTGAGCTGCGTCGCGTGCTGGTCAATCTCCGCGACGCCTGCATGTCACTGCAGCGTGAATCCGGCTCCATTCTCAACCCCGAGTTGTACCCGTTTTTTCGCGACGTCTACGATCACGCACTGCGCCTGCTCGATATGGTAGAGACCCTTCGTGACCTGCTGAACAACACCTTCGACGTCTACCTGTCGAGCGTCGCCAATCGGACCAACCAGGTGATGAAGGTACTTACGGTGCTGAGCACGATGGCGCTTCCAGCTCTGGTCATCTCCGGCATCTACGGAATGAACCTGAAGGGCCTACCGTTCCTCGAGTCGGACTACGGCACCGAGATCGTGGTTGGCGCCATGGTCGTCTCCACCGGGCTCGTGCTCTGGATGCTTAAGAGGTTCGCCTGGCTGTAAAGATCCGGGATTTTGCTGCACCCGGCGAATTCTACTCAGCGGATACACAGAAAGGTCTAAAATTCTCGATCAGTCATGGCTTTT
>Ga0206939_10221_pt1 | contig 14770 bp, 11 predicted proteins | sample Alteio_BWOrgHeat_10_FD_152921 | JGI IMG/M metagenome (GOLD analysis project Ga0206939, IMG submission 152921) | Enriched cells from forest soil in Barre Woods Harvard Forest LTER site, Petersham, Massachusetts, United States -... | ecosystem: Environmental > Terrestrial > Soil > Temperate forest >... | reverse complement strand
GCATCATGGTGTCGCCGTTTTCGATCCAGGTTTTCAGCGTTTCGTCGGTGACCTTGTAGTTGTTTACGGTGAAGGTGCCGCGCTTGCCGATGCCTTTGAGGCCGGGGCCGATTTTCTTGGAGTCGCTGTCGGCGTAGTGGCAGACGCTGCACTTCTTGTCGAACACTTCTTTGCCGCGCTCGATGGCTGCGGCATTCGCGCCTGTAGCCTTCTTTGGAGCGGGCTTTGCGTCGGGATCTTGCGCGTAGACCGCGCCGGCGACGGCCAGGATTGAAACTCCGAGCACCATAAAATTGCGATTCACGATTCCCCCTGAAGTACGTATCAGTTCATCGAGCTACGGATGCGGTATGCGGGCACAGCGCAATACCGGGCCGAATACCTAAGTTGGACGCAGCCTGGACAGGAATGGTACGCCCTTATGAGCGCGTCTATTTTCCACATTCCGGGCGGAAATTTCCACTGTTTGGACCTTTCTCTCGTGACTTCTGTGCGCTTAGAAGCGGCATTTTTTTGATGTCTTGTTGGGCGGTGATGATTTGACGACTTTTCCCGGCATAAAGTACAGGTTCCCCGTAGCACACGCGCTGCACCATCGTACTGATGACGCGGGCAGAACCGCTTGCCACAATCGCTTTATCATGACGATGAGCCAGGAAACCCTTTCGCGCGCGTGGGAAGTGCTGCAGGACGCCTATCAGGCACAGATGGAAGGCGACTATGAGCGCGCTATCGAACTGTATCAATCTTCGCTTGATCTGCATCCGACTGCGGAAGCGCACACGTTTCTGGGGTGGACGTATCACTTTCAGGGGAAGCTGGACGAGGCGATCGCGGAGTGCAAGCGGGCGATCGAGATCGATCCGGAGTTCGGGAATCCGTACAACGACATTGGCGCTTATTTGATTGAGCTGGACCGGTTCGATCAGGCGATTCCGTGGCTGGAGCGGGCGGTGGAAGCGGCGCGGTATGAGCCGCGGCATTTTCCGCACTACAATCTGGGGCGGGCGTATCTGGGGAAAGAGATGTATGGGAAGGCGATTGAGTGTTTTCAGCAGTCGCTGTTGATTGAGCCGCGGTATGCGTTGGCGAGGGAGGCGTTGGATTCGCTACGCAAAATGGTGAATTAACGGCGGGTTGGAAGGTTTGAACGTTGGAAGGTTTGAACGTTTTCGGAGAACGCGGCGATGTTGGCCGCGCTTTTTTGTTTTGTGGGCGTAGGCGGGAGAGAGGTCGACAGTTGAAAGTCGAAAGAATCGGAGAGAAAGCAGATTGTGCTCGTCGGGTTGATCGAAGAAAGATTCCTCCACTGCGCGAGCCGACGCGTTCACGGGAAGTGAACGCGAAAGAAAAGGCGTCGGCTCGCTTCGGTCGGAATGACAGTTTAGTTGATCGGCTTGGGCTGATAGCGTGAAAGCGGCGCGGGAGCGCCGCACTCCACATGAAGCGCAGTTTTGATCGGCGGAGATCCTTCGGCTGCGCTCAGGATGATTTGACAGCGCCGGAAACGGGCGCTGTCAAATCAAAGCCCTCCGGAGAGTGAATGGCTCACTCGGCCGGAGGGCGAATTTGATTGGGCCCGAACCTCGCGGCGCGTCGAACATGGCGCGCAGATCACGAGGAGAAGAAACCAAAACTACTTCAGAACGGCATCCTTGAGCGCTTTCGACGGGCGCAGGCGGACGACGGTCTTCGCCTTGATCTTGATCGCTTCACCGGTCTGGGGGTTGCGGCCCATACGAGCCTTGCGGTGCGCCTTGACGACGCGGCCGAATCCCGGAATCACGAACTTGCCTGCACTGCCCTTGGCTTCTTTCACCGCGAGCTTGAATAGCTCTTCAAAGAAGAGAGTTGCGGTTTTCTTGGGAGTGCCGACTTTTTCGGCGAGGTGTGAAACGATCTTGGTCTTGCTCAAAGGCTTGGCTGCCATCTTTTATTTCTATCCTCCTCAGTTTTTCAAATCGGCGTCGAAAAAAATTTTCGAGACCAGCCGCGGGTTCTCCCCCTCTGAAGCACGAAAAACCGGGCCGCATTGGACTATAAGCCAGTGTTTACGCGGAATGCAAGAAGCAAAGAGCGAAAAAGCGGGTAAAAATGCGGGATTTTGGGGAGTGGGGTGCGGGAATGTTGATTATTAGCGGGGATTTCCACAGTGAATAGGCGGCGAGAATGCTGTGATGCCGACGATACACTGTAAAACATTGGCTGCGACGCTGATGGTATCCTTGAGTTGGACATACAACCATGAAACACGCGGCCGACAAGACGAATGGCTATGGTGAGTACATCGTTCGCGATAAGCGGATTTGTGGCGGCGAACCTGTGTTTAAAGGTACTCGGGTGACACTTCGGACAGTCTTGGCTTCCCTTGCTGCGGGGGAGAAGCCCGAAACTCTTCTCGAGCAGTTTCCTACTCTGAAGGCAAAGCACGTTCGCGCCGCAATCGCATTTGCTGCGGCATCCGCAGAAGAAGATTTACCGGTTCCTGAAATTCCCCACGTCCGATGAAGATCAAGCTGGACGAGAATCTCCCTCTCGGTCTAGCGGACGCGCTCGAACGTCTCGGTCATGATGTGCATACAATTCCGGGCGAAGGTCTTGCGGGGAAAAACGACGAGCATGTCTGGTCGGCTTGCCAACACGAGAAGCGCCTACTGATTACACAAGATCTCGATTTCTCCGATCTGCGGCGATTTGCACCTGGCTCGCATTCCGGAATCCTGCTGATTCGGCTGTTTTCGCCTGACTGGCGATACTTATCTGAGCGTGTTGCACAGATTTTTCGCAAAGAGAATGTTGAGGAGTGGTTTGGATGTTTTGTGGTGGTGACGGAAAGAAAAATTCGCGTCGTCCGGAGATGAGGAAAGGCCGTTGGAGTCGTAATTCGTGAATTTTTGCGTTCCGTCGAATACTAGTTAGTATGATAATTAACTTTTTGCTTCAACCAACATTTCAACCGCTTTGCACATAATTCACCGATGAGCATATTGCTTTTGCGTTGAGAAAGAGCTAGGTTCGGGGTTAGTCCGGTCGGTTGCGAGATAAGCGCTCTGCGCAGAACACCTACCTACCGCCGGGTTAGCATTCGAATTGTTGAACGCTTTCCCGCCGATAGGTTCGCCCGATCTGACATAGCAATGGGATTAAACGCAAAAGACCCGGTGGCAACCGAGTCTCTGGCGTAGACCTTGGATGTCTAGTGTTGCGACTGCTACCCCACACTAGATTCCAAGGTCTCCGTTGTCAAGAAGTCGCACGGGTGTGTTTGTGCCCTGTGCAAAATTCATTAGGAGGAATCTAGTCATGCCAGCGTACTACAAGCATTCGCAGTTCTTGGAAGCATCACAGAATCAGGCTTTCGACCTGATCTATCAGACCGCTGCCCAAACCCCTTTTTCAGGAATATATAGATGCGAGGGCTGCGGACACTGCATTACATCGGTGCACCCGCACCCTTTGCCGCCTCAAAATCACCATCAACACACGCACGCGCAGGGCTCAATCCGCTGGCGCCTAATAGCAGCTCACTGAGCACCCCGGGGGTTGAGGAATCCAAATGTATGTAGCCTATTTGGACGACAGCGGGACGCATAGGGAATCCGATATTGCGGTTGCTGGATGTTATGTCTCAACCGAATCGGGATGGCGCGCCTTCACTCGTGAGTGGAATGAAATTGCGAATGATGAAGGTTTCGACGATTTCCACATGGCTCGATTCGTCGCGCCGAGCTCACAAGGCCACGAGCCATGGTGCAATTGGGACCGAATCAAAAAGGACCGAGTGTTTCGACGGCTCGCGAGGGTAATTAACGAAAACAAAAGAATCGGGATTGGAGTTGCTCTACCGAAATCCGTCTACGATCAAGGAGTTCCAGAGAGGATCAGAGACCACTACGGGCACGAGCACTACACCTTTGCAGTGCGCATGTGCTTAATGCAAATTCACCTCTGGCGGCATCAATCGAACAACGTTCTTCCAGTGAAATACGTTTTTGATTGGGAGACTCCCGGCACTTCGAAATACCGCGAGATAACTCGTTTGATGACAACTATTCATCCCAACCTCCAGCCTTTGTTTGGGTTGGACACGGGAGGATTCTGTTTCGAGTCGCGGCGCGTTGCTAAGCCCCTTTATGCCGCTGACATTCTGGCTTGGCAAATGAATTCCCACATTCGAAAGATTTATCCCAGAGATGAGAGCGAAGAAGATCTACGCGAACTCCATCCTGGGTGGCGATTGCTGCGAGAAAATCAAGATCTAACTCTCGGATTCTATACGCCGTCGAACATACGCGCCTGGCTCGACAGGTTGTTGGAGTTTGAGAGAGATCACGGGATCATCCCTTGAAATTATCAAAGAAGCGTGCGCTGAAGCGATGCCTCTGCCAAATCGCGCACATTTTGGCGCTGCGCTTCCTACGAGGCGGATACGGGTTGGTCCGCGGGTTTGAGGAGGCGCTCGTAGATTAGGAGCAGCACGGCGGTGAGGACGCCGACGGCGGTGATGACGTACCAGGCTTGGGCGGGGTGGTGTTGGATTTCGGCGAAGTGGTGCATGACTTTGCCGCCGAACCAGCCGCCGAGGAGTGAGCCGATGCCGAGGGGGAGGAAGGCGAAGCCCATGTAGGTGCCTTGCTGGCCGGGAGGGGCGAGGCGGGAAATGTATTCGTAGTAGCGGGGCTGATGAATGATTTCGCCGAGGGCGAGGACGAAGATGGTGACGTAGCAGGCGGTCACGCTGGGATGAAAGGCGAGAATCAGCCAGGAGAGCGACGTGACGAGCGTGCCGATGATGATGGCGGTGAAGGCGGGGATGCCGCGCGTCAGATAGTTGATGAGCAGAGTGAGGGCGATGACGGCGGCTGCGTCGGTGACGAGAATCCATTCGACGCTGGCGCCAGCGTCGATGTAAGCGTGCACGTAGCCGGGCAGGCTGATGTATTGCTGCCAATAGACGATCCAATAGCCGGTGAAAATCAGCAGAAAAAGCATGAAGCGGGGATTGCCGAGCACGACGAGAAAATTTCGGAGCGTGCGCGCGATGGTGGGGGCGGGCTCGCCGGCGGCGCGCTTTGGTTCGCGGAAGAGAAGCAGGACGAGGAAGAACATCGCGAAGACGCTGAGCGCGGAAATGCGGAAGACGCGTTCGAGGCCGAAATGCTGGTGGGCCCAGCCGGCGACGTATGGTCCGGCGGCGCCGCCGATGTTGACCATGGTGTAGTAAATCGAATAGCCGATGCTGCGGACGTTGGGTTTGGAGGCGCGCGCGGTGGTGCCGACGACGCTGGGCTTGACCATGGAGATGCCGAGCGCGGGAAGAATGAGGATGACGCCGACGAAGAGTGCGAGGGGGACGGCGTTTCTGAGCGGGGCGAGCCAGGATGCGCCGACGGAGCCGATGAGGAAGTAGGCTGCGGCGAGAATCAAGTAGGCGATCGAGAGAGCACGGCGGAAGCCGAGGCGGTCTGCGATCGCTCCACCGAAGATGGCGAGGAACCAAACCATGCCGCCGAAGATGCCGGTGAGCGTGCCGGTCTGCTCGGTGGAGAAATTTAATTTTTCCTGGAGGTAGACGGCGAGCGAGGAGAAGGCGCCGTAGTAGGAGAGGCGCTCGAAGATTTCGGAGATGTTGGCGATCCAGAAGGGGCGCTCGAAGCCGTCGCGGATTTCGGTGAGTCGCTGAGCAAACGCCATCCGGGCCTCCGTGTGGGTGAGGCGGGGATGATAACACTGGTGGAAGCGATTACGATTTTTGGGCGAGGTAGATGGTGTGGCGGGGGCCTTTGTTGGCGTGGGCGCGGGTGTGTTCGAGGTGGACGGTGAAATTTGCGGCGCGGAGGCGGTGGGTGAATTGGCGATCTTCGTGGGCGGACCAGAGGGCGAGTGTGCCGCCGGGGGTGAGAGAGGCGTGGGCGGCGGCGAGGCCGGAGGGGGAGTAGAGATGGGCGTTGGCGGAGTCGGTGAAGGCGGCGGGGGCGTTGTCGACGTCGAGGAGGATGGAGTCGAATTCTGCGCGCGATGCGCTCTTGGCGCCGAGCAGGGCGACGACGTCGGTGATTTCGATGCGGACGCGAGGGTCGGCGAGCGGGTGGCGGGCGAGATGGGCGAGCGGGCCGCGATTCCAATCGACGATTTCGGGGATGAGTTCGGCGACGAGTATTGTTGCGCGCGGGGAGAGAAGGTCGAGCGCGGCGCGGAGGGTGTAGCCCATGCCGAGGCCGCCGATCAGGATGGTCGGGTGGGGTAAGGCTGCGGCGCGGCGGCATCCGAAAGTGGCGAGCGATTCCTCGGAGGCGTGCGTGCGGCTGGACATGAGATGGCGGCCGCCGGCGAGGATTACAAATTCGTCGTCGCGACGCTTGAGCTGGATGGCGGTGCCGTCAGGGGATTGCGCCTGGGCGAGGAGTTCGAAGGGCTTCATGTGCGCCGGATAGTTTAGCGGCGAATCGCCTACGGTAGGCGGATGCCTTTGCCCATGAAGATGAGGAAGGCGGCGGCGAAGATGGCGGCGGTGATCGTGAGCGCGAGGTTAAGCGGGATTTCGATTTCGGCGGCGAGCGGTTGAGGCACGGAGCCTTGCGGGGCAGACGTTGAGGATTTCGCGGCGGATTGGCGGAGGTCGGTGAGGGCGAGGAAGAAGCCGAGTGTGAGGCCGATGGCGCCGGAGAGGCCGTCGTAGAGGATGAGGCTGGGGCTGATGGGATTTAGGAATGAGGAGAGGAAGAAGAGTGCGCCGCCGGCGAAGCAGGCGGTGCGGATGATGCGGCGGGCGGCGGGGAGGGAGATCGGCGCCGCTGGAAGCGACGGCGATTGTTGCGCGGACGGGAGCGGCGGCGCCGGAGGCGACGATTGTTGTTCGGATGATAGCGGCGACGCTGGAAGCGGAGACGCGGCTGTGCCGGATGCGGGCGGCGTATGAGCACGCGCCAGGAGTTGAGCGAGGCAGCGCGCGGCTTGCGCGATGCCGTAGCGGTAGCCGAGCGCGCCGATCATGACGAGCGCGGCTCGATAGAGCCAGGCGGGGCGGAGTCCGTCGATGACGGCGGCGAAGTCGCCGAAGTTGATGAGGCCGGAGTAGAGGATATATCCGGTGGCGAGAAAGAGATTGGCGAAGGCGAAAAAGTAGAGGAAGAGGAGGGTGAGGCTGATGCGCGTGACGCCGAAGGCGGCAGGCGCGGCGGCCGTGGTGTTGGCGCTGACGCCGGTCTGTGCGCGAGCGTTTGCGTTTTGTTGCGTTGTGAGAAAGCGGAGGAGCGCGAGGGCGGCGAGGCCGAAGAGGATGTTGGCGAGCGGTCCGGCGGCGGGGACGAGACGCGAGGCAGACGCAGTCTGCAACGCGGTGGACGAGATGAGGATGACTTTGCCGCCGGTGAGCCAGCAGACTACGGCGTGGCCGAGAATTTCGTGAACGATCGGCTCGAGGCCGAACGCGAAGATGCCAATCGACATGACGGTGAAGATGTTGATACGTGAGCGCATGGCGCGTCGGGATTATAGCGGAAGAATTTTCGTCAAACGAAGCGCGGGACGTCCGGCAACGGCAGAAGGCAAACAGATTCACCGCGTGCAATCCGCGCTATTGCGACCAGGGCGGGGTGACGCCGTTCATGCGGGCGTAGGCGACGAGCTGGCCCATGTGCTCGTTGGCGTGGACGATGATGCGGAGATACATTCCGTCGGCGGTGGCGTCGCGATCAGCGATGTGGACTTTGCGATGAAGGTCGGCAGCTGTTGCTTTCGCGTGAGCTTGCTTTACGACTTCGAGCGAGCGCTTGAGCCAGGCGATGACTTCGGGCTTGGAGGTCACCGAAGTGTCCATTCCTTCTTTGTAATCGGCGGGGAACTTCGGCCCTCCCGCTACGCTTAGAAGATAAAAATTCGCCTCGACGATGTGCATGTAGACTTCGCTGGTGGAGCGGACGCCGGGCGCGGGACGCCACGAAAATTTGTCGGCGGGAGTGGCTTCGGCAAGAGCGATCAACTGCTGAGAAACATGAAGCCACTCGCCGTCGTAGCCCTGCCAGAGACCTTCGGGATATTTTTGATTTTGCCCGAGGGTGGGGTTCGCAGCGGTGAAAACGAGAATCGCCAGAAAGAGTAGGTTGCGAAACATCAGTTCACCTCAATCTGAAGTGGGCGGCGTCGTTGATTTAGACGAAGCCGGCGCGAAATTGTTGGAACCGGCTGTTGTCGAAGTGCGAGCCGGCGGGATTACCAGCCGGTGCGCGGTGTGCGTTGGAGGAATTCGTTGGCGGCGGCGAGGTTGGTTACGCGCATTGCGGCGCCGTCGTATTCGATTTTGCGGCCGGCGCGCAATGCGACGACACCGAGCAGCATGACTTCGGTCAGCTTCGCGGCGTATTCGAACGGCGACGAAGCTTGCGTGGTGCCTTTCGCGGCGTTGACCCAGTTCAGCTCGTGATCTTCGCCGGGGATGCGCGGCAATTTTTGCGGCGGTTTGCCGACACTCGCGTGCAGCGACGCTGGGAGCAGGCGCGGGCGCAGGCCGTACGTGTCGTGCAATAATTTGCCTTTGGTGCCGACGAGAAGCGCGCCGCCGCCTTTGTTGAGTTGCTCGTTGTCGGGCAGTTCGACGGGCCTGGGCGGAAGCAGGCCGCCGTCGTACCACGTCATCTTGACGGGCGGCTTCGAACCGCGCGCGGGAAATTCGTAGAAGGTTTGCGTGGCGAGCGGATAAGACGCGCCATTGAATGGCGTGGAAATCGTTTCGATGGACGTGGGATAGCCGAGATCGAGCGCCCACATCGAGTGGTCGATAAGATGCGCGCCCATGTCGCCGATCGCGCCCATGCCCCAGTCCACCCAGCCGCGCCAATTGAACGGATGATAGATCGGGTGATACGGGACTTCGGGCGCGACGCCGAGAAAAAGATTCCAGTTGAGTTCGGGCGGCATCGGCGTTGCTTCGGCATAAAGCGAAGCAGCCTGGCGCACGTTGACGTCGTGACCGCTCCAGCCGGGGGCGGGCGAAGACGGATTTAATGGCTCAGGGCGTGGAACGCCCTGCGGCCAGAAACCGAGCGGGCGATTTGTCCAAATGTGGACCTCGCGAACCTCGCCGATCGCGCCGGACTGCACGTATTCGATGACGGTGCGCGCGTCGTCGGTGGAGTGGCCCTGGTTGCCCATCTGCGTCGCGACTTTGGTCTCCTGCGCGCGCTTGGAGAGCTGACGCGCTTCGGCGACGGACCACGTGAGCGGCTTCTGCACGTAGACGGCTTTCTTCAGATCCATCGCGGCGAGCGCGATCGTTGCGTGCATGTGATCGGGTGTCGCGACGAAAATTGCGTCGATATCTTTCTGCTTGTCGAGCATCTCGCGATAGTCGGAGTAGCGCTTGAGCTTCGGCAAGTGAACATCTTTCAGGCGCTGCATTCTCTCGATGCGAAGTTTTGTGCGCTCGGCGTTGAAAGCCGGATAGCCGTCGGCGATTTGCTCGGGTGTCAGCGTTGGTGGATTCGCGAGGCGCTTCTGCGCCGTTTCGATTTCGGTGCCGAGACGGTCCAAACTTTTTCCGGCGGAACCCCAATCGACATCGCAGATCGCGACAATGTTTTGATCGGACAGATTGACCAGGTTGGTGTGGCCCATGCCGCCGACGCCAACACCGGCGACGTTGAGGAGATCGCTGGGTGGCGTGTAGCCGCGGCCGAGAACGTGGCGCGGCGCAATCGTGAAGACGGCCGCGGTTGTGGCAGCTTTCGCAACAAAAGAGCGGCGAGAGATTTTGTTCTTCGCTGGCGCGCTTTCGGCCGCAGCTGGTGTCGCGTTCGAAGTTGCAGCGTTCACGTTCTCGTTGGTGAGATTCGGCTTCAGGGTCATTTCCGGGTTCTCCAGGGCAACGCCGCCTATTATCACGCTAACAGCATGATTTTGGGACGTTCCGCGAAATTTTCGACGCGGCGATGGAACACTCATGAGCGCGGCTCACTGCTACTCACTGCAGCGTCTGTTTAAACGTCGGCAGCGGACTTTCGGCGGAGACGTCGACGACCATGTTGGCTTGAAACCAACTGTAGGCCGGCGTGCCGACGATCGTCGCGAAGTGCTCGTTGAAATATTTTTCCTTGGATTGGCTATCGGGCAGCGGATTCGGGATCAAATTGACGATGGCCTGGAAGTGCTCCGTCCGCTTTTGCATGTATGCCGGGTCCTTCATACGCCAGTATGCGGCGGCGATGCGATTCGCCCCGTACTCGACAGCGTACCGTTCGCCATCATCTTTGTGCTGACACGCTTGCCACCAGTGAGCCAGTTCGTGAATGAAAATCCAATGGTGGACGCTATCGTCAAAAATCTCTTCCGGCGAGCGCGGGTCGTTCAGCAATCCTTTGAGTCGAGTGAATCGTGCCTCACCTGCAGGCTCAAGAGTTGACCACAATGCGATGTGGATAAGATTCGAGCCACTGTCGTATCGTCCGAAAGCCGGCGGATTGTCAAAAACGATCTGCGGCGGGTCGATGCTCGGCTTGAGGCCGGCGGACTTGATCGCCTCAACAAAGGAATCGCGCAGCGCGGTGAGGCGCGCGCGGTCGGCGTCCATCGAAGGGGCCTGGACTCCTGCCGGGGCAGCCGGTTGCGTTGGCGTATTACTGTGAGGCAAAGTGGCCTCTGGCAAGATTGCGCCGGCGAAAAAGAACGCAGTCAGGGCGGCAGCGACACAAGCTGCGAATCGAAGTCTGAATGTCACGAAGTTTCCGTCCTTGCTAAACGAGGCGATTCGAATCGAGAGCGAATCGCAGTATCGCATGAGACGTGCCCGGCACAAGTCGCGTTGCGGCCAGACTTTCGTTCCAGTCTATAATCCTTGGCCATGGTGGCCGGACCCCGTCGTCTAGGTTTTCTCTGTCTAGTTTTATGTTTAGTAGGAGCTGTACTGGAGGTCGAGGCTGCCCCAGCTTCCTGGCGCGGAAACCTGCGCGACGCAGAGGGTCATCCGGTCGCGAACGCCGCGATCGAACTTCACTCGACTTCAGGCAATCACGAGTATTCGACCAATACCTCGGCCAGCGGAGATTTTGTCGTTGCAGAGATTGTCGAAGGGGCTTACTCGCTACGCGTGACGGTAGCCGGCAAAACCTGGACTGCCGCAAGCACGGTTGCGTTCAAGGATGACGCTCCCGCCTCCGGCATACTCGAACTTTCGGCCGCTGACACGGTCGTGCGCGTAATCAGCAGCGGCGAGGGCAAGCGCACGCAAGGTAGCGGCGGCGAAAAACTTTCCAGCGGTGAAGTATCCAACCTACCGTTGAACGAACGCGATTTCAGCAAGCTGCTGCTGCTCGCAGCCGGCACGATGACCGACACCAACGGCGCCGCGAATTTCACGCAACAATTTGCCGTGAACGGCCAGCGCGGCGTCGCTTCCGTTTTTGCGATGGATGGAGTCGATACGACCGACCCCGAGCTCGGGGGCGCTACTTTTTCGAATTTCAACGTCGATGCGATTCAGGAGGTGCAGTCCAGTTCCGGCGTGATGTCGGCTGATATCGGCCACGGAGCGGCGGGATTCACCAATGTCGTCACCAAATCCGGAAACGACTTCGTTCACGGCAGCGTGTTCGAATTTGTGCGCAACGCAGCCTTCGACGCGCGCAACTTTTTCGACCATAGCAGTGCGATCGATCCGCGGCGTATTCCTCCCTTCGCACGAAATGAATTCGGCCTGACCAATGGCGGACCGATCGTGTTGCCGAAGATCTACGACGGCCGCGGCAAGACTTTTTACTTCGTCGAATACCAGGGATTCCGCCAGGTGCTGGGCACGACGCAAGTCTTCGCCGTTCCGACGGCGGCAGAGCGCCAAGGCATCGACACGACGACCTTTCCCGGCGACACGCTGTTCGTACCCGTGAGTTCGAAGATCGCGTCGATTCTGGCTCGCTATCCGTTGCCCAACGAACCTTCGGGCCCATACGGCGACCGAACCTACGCCGCATCGTCAAAAGTTGTAACCGACACGGACCAATTCTCGATTCGCGTCGATCACACAATTTCAGACAAAGCGAGTCTCTTCACGCGCTTCAGCCTGAACCAGGTGAATGGACCAACGACGAACCCCGACCAAACGGCGATCGATCCTGATTTCGGCATCAAGTTTTTCGATCACCAGCGCAACGCGGCGGTGCGCTACACGCGAATCATTTCTCCGCGGATGACTTCCTCGACATCGTTCGGATATATCCGCAGCACTCCGACTTTTCCGACGACGAATCAAACCGATCCTTCGATCAGCTTCGGCGACGGCCTGTACGAAGGATTCAACACCGCCGATGGATCGATCTACGGTTCCTTCGGCAACGTGTATCAGATCAAACAAGATTTGACATACACGCGTGGCTCGCACTCGTTCAAATTCGGCGGCGAGATTCGACTGAATAAAGACGCGACGATCTTCGGCGTGAATCCGAATGGCGCGTACGTGTTCGGCGGCGGAACTGCTTACTCGCGAGTGGCGATCACGTCAGCCAGCGGGCAACACAATATCCTGCCGGGTCAGCCGCTACCCGACGCGCTGACGGGATTGCTGACGGCGACGCCGTATTCCTACACGGTCAGCGCGCTAGAAGGACTGACGCCCGGCGGCAATCGCTTCGACGAAGCTTCCGTGCGGCGCGAAGCCTACGCCTTATATTTTCTCGATGTCTGGAAAGCGACGCCGAAGCTCAGCGTGAACTACGGCTTGCGCTACGAACTCAACAGCCGGATTAAAGAATCGCAAAATCGCACGTCGGTGGCGCAGCCGCTCGACGCGAACGGAAATCCCACTTCGTTTCTGACTCCGGGCGCGACGCAGATTTACATCTACAATCCCCAGCCAATCTACCCGCTCGATAAAAAGGGTTTCGGGCCGCGGCTATCGGTCGATTACGCGGTCACATCGCACACTACGTTCCACGCAGGCGGCGCGATCACGACGATTCTGCCGAATCTGTGGCAGGACAATTTCGTCACCGGCGCGTTTCCGCTCGTGTTTTCGCCGGTAATCACGGCACTGCCGGATACCCCCGTATCTTTTTCGAACGTCGCCACTCCGGTGAAACTGCCCACCGTCTACGGCATCAACGGGCAACCACTGTTTCCCAACGGCGACAGCTCCAAAGTGCCCGCAAATACCGTGGTGGACTTACAGCGTTTTCAGAATGATCTGGCCGCGATCACTCCCGGTCATGAAGTGCAGCTCTTTTCCACCGGCGTGATCTCGCGCGACTTCGTGAACGGCTACATCGGCACGTGGACGGTGGGTTTCGATCAGGATATTCACGGCATGAAGTTGAGCGCGGCTTACGTCGGCACCGCTGGGGTGCACCTCGCCAGCGTTTTCTCTCCCAACGGCTACGCGGGTGCCGATCCCGAATTTGCGCCGTTCACTCAATTCAATTCCGCCGGCCACGCGATCGGCGGCTTCGGCCCCGAATCGATCATGAGCAACGGATCCCACTCGAGTTATCACGCGCTGCAAACCAGCGTGACCGAAAACTATTCTGGAATCGGCCTAAGCTTGCAGGCGAGCTACACATTTTCCAAATCGATCGACGACACCAGCGCGGTGTTGGGCGGACTTCCTGCAAATGCAGGCACGATTTTGCAAACGCTGCCGCAGGACCCGCTCAATCCGGAGGCCGACAAAGGTCCATCGACCTTTGATGTGCGCAATGTGTTTTCGCTCAGCGTGATTCAAGCGCTGCCGTTCGATCGCATCGGATTCCTGGAGCCGCTGAGCACGAAAATCACTCGCGGCTGGCAATTTTTGAATATCACGAGCATCACAAGCGGTCCGCCATTCACGGTGTATTCAGGAATCCAGCAAACAGGAGCAGGCGCGGGCGGCACCGATCGACCGGATCTCGTCTCCATGCCGGATTTTTCAACGAGCCGGCATATTCGTGAGGATTACTTCGGATTGGGCGCGAACAATAGTTCGTTTTTTTCGCTTCCCATCAACGTGCCCGGCGGGAGCGGCCCGAACGATGGAACCTTTGGCGCACTGGGACGCAACACGTTTCGCGGACCGGGATTCAAACAGCTGGATATGGCGCTCATCAAAGACACGCCGTTCGGTCATCGAGGCAAAGGCGAGCTGGGGATCATCGAATTTCGCGCGGAGTTTTTCAACATTTTCAATATCGTGAATTTTGGCTTGCCGGCGAACACGGTGCTCGGCAGCGGATTCGGGACGATCAGCAAGACGTCGGGTCCGTCGCGGCAAATTCAGTTCTCGCTAAAGTTGGTTTATTGATGACGGGATTGCGCCCACTTGGGGCTTCTCGTCAGTAGCACGCGGTCATGTCGCTGGAAGTTCCGCCCGCCGCAGGCACGTAACACTTCAGCGTGTAGTCCTTCACCATGCGATCGGCGTTGAACCGCCATCCCAGCGTGCGAATCGTGCGCTTCATGCGCTTGATCCAGCCGCGCGGCAAGCCATCATGGTCGCGCTGATAGTAGAGCGGAATCACTTCGTCGCGCAGCACGCGATATAAATCTTCGCCGTCGCGAGTGTCGTGTACGTCCATGTTGGTGTGCGTGCGGCCGGTACCGATCGCAAAACCATTCTGCCCGTCGTAGGCTTCCGCCCACCAGCCATCGAGAATCGAAAGATTGAGCCCGCCGTTGAGCACGACTTTCTGCCCGCTCGTGCCGCTCGCTTCCAGCGGCCGGCGCGGATTATTGAGCCAAACATCGACGCCCTGCACGAAGTGGCGGCCGACGTTGATGTCGTAGTCTTCGACGAAAACAAATTTGTCGCCGA
>Ga0206939_10219_pt1 | contig 14956 bp, 14 predicted proteins | sample Alteio_BWOrgHeat_10_FD_152921 | JGI IMG/M metagenome (GOLD analysis project Ga0206939, IMG submission 152921) | Enriched cells from forest soil in Barre Woods Harvard Forest LTER site, Petersham, Massachusetts, United States -... | ecosystem: Environmental > Terrestrial > Soil > Temperate forest >... | reverse complement strand
TCCGCCGCGCGCGCCAACAGGCGCGGCCCTCGTGCTGACAGACTAGATACTAAGCAGGGGAATTTTAGTTTGTTCCTCAACCAAGCTGGCTGCGCGCCGCGCCACAAACGGAAGATCATCCTATGCGTATATTGATCGTAGACGATCACGACATCATTCGAAGAGGAATTAGAGCTGTGTTGTCGTCTCGTCAGGGCTGGGAAGTCTGTGCGGAAGCCGCCACGGGCCGAGAAGCCGTCGCTAAGGCAGAAGCGTACAAGCCGGATATTGTAGTCATGGACATCACTATGCCCGAGTTGAACGGCCTGGAAGCTGCGCGGCAAATACGCAAGATACTTCCGAAGACTGAGATCCTCGTCTTATCGCTTCATTTCACCGATCAACTCGTTCGCGAAGCCGTGGATGCGGGCGCCCACGGTTACCTACTGAAATCGGATACCGACCGCGATCTTATAACTGCCGTTGAAGCCCTTGCGAATCGTCGATCGTTTTTTACGCCGGGCGCTGCGCAACTCATCCTCGATGGCGCTCGCGAGAAAGGCTCATCAACGATCTTGATGCGCAACCGCCTCACTTCACGGGAACGGCAAATTGTGCAACTTCTGGCGGAGGGCCAAAGCACCAAGGAAGTCGCCGTGTCGCTGGGGATCAGCGTGAAGACCGCGGAAACACACCGAGCCAATATCATGCGCAAACTGGAATTGCATTCGGTCAGCGAGATCGTGCGCTACGCCGTGAAAAATAAAATGATCGAGCCGTAACGCGTCGGCCGATTGGCCCGTTCGGTCGGTAGTTTCTTGGGTTGTTCTCGCGACCCTCTCGGCTCGACGCTTTTTCAGGGCGCCGGCTTGATGTTGGTCTCGGTAATGGTGTTGCTGGCCTTATCAATCTTTCCGGTGACGGTAACCTTCTGGCCCGCGAATTGTCCAGGTTTCTTCTGATCGCTTTCGTCCTAATTAGTCGCACCAATTGTGTTATATCGTGTCACGAGTAGTCCCAGAGACGAAGTGTGTCACAACTCCGTGTCCCGGATTGCATCCAACTGGGAAGCGTTTGTACCCGGCTCCTGGGGTTATCCTGCGGGAAGTCATTGACGCACTCGGCTGACCGCAAAATGCGAGGGGGCGCGTGAAAGGACCAAGCCAGCTTCGTATATTGATCGCGGATGATCACGAGGTCGTTCGGAGGGGATTAACTAGCCTCTTATCATCCCGGCCGGGCTGGATCGTGTGCGCGGAGGCTGTCACGGGCCGAGACGCCATCGCCAAGGCCGAAGAGCACCGGCCAGATATTGCGGTGATGGACATCAGTATGCCTGAAATGAACGGGCTGGAGGCTACTCGGAAGATACGCAAGATTCTTCCGAGGACTGAGGTCCTCGTTCTATCGGTTCACTACTCCGATCAACTGGTTCGGGAAATCGTGGACGCTGGCGCTCGCGGTTACATATTGAAATCGGATACCCACCGCGATCTTCTGAATGCCGTTGAAGCCGTTGCCCATCGTCAATCCTTCTTTACGTCGGGCGCTGCCCAGATCGTGCTCCAGGGATTTCGCAATAGGGACTCGGCGCCAAAATCTTCTGCTTCGATCCATAGGACTCTGAGCGCGCGAGAACGTGAGATTGTGCAACTTTTAGCGGAGGGGAAAAGCAGCAAAGAGGTTGCCGTCTCGCTCGGGATCAGTGTCAAGACCGCGGAAACCCATCGTTCCAATATTATGCGTAAGCTCGAAATGCATTCGGTAAGCGAGTTAGTACGTTACGCGGTTAAAAATCACATGATCGAACCGTGACCGGCCAGAAGAGCCCGGCGCCGCGCTTCGTCGTTAAGCTTCCAGACACTTCGTGCCGGCTCTAAGAACGCAATATAGCCGGGCGGCGTGACCGATCGACGGCGCTTTTCCGCTTAGACCATCGTAGGTATAACACCCCTGTCCGACGATTGCCCTACCGGTCAATTGACTTCCGCTCAATTACGGACGAAAGTGCTTGAGCGATTTTCCCTCAGAAATAATCTGTGCTGGTGAAGGAGTAATGTGAGAGGCACCTGCGACTCTTGTGACCGTGTTGCCGATCTATTTAAATTGCCAGGGCGGGAAGACAACAACTGCTCTGAGTGCGATTCCGATATTTCTACGATGATATTGCTTTATGAGGCTTTGAATGACGCCGAACGCCTGGGGATGGATGGCGGCGATTTAGAGAGTGAAGTCATCGGAATTCTGCTCAGATTCCTGGAGCGGTGCAGCCTGGACCACCGGGAGGCTCCGCGATAAGAGCTGATCTTATTTGTCTCGCCGCTCGTGCGCGGGTCTGAACGAACTCATTCGAAGTACGACAAAGAGGTCAATGAAATGCCAAGCCAAGCCACAGCACGTGCTCTAGATCTCGCCGAACGGCGCCGCAGTTCTCGTTTGCCCGCCAAAGTGACACTCGTGGTCTGCGGACAATCGCCGGAAAAACAGCACTTTCAGGAAGAAACGTCTACATTGTCGATCAACGCTCACGGGGCCCTCGTAGCCTTGGCTACAGAAGTGACGCTTGGACAGAGACTCTTGCTACTCAACCCCCAGACTTGGAACGAAAGAGCGGGCCGCGTGACCCGCTTAGGTGCGCTTGAGGGAGGACGGACTCAGGTAGGCATCGAATTCCCGGAGGCCGCCCCTGAGTTCTGGCCTGTGGGCGCGACGCCGAAGAAAGTCCTCTGCCACCAATCGTAAATCAACTTCTAGCCGGCCGAGAGCTTCTAGACGTCCGAGAATAAGAGTCGTCGGGTAAGATCTCATGAAGCTCACCAAGGGCTTGAACGCGCTCGCGATCGAGGCCCTCAAACCGCACGTAGACGCGGGGCAAACCTCGCGCGTCTAGCCGCGCGCCGAACTCGGGCAACGCTCCTCAACTTGTCTTCAGTGTGACTGGCTTTCTTCGGGAAGAAGACGGCTGATCGTTGGGATCAACTCTTTGCCGATCTCTGACTTCGGGACGAAAGTACCGTCGCCTAATAGGCGCGCGAGATGCGCAGCCTCTTCTTTCACGTAATAGCTGCTCATCAAGACGATCTTCGTTGTAGGAGAGAACTGGCGCACTTCATACGCCGCTGCGAGGCCATTCATTTTAGGCTCACGAGATCCATCACCACCACGTCTGGTTTGATCTCGCGTGCGCGATCGACGGCGGCCCGGCCATCTGCCGCCTCATAGATTTCCCAATGAGGCTGCCGCATGAGCAACGCACACACCGTCTCCCTCACGAACTGCTGGTCATCTACCACGAGAATCTTGGGGGGTGTCGGCACCATCACCTCGAGCAGGTGACAGTCCCACGCCGGAGAGCACCTTCGTACGATATCGTACCCTTCGGCGGCCCAACCGTTCAATAGGGGTATCCCAGTACGGCGTTCGAGGGGTCTTAAGGTTTTAGAAAGACTGCCGCGATCTAATGCCGCAAAGATCGATGCCGAAGGGCCTTTTAAGGCCGCATTCAACGACTCCGGAGTTGTTTTGTTCGGAAGTTTCTTGCAGCGTATTCGGGTCTGCCAGAAATTTATGGTCGGCAACTGAACCATGCCGACGCCCAACACTGGCTTCTATTTTCTCAGTTCTTGCAGATGATAGCCGTCCAGGAATAGGCGAACCCGCTTTGAGATCTGCGGTTATCGAATCGGACGCCGTACCTCCCGGGCGAGCTGTGCAGAAATAATTCTATGCATTTTATAAGATGGACACGTCTACGTCTGAAGTTCCCAATTGGGTACCAACCTGCGTTTGGCTTTCCCTCCGGGAGCATCTCCCCTGCCTTTCCCTACGATAATTATGGAATTCTTTATGCACACTTGTATCCACACAATACAGGCAAGCGCCTAGGTTAGGGCCAGCGAAATATGTACGGTAACGTACCGTCGGGATGAGTTCTACCAACGCCATCGCCGCCAGATTGCAGGGCTGCGATTGCCGAAGACAACCTCTCAGTCGGACGGGGCAGCCAGCCAAAGTCGCGCAGGCTGCGCTGATGGGGCTTTGTTAGAGTAAAGTCCCGACAGAGACCTGGAGCGGGCGATCGAGCACAGAGAAGCGTTCCCATCTTGGGAATCTACCCGGCCTTAGGCATACGGTATGATTGTGTCCTGTGAACCTCCTCGGCGAAGTTGAAACCAGGGTCCTGGGCTCATTGATAGAAAAAGAGCTGACCACTCCCGAGTACTATCCGCTCTCGCTCAACGCTCTGGTCAACGCCTGCAATCAGAAATCCAATCGCGATCCGGTGATGAACCTGAACGACAACGCCGTCAGCGAGGCGCTGCGGCGTCTGGAAAAAGAAGGCCTGGCGGGACCCGCGGACGCTATGGACAACCGCGTGACTAAATTCGAACACCGGCTCCAGGAAGCCTTCAATCTCGGCCGCCGTGAAACCGCTGTCCTCTGCGAGCTGCTCTTGCGCGGCCCGCAGACCCCCGGCGAGCTTCGCAGCCGCGCCGAGCGCATGTACCGGTTCGACGATCTGGGCCAGGTGCAATCGACGCTTCAACTCCTGGCGCAGCGCGAGCCGCCGATGGCGAAGATGCTCCCTCGCCAGCCCGGCACTAAGGAGGCGCGCTACTCCCACCTGCTATCGGGCGATGTGCAGACCCCGGCGCCGGAGGCGGCTCCCGAAGCGGCAATCGCGCACGGCACCTCCAATGGCGAACGGATCACCCGTCTGGAAAATGAGGTTGCGGCCCTCCACAAGGAAGTTGCCGAATTGAAGCAGCAGCTCGCCGCATTCCGAAAGCAATTCGAGTAGCATGTTCCGTCCCTGTACGGATCATCGACGACTAATCTTGGGAGCCTGAACTTCATGAGAGCTAGCACAATCGAAGGCACCAGCGAAGTCCGCTGGGATCTCAGCATCTTGTACTCGGATATCGAAGATCCGCGCTTGAATTCCGACTTAAGCGACCTCGCGGCCATGGCAAAGCGTTTCCACCTCAACTACAAAGGCAAACTAGCCGAGCTCCTGGGCCCCGCGATCAGGGACTACTCGGAAATCGAGATGCTGCAGAGCAAGATAGCTTCGTATCTAGGCCTGCGCGAGAGCACGGACCTGACCAATGCCGCGATCAAAGCCAAGCATGCCGAGGTTCAGCGGGAACTGAGCGCGTTGCAGGGGGAGCACCTCACCTTCTTTGAACTGGAACTTGTGCAGCTCGGTAATGACGTGCTCGAGGCAGGCTATGCTAGCGACCCAATCGTTGCCAAGCATCGCCCGTGGATCGAGCATGTCCGGCTTTTCAAGCCTCATTTCCTGACCGAGGAGGTGGAGTCCGCGCTGGTTAAACGTTCTCCATTTGACTCCGGTGCCTGGAGCGAATTCTTCGATGAGGCGGAGTCGGATCTGGAATTCGGTTTTCGCGGCGTAACCAAAAACCTCACTGAACTCGTGCACCTGCTCACGGAATCGAAAGATGCCGACGAGCGGGCGGAGGCCATGAAATACCTCAATAAGGGCCTGAGTGGTCCGTTTGCAAAATACGCCGCACAAACGCTCTACATGGTCGCCGGCCTGAAAGCTGTAGAGGACAAAGAGCGCGGCTATGCGCACCCGATGGACGCCCGCAATAAGAGCAATCGCATTCCAGACTCCGTTGTCGACGTCCTCCACAGCAGCGTCACCTCGCTGGGCGGTTCGCTGGCCCGGCGATATTACAAACTCAAGGCGCGCCATTTGGGGCTTTCCGTGCTTCGTTGGAGCGACCGCAACGCCCCGATGCCGTTTGCCGATACCACGGTAATTCCGTTTCAGGAAGCGAAGGATATCGCCACCACGTCTTACGAAAGCTTCAGCCCCACGCTGGCGACAATCGTGAAGAGCTTCTTTACCGAGCGTCGCATCGACGCGCCGGTGGCCAAGGAAAAGCGTAGCGGCGCCTTCAATTCCTCTCATGTTTTGCCCGGCGGAAAGGCCGTGTCCTACACGCTTCTGAATTATCTGGGAAGCAACTCAGACGTGATGACACTGGCGCACGAACTCGGACACGGCGTGCATGGCATCCTCGCCGGTGAAGCCCAGGGTCCATTGATGTTCCATGCCCCGATCGCTTACTGCGAAACGGCGTCGGTATTCGGTGAAATGACGACATTCACTTTCCTGAGGGACCGGCTCATGCGTTCGGGAGACAAAAACTCGCTGCTGGCGCTCATCATGGCCAAAATCGACACGACTATGAACACCGTCGTTCGCCAGATCGGATTTTCAAATTTCGAGCGGCGTCTTCACGGCATGGATGGCTCCTACACGACTTGGACCGGCCCTAAGAAACGATCCGTCGAAGAGTTAAATGCTCTGTGGCTAACTACAGCGCAGGAACTTTATGGCCGGGAGGGCGAAATCTTCACCTACGAAGATTGCGATCATCTGTGGGCCTACATTCCGCACTTTCACAGCCCCTTCTACGTCTACGGGTATGCCTTCGGTGAATTGCTCACCCAAAGCCTCTTTGCGCAGCGCCGGCGTCTGGGGCCAAGGTTCGAACCGCTCTACCTGGAGCTTTTGCGTTCCGGATCGACGAAAAACGTGGTTGAACTCCTCGCGCCATTCGATCTCGATGCCAGGAACGAAGCCTTCTGGAAAGAGGGTATCGCGGGGAGCCTGGGGGCCTTGATTGAAGAAGCGGAGCACATGTCCCGCGCCTTGGGTGTGATCTAGGGTTTTGGGTGTAATCTAGGAAAGATCCTAACGTTTCTGTGGATAGCGGGGAGAAACACCGCAAACTCAGCCGCTCGTTGCTAAGTTGAACCCCATCCGCTGTGCCCCGAAACGCGCGAACGCCAATCTAGATTGACGTTCGCGTCATTCGGCCCTCGAACGAGACGTGCTTCTTTTGTTGCGGGACGTGCGCCGAAGCAGCGAGACTCTCGAGAACGCCATTCAGCACGCCCCCGGAAAGCACCGCGATTCCACTGAGGTAAAACCAGAGAAGCAGAACAATCACCGCGCCCAGAGAGCCATAAGTGGCGCTGTAACTGCCCAAAAAATGAAAGTAGATCCGCAGGGCAACCGACACTGCCAGCCATAGAATCACGCCGGCGATTGCGCCCGGCGTGACCCAATGCCACTGCCGATGGACAAGATCTGGAGCAAAGCAATACGTAATCCCAAAGGCCAGCAGAATCAGCGCCAGCGCCAGCGGCCACTCTGCGATTGCCCACACGTCGGCGAGGATATTTCCGGGCGAGAGCGCACGGACAATCGCGTCTCCGACCACCACAACCGCAACGGAAATCACCAGGAGAAGCGCGATCCCCACCGTGAGTCCCGTCGCCACCGCATACTGCTTGAGCAACGAGCGCGTTTCCTTCACTTTGTAGGCGGCGTTTAACGTGTCCATCACGGCGCTCATCCCCATCGTTGCGGACCAGAGCGAGGCAATAATCCCAAACGACATCTTTAAGGGGCCGCTCGAGTGAATGATCTCATTGAACGTCATGTTGATGAGTTCAAATGCGGAAGGCGGCAACGCGCGCGCGAAAAATTGAAACAGCAGCGCACGGCCGCGGTCGGCCGTTCCAAAAACGCTGAGACTCGCAATAACGCAAATTAAAAATGGAAAAAGGGCCAGGAAGAAGTAATACGCGAGCTGGGCAGCGCGGCCGAATACATCGTCCACCAGGATCTCCGCCCAGGTGCGTTTTGCCACTTCTTTCCACGAGAGGCCGCTCAAAGTGAATACATTTGCCGCCACATGCACTCCGGAACATCAGTTGCCGTAGCCGAGAGGGCGCTTCCGAGGCTGTTCGATGCGCGCCGCAAGCGACATTGCACATCCATCAGATGGCATGAGCTCTTCGCCGGAGCCGCGCCTGCTCGTAAGACCAGAACATCCCTCAATGTCTCGCTCATGGCTCTTAGCTCGGAGATGCCGATCTGCCGCCGCATCAATCAACTGCGCCGTGATCCTGGATACTAAAACATGCTGTTAGAGGAGCTCGGCTTCGCAAACACCTAAGGCGATAGCTGTACACCAAATAGCCTTTTCTTCGCAGGTTTGTCGTGGCAGAATCCCGCTTCCCAAAGTAGCCTGGACGCGAATGCTTTCGTCAGGGAGGAAATATGCGGCGAGTTCTATTCACAGTACTCGGGATGCTGTGCCTGGTTGCATCTGCTTCCGGACAGGCGCCCGCGCCGACGCTTGATCAGGCGGAGCTCGTCAGGGCGCTGCTCGAGCGCATTGACAAGCTCGAAAAGCGTGTGGATGAGCTAGAAACGCGAGCTTGCCCCTCGGGTCCGTGCGAGCCGACCGCGCCGGTGGCGACGGCATCCGCAGTTGCGCCGCGCGTCGCACCAGCTCAAGAGCCGCCATCGGCCGCTCCTCAGACGGCGTTCCACGATCATGAAAATGCCGCACCCGTCCAAGAGCAGACGACGTTTCCGTCCTTGCAGATTCGGGGGTTCGGGGACGTCGATTTTTTGGCGACCAATCAACCGGGCGTCAACAGCGGATTTGATCTCGGCCAATTTGTGCTGCATATGAGCTCGCCACTTTCGAGGAAAGTGTCCTATTTCGGCGAGGTGAGTTTTACGGCTCAGCGATCGGGTTATAACCTCGAAGTCGAGCGGACCATCATCCGTTACGACTACAATGACTTTTTCAAAGTTTCGTTTGGCAAATATCACACGCCCATCAATTATTGGAACACAACCTTCCACCATGGGCTCTGGCTGCAAACCACAATCAGCAGACCGGAAATGATTCAGTTCGGTGGAATTTTTCTGCCGGTGCACTTCCTTGGCTTGCTTGGCGAAGGCGAAATCCCCTCCGGACCTGTCGGCCTGAATTACCAGGTTGGATTGGGCAACGGCCGCAATGAAAACATCGCTCGTGCAGGGGATTCGGGCGATATCAATAACCACCGGGCCTGGCTGATGAATCTCTTCGCACGGCCTCCGCGAGCCCAGGCATTGCAGATCGGCGCCTCACTTTATGGCGACGAAATTACTTCCGGCATTCTCCCTCGAACGAAGGAGTTGATCAGCTCGGCGCATATCGTTTGGGTTCGCGAGACCCCCGAGTTTTTGGCGGAGTTTGCAAACGTTCATCATTTCGTACCGCAAAACGGCCAGACCTTTAATAGTCAGGCGTATTATTTTCAGGTGGCCTACCGGCTGCCCTGGTTTGAGAAAAAGTGGAAGCCTTACTACCGGTTTGAGCGCATCCATATTCCCTTAGGAGACCCAATTTTCTGTTGCTTCCCAACGACAATACTACAGACGGCAGTTCCAGGTTTTCCGAGCTTGATGGAGTCTACGGCGGGCATCCGCTACGATATTAGCGATTTTGCGGCTTTCAAGGGCGAGTACCGCAATTTTCAGCGAGGGAGGAGCCAGCCTTGGTTGGGTGGTGTCTTCTTCCAGACTGCCTTCACGTTCTGACGGGTCTGTCATGAGAGCGAAGAAAACGTTGTTCGGAAGGCCCCGCCGGCTAATCGCCATAGCCGGCCTGGGCCTATTGGTGCTTTCATGCCTCCATGCGCAGAGTCAGCGCTCCTCTGATATTGCTGTAGTCGTGAATCCAGACACTCCAGTCACCGATCTGAGCCTGGAAGATCTGCGCAAAATCTTTCTGGGAGACCACCAATACTGGACCGCCAAAATACCGGTCATGCTACTCATCGGTGCGCCTGCCACGCGCGAACGCGACGTGGCGCTGAAACTGATCTATCAAATGGACGAAGTTCAGTTCAAACGATACTGGATTGCAAAGATCTTCCGGGCGGAGTCAGCCACAGCACCCAAGGTCGTATATTCGCATGAGATGGCCAATGAACTCACGGCGGCGATTTCCGGCGCGATCGCGATCGTCGATGCCCGCGATGTTGGAGTCGGAGTCAAAGTGCTTCGCATTGAAGGCCAGCTTCCCGGTCAGCCGGACTACCCTCTGAAGTAATCGTTACTGCGGGAGACCGATGCGCCTGACTAGGTTCTGCAATCTTGGATCAGAGCGCAGGCCCTGAAAAACCGGCTCGACTCTCAGCGCGACAATACCGCTGTCGCGCCCGGCATAAGCCTTCTCGAGCCAACTGAAAACTTGCTCCCGATTGCCGAGTCTGGCGTAAACCTCCGCAACTTCATAAGGAGGCACATATTCCCGCTTCGAAAGTTCCTGTAATCCCTCAAGCCAGTCCTGCAGAACCGCTTTGTAGCCTGAGGCCGCGAAATCCTGCCCGATGGCCGCCGCAAGCTCGGGGTTGTTGGCGAGCGTAAAGGTCTTCTGCCATTCCGCTACAGCCTCTTTGAACATTCCCTTTTGTTCGTAACAAACCTCGAGAAGACGCCGGGCCGGCCCATACCCTTGGTCTATCTCCAGGGTCTTTTTGAGCTGTTCGATGGCCCGGTCCAGCTGGCCTGAAGCGTAGAAATCCCAACCGACCGATGTGCTGATGAGCAACGATAGCGGGTCCAGTTCGTGCGCTTTCTGAAGTTCCCGCTGGGCCTCCTGGTGGCGGCCTAATTTCGCCAGGAAAGCCCCATACCAGTGGTGCGCCGCAGCCGAATTGGGATTCAGCTCAATCGCATGTTGGAAATCCTTCTCCGCGCCGGGCCAATCCCAGTCGTAGTAGGCCTTCACCAGCGCCAGCGATGTGTGCCCCTCAGCGAGTGAGTCCTCAATGCCCACCGCGACCATCGCCGCTGTTTTGGCCCGCGGCCAAGCTTCTCCTGGTGACATATAGCCGGAATCGGCCATTGAGGTATAGGTGTCTGCCAGGCTGGCTTGCGCCAAAGCAAACTTCGGGTCCTTTGCGATGGCCTGATTGAATAAATCCTCCGCCCTATGAAAGCCATCCTCTGTTCCCTTGTTCCAATAGTAGAGGCCGTTTAGATACAGCTGATAGGCAACGGGATCTTCCGTGCGACGCTTGGCGAGCCGGCTCTTTTCCTCCCCGTTGAGCTCGAGCTTCAACGCGTCCGAAATATCTCTAGTGATGTCCGGCTGCACGGAAGCCAAATCGGAGACTTTGCGGTTGTACTGTTCTCCCCAGAGGTGACGATTGTTCTTGGTATCCACGAGCTCGACGCTGACGGAAAGATTATCGGCTTGCTCAACGACGCGCCCGAGAAGGACCGCGCGCACACCCAGTTCGTTTCCAAGAGTTTTTGTATCCGTGGCTTTTCCTTTGTAGCGGAAGACGGAATTTCGCGACATCACAGAAAGGGCGGGCAATTCGGAAAGGCTGTTGATCAAACTCTCCGTCAAGCCATCGCTTAGGTACTCGAGTTGGGCGTCGGAAGTCGCGTTGACAAAAGGCATGATGGCGACTGAATCGATCCTGCTATTGAGTCCCCGCAGCAAATAAAAGGAGAGAAGCGCGAGCAAGACGACGCTAACGCTTGCAATCCCGATACGGCGAATGCGGCCAGTCAGACCCTTTAACCTATGCTGCGTGGACAATGCCTGCGTGACGTGAGTCGGGTGCCCGGAATCTGTGTCGCGCTTCAGGCGACGCAAGTCGGTCGCCACGTCCCGGGCCGACTGATAACGCTCATCACGAGCCTTTTCCAGAAGCTTGTTGATGATGTGCTCGAGTTCGTCCGGCATGTCGGGATTCAGGCGCACAGGCGAAACCGGAGTCTTGTGAAGGATCGCGTCAAAAATGGCCGCAGACGTACTCCCTGCGAATGGCGGCCGGCCGGCGGCTACCTCATAGAGGACAGCGCCAAAAGAGAACAAATCGGTGCGTGCGTCGAGTGGCTCTCCGAGCGCCTGCTCGGGTGACATATAGGCGATCGTTCCGACTGCGACGCCCGCGCTGGTTAGATTCGTTTCCGTGATTCCAACCGTTTCCGCGCTTGAAGCGCCGACCGGCGCAGCGGCAGCGACCGCGCGGGAAAGCTTGGCCAGTCCGAAGTCTAGAAGCTTGGCGTGGCCTCTCCGCGTCACGAAAATATTGGCCGGCTTAATGTCTCGATGAATAACGCCCTGCGAATGCGCAGCATCGAGTGCGTCCGCGACTTGAATGCTGATCTCCAAGATCTTGTCGATCTCACCCGGTTGGAGTAGCGGTTTATGCTTGAGCGTCTGGCCGTCCAAGAACTCCATGGCAATGAAACTTTGGCCTTGGTGCTCGTCGATTTCATACACGGTGCAGATATTAGGATGATTCAAAGCTGAAGCTGCCCGAGCTTCCAGTTGAAACCGTTGCAGGGATACTGGGTCTCGCGACACTTCAGGCGGTAGGAATTTCAAGGCCGCAAAGCGGCCCAACTTAACGTCTTGGGCCTTGTAAACCACCCCCATACCACCGGCACCAAGGTGCTCAACAACACGGTAGTGGGAAATGGTCTCGCCAATCATGCGGACAGCCCCAACTGCGAATGATGCTATGCGGTGATCACCACCAAGTCAATCCGTGCAACTATGTGGCGGAATATCCGGCGTGCATGCGGCGTTGGGAAGAGGACGCCATCGAGGGTTGGAAATGAATGGATGCCGGTTCTTTGCCTGTATTCCAAGGTACGTGCTAGGCTGTATGACTCTGTAGCTTCAGCGCGATGTTCAGCCGCCGTCGCGCGCCCCAGCGTTTTACGGTGCTGTGCGCCTTAAGGACCTTGGATCGTTAATGGCCGCGTCCCGCGAGTGGACTCACGCCGCACTTAGACTCCAGTACCCTGCGATTTCTCGAAGCTCCGGATGGCATCCTGCTCGGTTTTGGCGACCTCGAAGACTGTCAGCAGTCTTGTGATCTGCAATAACTCGTTAAAGTGCGCTCCCAGGTTGCAAAGCCGCACAGATGCTCCTCCTGACTTTGCACTCGAATAGGCCGCGACTAATGCCCCAAGGCCGGAGCTGTCAATCATCGTGACATCCTTCATGTCGAGAACAATCTTCTTTTTGCCCTGAGATACCAGATTTTTCACGCTTTCGCGCAGTTTGTTCGTCTCTTCGCCGAGCACAATGCGACCATCGAGCGCCAGGACGGTAACGCCATCTACTTCGCGATTCGTTAGCTTGAGAGCCATCGCATATCTCCTTCTCGAAACTTTTCCGGAGGTACCCTTACAGGGTCCCGCCTGGTTTCTCGTTTTGGGGTTTCCAGTGGGGCGGGAGTATATACCAATTCCCCGAGGGCGCACAGCTTTCACTGGTACGCGCTTAGGCTGGCTCCTCAAGAGGGATTATCGTCGCGGCATTCGTAGCGCCTCGATAGCGCGCGAGAAGCAGCGTGATGTCATCGGCTTGATCGGCACCCCGAGAGAAGGCGCGTACGGAGTCGAGAATAGTTCGCTGGAGAGCTTCTAGAGGCGCGTCATGCTGCCCGAGTAGAAGTTCGCGCAGCCGAGAGACTCCAAACATCTGATCGTCAGGGTCCATGGCTTCGGTCACGCCATCACTGTACAGAACAAGCGTGTCGCCAGGCCGGAGTATCACGCAGGAAGCGAAATAGCTGGCATCGGGTATCAAACCAACCGGGAACCCGCCTTCGGTGAAAGGCTCGTCCACTGCACCGGCACGAACGAGGAGCGGGGAGGGATGCCCAGCATTGACGAACTCCAAGCGGCCTTCCCGGTCAAGGATGCCAAAAAACATCGTGGCATAGCGACCAACCTCCGAGTGTTCGCATAAGAAACGATTGATGTGATTGAATACGCCTGCCGGATCAGCTCCCATCTTCATCCCGTAAAGGGCGCCTTGCAGCATGGTAGTGAGAAGCGCAGCGCCCAGACCCTTGCCGGAAACGTCCGCGATCAGAAAGGCCGTCCGGTCATCGCTCAACGGAAACACGTCGAAATAATCTCCCCCGACCGCCAGGCACGGAAAACTAGTACCCGTGATCGCGAGATGCTGAAAATCGCAGAAGCTCCGTGGGAGCAGGGCCTGCTGAATGTCGCGGGCGATGCTGATTTCCTGTTCCAGCCGTTGGCGCTGGCGCTCGCGATCGACCAGTCGCGCGTTATCCAGGATGCTGGCGGCATCGATGGCAATTGCATCCAGGATTTGCCGGTCGAGCTTGGAAAATGCTGCCGAGCGTCGCGAATCGAGATACAAGATGCCAAGAAAGTGCCCGTGTTCAGCCCGGATCAGAGATTCAGCGGAATTAACGCGAGGCATTGCGTAAAGGGGAATCGCGACGATCGCACGAAGTCGCTGGGCGATGATGCTCTGAGCGTCTTGCAGATTCACATCGTCCCGATTGAGGTCTTCGGTGATGATACTGGATTGCCGCTCTACAGCGAGGCGCAGCGCGGTCTGGCTGGGAGAGAAACTTTCGAGCGGAATAGGTACTCGTTTGCGGCCCCGGGCTAGCCGCATGCGAAACGATCCGCTTTGATCAGCTTCCAACAATAAGCCTCGCTCGGCGTCCGTTACGGCGATGGCATGGTCGAGCATCGTGGCGAGTACGGCGTCGAGAGGAAGCTGGGAATGCAGCAGCATCGTCGCTTCAAGCAGCAGGTTGATCTTGCTGAGACCTCCAGAAGAGGAGTCGCCGTGGCTCATGTTCTCTATTCGCGAAAGAAGGTGATCGACAGTGGTATTGGAACCAGACTTGCGAAAAACAAGCTGGTATGAGCCCTCAAGACCAAAAGTAATAACGTCGCCGTCATCCAGGGCATGTTTAACAATTTTCGTGCCATTCAGGAACATGCCGCCGCGCTGGCCGCGGTCTTCGAGGTAGTAACGATCATCGAACAAGATTGCCGCGGCACTTCGCGAGATACGGCTGTCGGGAAACCGGAGCTGGTTCCCGGTTCCGGCGCCGCGTCCGATGAGGAACGGGCATTGAGTGATGCGCACGGAACGAATCGCCTCATCGGGAGCAATAATCTCCAGGACCGCTTCGCCGATGGCCAGGTCGTCAGGCATGAGACATCCAAAAGTCGGATTCTAGCACGCGCTGGCGATGTGCAATACGCTGCGCCGGGCCTGCGCAACCCTCAGGCGATCGATGCTTAGAATCGAGTTGTCGGATTTGCTCATGAGTCCGA
>Ga0206939_10109_pt3 | contig 15031 bp, 8 predicted proteins | sample Alteio_BWOrgHeat_10_FD_152921 | JGI IMG/M metagenome (GOLD analysis project Ga0206939, IMG submission 152921) | Enriched cells from forest soil in Barre Woods Harvard Forest LTER site, Petersham, Massachusetts, United States -... | ecosystem: Environmental > Terrestrial > Soil > Temperate forest >... | reverse complement strand
GATGGTGGAATGGCTGTTCGGCGCTGCAGTAGCGGCCGGACTCTACGGGGTTTTCAACGCAAGCTGGACGCGAATCACCCGAACGACGGTACGGCTCGCGAACTTGCCGCCGGCATGGCGCGGGCGGAGAGCGGCGCTCATCAGCGACCTGCACCTGGGCCATGTGCGAAACGGCAGTTTTCTGCGGCGCATGGTTGTGAAGATTTTGCAGGAAGAGCCGGATGCGATTTTTATTGCGGGTGATTTGTATGACGGCACGGCCATCGATGCGCAGCGGGCAGCGGAGCCGTTGAGCAAGCTCGTGGCGCCGCATGGCGTGTATTTCGTCGCGGGAAATCACGAGCAATTTGGGGATGACAGCAAATATCTGCACGCCATTGCGGCGGCCGGGGTGCGTGTGCTCGTCAATGAGAAGGTAGAAGTGGACGGTTTGCAGATTGTGGGTGTGCCGTACCGGAACGCGGTGCAAGGCAGGCATTTTAGTTCAGTGCTACACGACATCCGCTTGGATCGCGGTCGCGCGAGCATTCTATTGACGCATGCACCCGATCATCCGGAAATCGCGGAGGCTGCGGGCGTTTCTCTGCAGCTATCCGGGCATACGCACCTGGGGCAGTTCATACCTTGGAGTTGGATGGCGCGACGGATTTACCGCCAGTTTGTGTACGGCTTAAGCCGGATCGGGAAGATGCAGGTTTTCACTTCAAGCGGAGCAGGGACGTGGGGACCGCCGCTGCGGCTGGGATCGAATCCCGAAATTGTAGTGCTTCAGTTCGAATAGCGGTTTCGCAATTGATGTAGACCGAACCCGGATTTCCTGTGGAGCTTGGTGGTGCCATCGAACTGCATGCGGTCCCGGCTGGCCGGGACCCCACATAATTGCCCTGGGTCGCCGCGCACAGGAAATCCGGGGGAGCCTATTCCTTTGCCGATTTTCCCGGTCCCTTTCGTCGTGCCGACGGCGATTGTTCTTTCCCCGTCCAGCACCGGCGCGTGTCGGCATCGTTCACGCTGGCCACGATTCGAAGCGAGAATCGCCGGGGCGAAGCGCAGCGCAGGACCAAGGCGCAATTATCGCAGCGCCTGTGATTGAGGCCGCAAAGCGTTGGCGAGGTGGGTCGAAAATCCTAGCCGATGAGTCTGAGCGGCGGAGGTCCGTCCGCGGAGGATCTGGGAGTGTCCGGTGCTTGCTCGTCCTCCCCTAATCATGTTTGTATAGGTAAAGCAAATGACCAAAACATCTCCCTGGCACTCAGTGAACGAGCCCCATCACCACAACAACACAAATTGCGGTGCAGGCCGTGAAATACCACCGCGCGACAGACTCGCTGGAACTGGGTCAAAGCCACTCTGTAGGAACTGTTACAGGTTAAATTCAGACGGCAGGTAAGAATCAAGAAAATCCTGCTCCGATCCGGCGGACTTCATATTTGTCGCTAGACTACGCTCACGATGTGCTCAGCGGCTTCTTTGCCGCTCCTTTCATCGAATACGTCGCGCACTTTGGGCATTTGATCATGTGCGACGCGACACGCATCGGCTCGTTCGGCTGAACCCTGTAACCACATAGGCGCATAACTGGGATAAATCGAAGTTGGGTCTTCCTTTGAACCGTGGCGTCATCTCGCGGACAGCCATTTGTTTTTTTCTGGGCTACATCGGTCAGGCAACACTTGCACATGCCATTTACCTCTATGGCGGAAGCTTCGGCCCCGCACCGGGACTTGAGGGGACGCGATACTTATCGCCAGAATTGCTGTAATAAGTAGGCTGTCTCTTTGTATTTCCACTCTCAATAACACTCATGTTGTCCTGCGTGGAAGGGGATGCGTTAGCTAGTCTCGATGAAAGCGGTACGCGAGCCAGGAAGTTAGTAATCCAAGCATTCAGCGCCACGATCTCGTTCGGGGTGAGATTGTCCAAGCCCGCATCTCTGTATTCCTGAGCACGCATCACTTGTCGGACATCAACCATAAGCAGAGTGTGGGAACGATTGCCATCCCCTCGAGGGACTAGAAATCCACTTAAAAGGGACTATCCTCTGATCTGGGGAGATAACGGGATGCGATATGCCCCTTCATCTTTCCAACCTCAATAGCACTCACACGTTGTCCTGCGTGGAAGGGGCTGCGTTACCTAATTCCGATGAAAGCCGTACGCGAGCTATGACGTTAGTAACCCAAGCATTCAGTGCCACGATCTCATTCGGGTGAGCTTGTCCAAGCCCGCATCTTTGTATTCTTGAGCACTCATCACTTGTCGGACATCAACCGTAAGCAGGAGTGAGGAACGATTGCTATCCCTTCGAGGGACTAGAAATCCACTTAAAAGGGACTATGCTCTGATCGATGAGCCTGCAGCGGAGTTAGTCATTTGAGGACGAATTTAACACGGGCGGTGAGTATGTTGAAACTATAAATATGTAATTCTCGCTAGCAGAGTAGCGTGTTTTTTCGCGATGAATGAACATTTTTCATTCATTCCCGGAAGGGTCGCCGGAAGACAAATTTTTCTGCGATAACTTGCTAAAAAGACTTTTCTCGGCGAACGATTTCTGTATATTCGTTTCAGCAATTCCTGTGAACTTCTACTTTCGACTTCCAGTTCGATCGAACTCGAGTGAGATTGTAGTGCGGTCTAGCTGAGGCGAATGCCGCCGTAGCCGCCTAAGTGTTTACAGATGGGGTAGTCGAGTTGTTGTCAGACGCATGGCGTCTCCCCTCTCCGACCGGCCCAATTGAACAAAACTCGCCCTCATTCGACTTTCCGCTGACAGGCGGTCGGAGAGCCTTACGAAACTCCTTGAAACTTACGGAAGGGAAACCATGAAACTTTTTGGCAGTGCACTCCTCCTACTTTCGATAGCCGCAACGCCTGCGTTTGCGCAGGAAGCTTCTCCTGATGTTGAGGTACAGGCAGCTTCCGTTGTTCCCTCCTATGCCAGTATTCCGTCGAATGCTAAGTCATCTGGCGATCTGGCCGGCAACAGTCACTGGATCTGGAGTCACGACTCAGGCACTCCGGGAAGTGCCGTTGCGTCGTCGCATTATCCGGAAAGCAGTCCTTCTTTAGATGGGAAATCAAGGGAGTTTTACATGTCCTATACCGGGAAGGGTGGGGCACGATTCTCTGTGACCTTTGATCACAACACCGAGGTAACGCATTTTGTCTACGACACCTATGTGTATATCGAGAACCCATCCGCGCTGGCGAATCTGGAATTGGATATGAACCAGGTAATGCGGAATGGCAAAACAGTGATCTATGCTTTCCAGTGTTCCGGCAATACAGGGGTATGGGAGTACTCTACAATCTCGGGCAATCATCCTCATTGGCATTCCACTGGTCTGGCTTGTAGCCCGAAAAAGTGGACCGCAAAAAAGTGGCACCACATCCAGATTGCATCCCATCGCAACAGCAGCGGGGACGTGACATATGATTGGGTGAATTTCGACGGAACCTACAAGAAGGTTGACAAAGGTGGCAATGGGGCAATTGCTCTGCATTGGGCGGAAGGAGATCTCAATCTGAACTTCCAGCTTGATGGCTCCGAGGAGCGCGGATCGGTCAAGATGTACGCAGACAAACTGGTCATCCGCTATTGGTAGACCAACCGATGGTGATACCTATGGCCACCCGTGGGTGGCCATAGGTGGGTCTAGACTGCCCTTTCCGTTTATCTTTTCATCTTGCGACCATGGCCGGGGGACTAAGAACTCAAAGTAGATTCCACATCACGGCTTCTCACAGCAATAAGTCTGGATTGACTTAGGATTGTTCACCTTGGCAGCGAAGGGTAGGCCCGAGCTAGTGGATCGCCGATGACAATATCCTCCCAGCCCACCAAAGCCGAGGCGGCATAGAAGCTTTCCGCTAAGGTCCAGCCGCGAGTGTATCGGTCGAACAAAATACTGGGCGAGGCGATTGCCTGAACCAGGGGCTCATCTGTGTAGCCCTTGATTCCTGTGACACCCTGCGCGATGAGATCGGCGACAAGTGACTGACCGCCTTCGGTCGGCAGGAACGTGCGGCCACTGGTTGAAACTGCGGTGTCGGCGAGAGCGCCGGGAGCGAAAGTCAGCGAATGGTAGGCAGACGCGTCAAACTTTGGGTCGTTGCTACCCCAGGACATGTAGCCCATCAGGCCGGCACGGTTGCCCACGAAGCGTGCGGTCTCTTCCAACTCGACCGTTAAGCCGCGAGCTTTGAGGGCGTCCGCAGCCGCCTGCAAGTCGGAATTGAAATCGCCCAAATGGGCCTTCTCACTGGTGATTTTCCCGCTTGAGCCCGCGGCTGCGTTCGCAGGCAAAATGCTATAGGGTTGCCGGGCCTTGTCCGTGAACCCAAAGTTTGGCGCGACATTCAGCAGAATCTCTCCGACCGGTTTCGCGCCAGCGTGCGCGGCTCGCTCCGCTTGCAAAGATCTTGTCGTCAATGCTTCGGCATCGGCCTGAGTATAGCCGTCCAGGCGGGTAACGAGGTAGCCACCAAACTTAGCGTGAGAAAACGGCTCGGCGCTGTTCCAGAACCGGTTCGCCCATGCCTGGGCGTGAAAGGTCCGGTGGTAAGAAGCGATGTATCCGGCACGATAATCTGGATCTTCGATGTCGATGCGAACGGCGGCGGGCAGGGTATCGTAACCTAGAGCCGCCAAGTGACTATCCAGGGAAAACCACTCTACGCCGTTTCCCTGACCCGCAGCTCTCAGGCGAAGCGGGATTCCCTTGGTCAGCACGATGAAGTCGATGCCGGGGTGAGCGGCGAGAAACGCGAGTAGCGGCGTTTCGATCGCCGTTTGATAGGACGCGAAATCGATAGTTTCGTCCAGGGGGTCAACTGCTGCGTCTGGGCATTGGAGAGTGATGACGTTGAGTATGCCGCGTCGTTGGGCGTAGTCGTCCGCCACGGCGCGTGAAATGGGGCTGTTCCCATTGCGCACGACGAGCACACGGTCCGTCTCGGCGGCAAATGTGACAGAGAACGTCCCGGCCCAGGCGATCAGGATCAGCCCCAGGCTGATTGATAAGCAGCGAATTGTATGAACCATCCATTAACCTCCGGAACGGCCGGGACTGTGGGTAACGATGTCTAGGAAAACCCGGGGAACGCATTCCGCCGAGACGAGGGAATCTCCGTTTCCCCCATTGTCTTTTAACTATCATGGATGTCACACGGGTTTTCAGATCTTGATTTCGGCCTATGATGAAATCCTAAGCCAGACGTTTCATTACAACTGCTTAACGATTGGTGAACGTCCCGTCCCCGATTCCCCACGATCGATCACAATTCCCCTAACTCGGGGGTGTTCTTTGCGGAGTGACAGGCTACGCCACAGGCCGTCGGTCTCAACCCTTTCCGGTAACTGTTACCAAATTGCGCGCGCAATCGCAGGCCCGGGTGTTAGACTCCTCCGCACGAGGGCCGGTCATGCGACGGACGATCCTGCTCAGCTTGTTTGCGCTGCTTGCTGTGAGTGCGGCGAACGATGCCTGCGCCCAGCGCCGCGGCGGAGGCGGGCCCGGCTCCCCCCGGGGTGGCCGCGGTTTCAGCCGCCCCCGGGGCGTCTCGCCCTACGGATTCGGCTACGGGTACCTGCCCTACGACTACGGCGACGCGTACCTCTACGCGCCCCAGCAGGTTCCTTCGGTTCAGCAGCCACCCCTGATTGTTCAGTCGGCTGCGCCGCCTGTCGTCGAGCCGCCGGTGCATCCTGCGGTCACAGAGTACAAATGGCCCGCCGCAGGCGCGGCACCTTCCCCCTCCGCGCACTCGACAACCTCCGACTCCGAGCCACAGGTCTTTGGCATTGTCCTCAAGGACGGTTCGACCCTCTCCGCCGTAGCCGTCGTCGCCTCTGACGACGGTCTGCACTACGTCGACCCCGACGACAGGCACCTGCGCGTTTCCATGAGCGAGGTTGACCGCGCAGCAACCCTCAAGCTCAACCGCGCGAGAAGCCGGAATCTGTATCTTCCTGCCGCGCAGTGAGCCGCGCCTGCCTGAGGCGCTTCGACCGTGGGTCAGTTGGGGAAAATCAGGAGAGAAAATCAGCGGAAGATCAGGACAAAGGGGGCTATTTCTCCGTCTGTCCCGAAGCTTTCCGAGGCCTTCCTGTTGCCCGGGGTTCTCGGTGCGAGTTGTGGGCGCTGAGCACTCGTTGCCAGGGGGATTTTTTGCGTTCCCCTGAGCTCCTGACGCCCTCGAGGATACCGCTGAAACCCTCTATTGAATTGTCAAACATGAACCTACTGTAGCCCTGAGGAAATTCAGCGCGAAGCGACCTCTGAAGAGGTTGCGAAAAAGCGAACTATGCGAACTAAGTTACTTTTGGCTACCGCGGCGTCCCATGGAAGCTGGTCTGGTTCATCCTTTCCTGACTATCACGTCGAGCAAGTGGCCCAGCGAGGTACCCAGGTCGGACGGTAGGAGCGCTTTTCTGGCTCGCCGGTGGGTCCGCATCGAGGATATCCGGCGGCTGCTGTGGCCCAAAGGGCGAAGAGGGCGTAGGCAGAACTCGGCCGATTCAGTGTCATGCGGGATTCTCCGGACAGCCCGATTTCATCGTTAGAGGTTGTTACTTGTATAGATACAATTCGGGGTGGTTTAGTTTATGAGAACTGACCTTTCTCTAGTTACGCAAGACGGTCGCTTAGGCACGGGAGATGGTAATCCATTTTGGCCCTCGGGGGAGGCCGAGACATCTTAGGCCGGCCTCGGCCATTCCATCCGAATCCAACAACACAGAACGATGTCGGTTATTTCGCGTGTGTTGCTTTCTCTCACGAAAGCGTTTTGGATCGGCTGCTGTTTGCGAAATCATCTTTGATCGAGTTTGTCATTGCATCCGCTACCCGGGAGCTCAATCAAACGCCTCATGTGGCGCAGCGGTGCCGTCAGACCAATGGAATTGATTGTTGAACAACACTAGCGAGCCTGCCATGTCTGCTCGCCAATTCGCGTCGTGTGTCCCTGGAACATGAAACATGAGATGCGGGCACAAGTGTCCGACAGAATCACCAAGGCTTCCTGCTTTCGAAAGCATGTAAGACATCCTGGAAATATGTCCTCCCTTTCAGGCTCATCTTGCATTGAAAGAGACTCCGCGTAGACGCATCGCTTTATTTGTAGTAGAATCAGTCGCTTAAGGAAGCCTCTTGACCTGTCGAAAACTCGTTCTGGAGGGGTGCTCGTCTGATCGAAGACGGAAAGGACTCTGCCGAATGGTAGGACGACTATCTAGCAGCGGCTTCGCCGGCAAGGACCGAAGCGAACCGATCGAACCGATCGATCGCGTCTTCGGGTGGCCGAATAGTGAAGAATACGGTCTGATCCAGCCTCAGATCAATTCGGATGGCATTCACGTCTGGCCTTTCAACTCAGTATTGCCGGTTGACCTGCGCTTTCTGAACAGTGACGGCCGGAATACCGTGCCCAAGAACCGTCACGACTATTTTGAGCTCTTTATTTTGTGCCGTGGGGCTACTACATTCCTGGTCCAGGACCGTCTTCTGCCGATGCATGAAGGTGATCTGGCCATCATCGGCAGCACGCTCTATCATTCCATCGAAAGTCCGCCGAATTTGAGGACCACGCTCGGTACCCTTTACTTCGACCCCGATCTGATCCGCAGTGATGGATGCGCGAACAGCGCCGATTACCTGGCACCGTTTCTTCAGCAGGATTTAGCCTTTCCGCATATCCTGTCAGCTGACACCGGGGTACCCGGCCAGATATTCGATCTCATGCGGATGATTCGCGGCGAGCTTCCCGGATCCTCTCTGCGCGGGCGTCTGGCGATCAAAACTTATCTGAAGATGATTCTAATGCTTCTGGTAAACCAGTATTCTGCCTACGCCGGCACAATCGAGGCTCTTCGCCGCCAACAGCGCGCTCAGGAGCGTCTGCACAACTTCTTTGAGTATCTCCCCACGCATATCGGAGAAACAATTCAAGTATCGGATGCCGCACGATTGTGTGGCCTGAGCGAATCTGATTTCGCTTTTTTCTTCCGACAGGTGACCGGTCGATCATTCAAGAGCTATCTCAACCAGTGTCGCGTAGAGCACGCGCAGGTAGCCTTGGCTGGCACGAATCAGGCTATCTCCGACATTGCGCAAGATGTGGGCTTTTGCGATCAAAGCTATTTCAGCGTTGTTTTCCATAAATTGGTCGGGATGACACCGGCGGTGTACCGCCGCCGTCATCAAAGTGGCGCCGATCACCCCGACAAACGCTAGCTGCGCCCCCTGGCTCGCCACACCCCATAAACGAATCGCTGTACTCAGTGTTCTGCATCGGCCTCGATACCCGCGGCAAAACTGCATACCAACTGGAACAATCGATAAGACCTCAAACGTCCGTCGTAGGATCTCCCTTTCCAAGTATAGGTAGTGGCACCTGCAATACTTAATCTAAATGCTCATAAGGGCGTCTCGATCGACAGGGCACGCACCTTGCTCACTAAACGTAGGTTCGACCGTAGTCCTCCAACAAAACCAGATGTTCTAATTTATAAAGCGTCGCCAGTCTTCCGGATATTAGATAGGTTTTTAACTCCCGATAGGTTCAGCCATAGTCTTGCAACAAAACCAGGCGGAATAATTTATAAAACAACGACTGGTCTTCCGGATCTTAAGAAAAGGGGGAAAGAAACGTAGCTGTGCCTGAAATATCGGCTGCGCAAGCGGGAACATCCGAGGTCCGAAGTAGTTATCGGTCAAAATGAGCACTCTTGAGCAGACATGCGCTTTCCACGAGTTTGAAAGCGTCAGGTGTCCTAGATGGGTTCGGCCATAGTCCTCCAACAAACCAACTTGTATTAGCTTATAGACCACCGACTTGGTTTTCACGATATTAGAGAGGCTAACTCGAACAGACTTATTTTTCGCGGGAGCATGAGAAGCGCTTCCTAACCGTACACGAGCCGGCGGCAGGAAAGGCATCGAAAGCGTATCGACTATCCAAAACGTGCAATGTGAGATCGTACATCACGCGCTAACACGCTCGAATGAATTATTGACACTTCTTGGAGGCAGGCAAAAATGATTCGTAGATTAGATCGTTCCCATCGGTACTTCCACAATCGCGCTCGTCGCTCTGCGTTCGTGCCGGTGCTAATGTTTGTTATTGCCATGCTATTTTCGGGCATTCGGCTACGTGCCCAGGTAGTAACCGGCATTCGTGGTACGGTCACCGATCTTTCCGGCGCTGTAATTGCCGGGGCGCACGTGACGGTTACCAATAGCGCTATGGGCGTTGTATCGTCGGCCGTGACCTCCTCAGTAGGCACTTTCAGCGTCGTAGGGTTGATCCCCGGCCAATACAGCGTACTTGTAGATGCGGCGCAGTTCAAGAGAACCCAGATGACTGTCACTGTGGAAGTTGCCGATGTATCGACAGTTACACTTCAGATGGTGCCCGGCAGCGTCAACGAGACTGTGCAGGTGCGTGGGGCCGCCATTTCGCTGGAAAGCGCCTCGCCGGCGATAGGGGTAACTGTAGAACCTGAATTAGTAAACATGGCTCCCATTGAAATCAATGGCTTAGCGCGGCAGATCGACTCGTCCATTTATCTCGCGCCGGGTGTGCAGGGGAGCCCTACCTCCCATAACATTGATGGCGGCCTCACCTTCGAAAATGCAGTTCAGTTCAATGGCGTTCCGGTGGCATTTGTCGAATATTCGGGCAACCAAACCTATATCAATCCACCTTACGAAGCGGTGAGTGAGTTCCGCGTGAACAGCACTACCTTCGATGCAAAATATGGACTTGGGCAAGGCGCCGTCACCTATCAAATGGCATCCGGCACGAATCAACTCCACGGAGACGCCTTCGAAATCCTGCGCAACCAGTTCTTTGATTCAGATGGATTTTTTCCCAGCCACTTCGCGCCCAATGGAAATCCAGAACCACCAGTCGACCAACAGAACAACTACGGGTTTACGTTAGGCGGCCCGGTAATCTTGCCCAAACTATACAATGGGAAGAACCGCACATTCTTTCATGTCAGTGCGGACTGGTTTAAGCAGAACCAAGCACAGACTGCTTTTGGAACGGTACCGACTATTGCCATGAAGAACGGCGATTTTAGCGGTTTTGTCGATGCTAATGGAAATCAGATCCCCATCTATGACCCGTTGACCGGTCAGCCTTTTCCGAACAATGTAATCCCTCAATCGCGCTTCAGCGCCCTGGCAAAATCCCTTCTGCCATCGATTCCGAACCCGGACAGCGCCGGCCTGGTATCCGGTCTGCAGAGTAACAAGCTTTCGGCAGTTCCTTCGATACCGATTAGACAGAATCTTTGGGCCTACACTATCGATCACACTTTGAGCAACTCTCAAAGTATCCATTTCAGTCAATGGCGGGATTCGTTCAGTTCACCTACTTTCAGTTCTGCTCCAATCGTACCGGTCAGCAACCCGTTGGAGAGTGAAACCGACAACACGCAGCTGGGTTCAGTATGGTTGCTGAACTATTCACAAACCATCGGATCCGACCTGGTAATGACAGCGGGCGCGGATTGGGTTGGATCCATCACAGGCCAAAGCAACGGCAATCAGAAGGTAAGCTTTCCGGGTGTGGTGAACAGCACGACATTGCCAGTGATCGTATTCGATGGCCAGAATCAGCCAACGGGCTGGGGCGTGGGCTCGAATCAAGGTGGGGCAGGTCTGCCTGGGGGTCTCACCGCAATAACTAGCCGTAAACTAGGCGTCGTGCTGGTAAACAATTGGCTATGGAACAAAGGACGTAACACCTTCAACTTTGGCGGAGAGTTCCGGCGTGCTTACCAGAATGTTCTCGCATGTGGAGATTGTGGGGGTGCGTTTGCTTTTAGCCAAAGGACGACCTCCATCCCCGATCCCGGTGACCCCAATTTCGGCAGCTACGGCAGCTCCTTTGCAAGCTTCCTTCTTGGCGAAGCAGATGGCGCCGGACGCATTTCTGCCACCTCGGAGAAGTTGCGAAGTAATCGGTTTGCTTCCTATGCGCAGGACGATATCAAGATCAACAAACGCCTGACTTTCAATGTTGGTCTTCGCTGGGACGTCATGGTTCCATTTACCGAGAAGAGCGACAATATAGTCTATATGAATTACGTGCAACTCTCGTCGCCTTGCTGCAATGCGACGCTTCCGACAGTGCTCGATCCCGGCGCCGGCAATCTGCCTGGGGGCGCCACCAAATTCGGCAGTTGCACGGGATGCGCAGGAATCGACCGCGCCAGCATCCACTGGAAGGACATCCAGCCAAGGGCAGGCTTCGCCTACATGCTGAATTCTAAAACCGTGCTACGTGGGGGCGGATTCCTGACCTATCTGGATGGCGGCGCCTCTTCATTTGGGACTACCCAGGTAGGTTTCTTCTACGCGTCTCTCTTGTACGGGGAAATTCTCGACCAACCCAACGGCACGACTTCTCCAGCTTATGGCAACTGGGACGCGCAGCCGCTGCAGGTGCCGCCGACAACTCCTTTTGGCCCTTCGATCGGGAATGGAGGCATCATCATGGGCTTCAACCCAAAAACCATGGGTCGAGCGCCCATCCTTAACGCTTGGAATGTCGGCATCCAGAGGCAACTCGTGTGGGATATGTTCCTGTCGGTGAACTACGTCGGCAACCATGCAAACAACCTTCCGTCTTCTCTGCTACAGCCTGATCAGCCTCCCACCTCCGTCCTGAAATATGGGAGCCTTCTCGGTGAACTTGTCACCTCCCCCGATGCCGTTGCCGCCGGTATCCAGATTCCCTATCCCGGCTTCGTCCAGCAGTTTGGATCGTCGGCGACGGTGATACGGGCTTTGGGCCCGTACCCCCAATATTCCGCTATATATAACACCTTTGAAATGGATGGATCGTCGCTTTACAACGGGTTGCAGGTACAAGCGGAAAAACGCTTTTCTAATGGCTTATCCTACCTGGCCGACTTCACACTGGCCAGAAACGTGGCCAATGAATGTATCGGATCTTCGTTCTTTCAAAACAACTCGCAAGACGGATACAACCAGAAGCCTGAATTCACACCTTCTTGCACCGACCAGAAGTACATTACTAACGTCGCCACAACGTATGCGCTACCTATCGGCCCCGGGAAAAGATTTCTGACCTCAAGAGGAATATTGGGACAGGTCCTGGGAGACTGGCAGACCAGCGCGGTCTTGACTTACGCCGGCGGTCTTCCCATGTCGCTTTACAATAACAACAATCCGCTGCTGACTAACTTCAATGCTCGGCCGAATGTGGTTCCCGGGGTCGAGGTAAAGACGTTCAACTACGGTTTGTCCAAAGCATACTTTGAAGGCAAGACAACCACGCCGCCTGTTCAATTCACGACCAATGCCTTTACCAACGCCGGACCTTGGCAGCTTGGCAATGGGGTGCGCTCCTATGCAGGTTTGCGAACTCCACCTCTAAGACAGGAGAATTTTAACCTCTCAAAAAGCTTTCGTATCGCAGAAAGGGTGCGAGCCACTCTGCGAGTTGACTATTTCAATGCGTTTAATCGCACACAATTGCAATCTCCCGATCAGAACAGCCTGGACGCAACGTTTGGACAGGTTATCAGTCTAAGCTCACAAATGATTAACCGGCAAGGACAGGCAACCTTCCGGTTGGAATTTTGAGGACCTGAGGAACCGCGAGTCAAGCTCGCCCAGAAAGCACAGTGCCCCAAGTGCCTTAGCCTTGCCCTTAATGTGCGTGACAATCAAAGGAGACCGATGCATCGACGAGCTTATCTTGTGAGGAGAAAGGTTGGCAGCATGGACGGCGGAATCAGGCGCATCGCATCGCAATTCCTGCGGCCCCCCGGTTGTGCGAGAACGAGTCTCGCCAGATGTAAGCATTTCAACTGGGCCATGCTTGTCGCCATCGCGGCGCTGCTGTTGTTTGCTGGTGCGTCCCCCTCGCCTGCCGGTGCCACCAGCTACTCTACCAACTTCCCCAGCGCCGAGCCGCTCATCTCCGAAGGAGGCCACTGGATCACCGCCGGAACACCCGGCGTCGACTGGCATTCCACCCGAGCTGGATTCAAGGGCGACCTGCATATTTCAAGTGTCTCTACGACCCCGGGTTATGCATTCGGCCCTGTCGGGCCAGCCCGTTTTGGTGACTCGCTGGCATTATTGACGGGAAACTGGAACCCGGATCAAGTGGCGCAAGCAACGGTCCGTCAAGTAAGCCCGACCGGTTACCCTGAAGTGGAGATTCGCTTGCGAACCTCCCCGCAGGACGCCACCGGATACGAGATTATGTGGAGTGCCATGGGTAAGTCTGGAGCTCCCTACTTAGCGATCGCGACGTGGAACGGCCCAGCAAGCGCGGCGCCCCATTGGACATTCCTTAAAGAACTTCATGGCCCCGATTACTGCGTTACAACAGGCGACGTTGTAAAGGGCATGATTGTTGGAAACACCATCACTGCCTACAAGAACGGCAAACTGCAGTTCCGAATCACAGACAACACTTTTTCCAGAGGAAACCCGGGTTTCGGTTTTAACGAAGGCCCCAATGGGACTTACGGAATCAGCAGCTTTAATGCTTCTGACGGGATTTCGGCCTCCCAGTCCGATGTAACCAACTACACCACCAGCTTCCCCAACGCTGAGCCGCTCATCTCCGAGAGCGGCCATTGGATTACTGCCGCAACGCCCGGCGTTAACTGGTATGCCACGATGTGCGGCGGAAAAGGCGATCAACATATTTCGAGCGTTTCTACAACTCCGGGTTACGCATTCGGCCCCGCCGGGCCCGCGCGTTTCGGTGACGCATTAGCCCTGTTGACAGGAAATTGGAACCCAGATCAAACGGCGTGGGCGACGGTCCGTGAGATAAGCCCCTTCGACCACCCCGAGGTGGAAATTCGCTTGCGAACTTCGCCCCAGGATGCGACCGGATATGAAATCATGTGGAGCGCCATAGGGAAGGCCGGAACTCCCTACTTGGCGATCGCTACCTGGAATGGCCCGTCAAGCCCTCCACCCCACTACACCATTCTTAAAGACCTCCATGGTCCGGACTATGGCGTTGCGACAGGCGACGTGATAAAGGGAACGATTGTCGGGAACACCATCACCGCCTATAAGAACGGCAAGCTTCAGTTCCAGATAAAAGACAACACTTTTTCGAAAGGGAATCCCGGTTTCGGATTTAACGAAGGCCCAAGCGGCACATATGGAATCAGTAGCTTCGCGGCTTCTGGCGTGCCTTCCGGTAGGGAGGGCGCCGCTTTAGAGTCCGGAGGCATCACCACGCAGGCGCGGTCGGAGCGGGTTGCGCCAGTCATCCCACGAGCGGCAAATGATGGTCAGGGACAACTCCTTAGTGTGTATCATGCCACGACGCCCTATAAGTCGAACCCGCGACAACAGAGCCACCAATGAGGTCCGCGGTTTGGTATAGTCGGAAGGACGTTCGCATAACGGATGTTTCTGATCGCCGGATCCGCCTCCGGGATAGATCCAGGTCGAAGTCGCCCAATGCGGTATATGCGGCACCAACCTGCATGAATCTTTGGGCGGCCCGACCTTCGTTCTCGTTCACAGACCTCATTCGCTTAGCGAAGTCGTTGGATCGATCAAAATGAGCGAGAGTCCTGTCTCGAATATCTGCTTTCATTCGTGCAAACGAACACAACGTCGCGTCGCGAATTGTGAGCGGATGCGCAGGAATGAGTCCGAGGCTTGGGCATACGGTGCGCCTTGGTGGTCTGAGCATGACTCAAAGTGGACTGCGACAATTTGATGCCGGCCCCAACCGTCGAGCCCGGCACCAGCGGCGTCGAGCGGCTGCGACGCGTCTTAACAGTTTGGGACCTGGTGTTCTACGGGTTAGTCTCGGTCACGCCGAGCGCGCCTGCTACCGTTTTCGGCCTGGCGCAACTTCGGTCTCACGGGCATGCTGTCGATACCATCTTGTTGGCAATGGTAGCGATGGTGCTCACCGCCATTAGCTATGGCAGGATGGCGGCCGTTTATCCCTCGGCGGGTTCGACTTATAGGGCGTCGTGGCATGATACACACTAAGGAGT
>Ga0206939_10080_pt1 | contig 15109 bp, 10 predicted proteins | sample Alteio_BWOrgHeat_10_FD_152921 | JGI IMG/M metagenome (GOLD analysis project Ga0206939, IMG submission 152921) | Enriched cells from forest soil in Barre Woods Harvard Forest LTER site, Petersham, Massachusetts, United States -... | ecosystem: Environmental > Terrestrial > Soil > Temperate forest >... | reverse complement strand
CGGCATCGCGTGGACGCACGCGAACGAACGCTCCCCCGAGAAATACCTGCCGGAATCGACGGGCCCGGGCTGTGCGTTTTTCGACTACGACAACGACGGCTGGATGGACATTTATCTGGTGAACAGCGGCAAGTGTGATTTTGTTACGCCAGACCCGCCCCTGCGCAACGCGCTGTACAAGAATAATCGAGACGGAACATTTACCGACGTGACGGAGAAGGCCGGCGTCGCTGCCGGAGGATTTGGCCAGGGAGTCGCGGTCGGCGACTACGACCGCGACGGATTCCAGGATTTGTACGTCACGCAATACGGACGCAGCATCCTGTATCACAACAACGGAGACGGCACATTCACCGATGTGACCGAAAAAGCCGGTGTGGGCGTTTCGGGCTGGGCTTCGAGCGCGGTGTGGTTTGACTACGACAACGATGGGTTGCTGGACCTTTTCGTCGGGCAGTTTGTGGAGTTCAGCAAAGAGATCAACAAACCCTGCGGCGTTCATGAAGACGGGAGACACCATTACTGCATCCCGCAGATTTATAAGCCGATGCCCAGCTGGCTGTTCCATAACAACGGTGATGGCACATTCACCGATGTTTCGAAGTCGTCGGGTATTGCACGGAGCCTGGGCAAGGTTTGGGGAGTTGTCGCGACGGACATCAACAATGATGGGCGGATGGATTTGTTTGTGACCAACGACACGGCCCCCAATTTTTTGTTCGTCAATCAGGGCGGCGGCAAGTTCGTCGAGACCGGCACGGAAGCCGGCGTGGCGTATGGAGCGACGGGCAAAGCGCGTTCAGGTATGGGCGTTGACTCAACGGATTTCAACCAGGACGGGTGGCAGGACCTGTTTGTAGCCAATCTCGACCGCGAAGATTTTGCGATTTACCAAAATAATCACGACGGAACGTTTGATGACTTGGCGGTGCAAACGGGGATTGCGAAGGCGACGAAGTTGATGAGTGGGTGGGGCCTGAAGTTTTTCGACTATGACAATGATGGCAACGTCGATCTGTTTTTATCGAATGGGAATCCGGACGATCTCATCAATTTGCTGCACGTCGATGTCACCTATGAGGAGCCGCTGATCCTGTTTCACCGCAATGAGAAGGGCTGGGAAGACGTCAGTGCGAAGAGCGGGCCGGTGTTTCGGACACCGCTGTCGGCGCGCGGACTGGCGCTGGGAGATTTCGATAATGACGGCGCGGTGGATGTGCTGATTACGGTGAATGGGGGGGCGCCTGTTCTGCTGCGGAATCTGGCGGGCAAGCAGAATCATTGGCTGGGAATTCGGCTGATTGGAAAGAAGTCGAACATCGACGCGATCGGGGCGGAAATCAAGTATAAGGCTGGGGATTTGGTTAGATCGCGGTTCAAGGTGGGAGGCGGGAGCTACTTGTCGTATCACGACCCGAGAGTGGTGTTGGGGCTCGGTAAACATGAGGTGATTGACTGGGTAGAGATTAAGTGGCCGATGCCTGGAGGCGGGACGCAGCGATTCACGGGGCTGCCGATCGACCGGTACATCACGATCACGGAGGGCGAGGAGAAATGGCGTTGATGGGGAATTTACGCGGCGTTGGTCTCGCGGCCGCTGTGAGCGTGGTGGTGGCTGTATGCGCGCTGGGCGCGGTGTGTGCTGGAAGTAAGCCGCAGTCCGCTGCGGTCGCGACGCCGACGCCGGTGGCGGATTCCGAGAAGTTTCGCGTGATCGCGATCGCGGAACATGGCGGGATACACAAGCCTTTCGTCGATGCGGCGAAGACTTGGCTCGACAAGCTGGCGAAAGAGAAAAACTTCAGCATCGATTACATCGAGGATACGTCGAAGGTCGATGACGATTTTTTGGCGAAATATAAGCTGTTCATTCAACTGAACTATCCTCCGTATGGATGGACCGACACGGCGGCTGCTTCGTTTGTGAAGTACATCGAGCAAGGCAAGGGCGGGTGGATCGGATTTCACCACGCGACGTTGTTGGGAGAGTTCGACGGATTTCAGATCTGGCCGTGGTTTCGCGATTTCATGGGCGGGATTCGATTCAAGGATTACATCGCGACGTTTGTGACGGGGATGGTCACGGTGGAAGCGCCCGATCATCCGGTGATGCGCGGCGTGCCGTCGCAGTTCGTGGTTAGAGACGAGGAGTGGTACACGTACGACAAATCTCCACGACCGAATGTGCACGTGCTGGCTAGCGTGAATGAGAAGACTTACACGCCCAACACGGACAAGAAGATGGGTGATCATCCGGTGATCTGGTCGAATGAGAATCTCAAAGCCCGGAACGTTTATATTTTTATGGGGCATCGGCCGGAACACTTTGAGAATTCGGCGTTTACGAAGATATTTACGAATGCGATTTTCTGGGCTGCGGGTGAGGACCCTCGATGACGCGAAAGGTACTCGTCATCGGGATGGTGCTGCTGATTTTCGGGGCGATCTGCAATTCTCAGAATGCTCCGTCGCCGGCAAATCCGCCGATTAAGCGGTTACTGTTTTTGGGTGAGGAAAAGGGTTATCGGCACGAAGCCGTATCACATGCGGCGGCTACGATTGAGCGGCTTGGGCGCGAGAGCGGGCTTTGGGCGACCACGATTCGAACGGACACGGAAGTCTTGACGAAGAAGAAGATCGAGTACAACGCGAAGACGCTCAACGACTTCGACGCAGTGGTGTTTTACACCGGCGGCGATCTGGAAATGAACGACGAGCAGAAAGCATCGCTGCTTTCGTTTGTGCACGATGACGGCAAAGGATTTATCGGTATTCACAGCGCGACGATCACGTTCACTTCCTGGCCGGAATATGGCGAAATGATTGGCGGGTATTTCGATGAGCATCCGTGGGTGACGTTCGAGGCGCCGATTATTGTAGAGGATTCGAGCTTTCCAGGCATGGCGCAGTGGGGCAGGGCGTTTGTGTTGAAGGACGAGATTTATCAGATGAAGGATTATTCGCGGGACAAGGTGCGCGTGCTGATGCGGCTCGATGCGAGCAAGCTCGACCTCAAGAATCCGCGCGTGCATCGGACCGACCGCGATTTTGCTGTGACCTGGGCGAAGATGTACGGCAAGGGGCGCGTGTATTACACGACGCTCGGTCACGTCGAGCAGAATTGGGACGATCCGCGATTTCAGAAGATGATGGTCGAAGCTGCGAAGTGGTCGATGGGTTTGGTGAGCGCGGATGTGACTTCGCGGCCGCTGCCGATGGAATGATCGAGGAAGTGATTGATGCGACCGCGATATTCGTTTTTATTGTGATCGGAGGTTGACGTGATGTTTGGGCTCATTTTGTCGCTGTGGTTGACGATGCATTCCGTTGCGGCGGGCGGTCGGCAGGATCCGGCGGATGTTGCTCCGACGCCTCCTTCGGCGGCGCATCCGATTTTGGCGTTAGGATCGCAGGCACCCGATTTTTCGCTGCCGGGAGTTGACGGCAAGACCCACAAACTTGCGGACTACGCGAGCAGCCCGGTGCTCGTCGTCGTCTTCATGTGCAATCACTGCCCCATTGCGCAAATGTACGAGGAACGGGTCCAGGCGCTCACGGACGACTATCGCGACAAGAGAGTGGCGGTCGTCGCGATTGAGCCAAACGATCCGAAAGCGATTCGAATCGATGAACTGGACTCGTCGGACATCAGCGACACCCTCGATGAGATGAAGATTCGTTTCGAATACAAGCATTGGCGCTATACCTACCTCTACGACGGCGATACCCAAGCGGTGACGCGCGCGTACGGGCCACAAGCGACGCCGCACGTCTTCGTATTCGACAAGGATCGTAGGCTGCGTTACGAAGGGCGGATGGACAATAGTTATCGCAAGGAGATGGTGAAGACGCAGGACGCGCGGAACGCGATCGATGCGGTGCTCGCCGGGCGCGAAGTGACGGTTACCCATACGGGAGTCTTCGGTTGCTCGACGAAATGGGCGGAGAAGTCGGCACAGCGTGTGGCCGCTCTGCACAAAATCGATGAGCAGCCGATCACCGTGGACATGGCAACGGCCGACGACCTGAAAAAGCTGCGCGAGAATTCGTCGAAGCGTATGACGCTGATCAGCTTTTGGGCGACGTGGTGCGGCTCGTGCATCGATGAGTTCGCGGACCTCGAAGACACCTACCTGATGTACAAGGTGCGCGATTTCGATCTGGTCACCGTGTCTGCGAACATGCCGGACGAAAAAGAGGGCGTGTTGCGAATGCTGAAGAACAAACGCGCCACAAGCAAAAATCTGCTCTTCAATTCGAGCGAGACGGAAGCTTTGCAGAAGGCATTCGATCCAACTTGGGAATCAGCTGTGCCGTACACGATTCTGCTCGATGCGAACGGCAAGGTGCTCTACAAGAATCTCGGCTCCGTCGACATTCTCGAGCTACGCCGCACAATTCTGGCGAACATGCCGTCGGATTACATCGGATTCAACCGGTATTGGCAAACGGGCAACGCTAGGAGCGCGGCTCCGGCCGCCGCTGGTCGATAGTCGACTGGCCGACTGAGCGATTCGAATTATTCTCGCCGTTGGATCGCGACCAAATCGAATTTAGCTGACAATCACTCGTCGTAGTTGCAAAGTGCCCAAAGTCGTCGGCGTCTCGCCCTTGGAGGATTGATGAGGAAGCATTTGCTCGTCGTGGCCGTAGTGTTTACACTCTTCGCTTCCGTCTCGCCACAAACGCTCCGCAGCGACGAAATCCCGAAAATCGCCTGGCGGCGGCCGCTCGGCAAGCCCCTCGAAAATCCTGGCGTTCGCAAGAACAAGTCCGACATCGACGACGGCTATTGGCAAGGCGCACCAGTCGGCGGATTCGGCGCCGGCACGTTCTCGCGCACGTATCGCGGCGATTTCGCGCGCTGGCACATCAAAGCCGGCGTCCACAAATATGTGTCCGTCCCCGGCAATCAGTTTGCAATGTTTCAGCAAGTCGCCGGCGAATCGCAAGGCGTCGCACAAGTGCTGACGAACGATCACCCCAAAAACGGCGAACTCTCGAGCTGGAAATGGGACTACCCCGTTGGCGCAGGCGACTACGCCGCGCTCTTCCCGAAGTCATGGTTCGACTACAAGTACGACAAATTCCCTGCCCACGTTGTTGTTGAACAGTTCTCGCCCGTTCTGCCCGACAACTATAAGGAATCCAGCTACCCGGTGGCCGTCTATCGCTGGCACGCAGAAAATCCCACCAACAAAGCCGTCACCGTCTCTGTGTTGCTCTCCTGGACCAACATGGAAGGCTGGTTCCGCGCCCACACGCACGATTTCCAGTCCGCTCTGAGCCAAGGCAACGTCAATCACCCGCGCAAGGAATCGCTCAGCTCCGGTGGCACTATGAAAGGTGTTCTTTTCGATCGCGACCGCGCCGACGGCACGCTCAATGAGTGGGACGGCCAATTCACGATCGCCGCGCTCGAGTCCCCTGGCGTCGAGGTCTTCTACCAAAACGAATTTCTCGCCGACGGTGACGGTAAATCCGTCTGGACCCCCTTTTCGAAAGACGGCTCGCTCGCAAATAGCGACACGTCCTGGGTAAGCGCCAGCGAAAAAATCGGCGGAGCGATCGCTGTCCGTTTCACTCTGCAACCCGGCGAAAAGAAAATCATTCCCATGGCCATCGCGTGGGACTTCCCTGTTGTCGAATTCGGCCTCGGCCGCAAATGGAATCGCCGCTACACCGATTTCTACGGCGCCGACGGCAACAATTCCTGGTCGATCGCGCGCGACGGCTTGCTGCACGCCGCCGAATGGAGCGACGCGATCGACGCCTGGCAGAAACCGTACATCAACGAAGACAGCAAACCCGACTGGTATCGGGCGATGCTGTTCAACGAGCTTTACACGCTCACCGACGGCGGCACTTTCTGGGGTCGCCCGCAAGGCTCCGACAAAAACGCTCCCGCCACGTTCGCGCTGCTGGAATGCTTCGACTACGCCTACTACGGCACACTCGATGTCCGCTTCTACGCATCGATGCCACTCCTGAAATTTTGGCCCGACATCGACAAACGCGTCTTACGCGAATTCGCCGACACCGTCCCGCGCGAATATCCCGAACTCGGCCTCTGGGTCGCAAAAACGCAAGAAACCGGCAGCCCCGTCCTCCACAAACGGAAGAAAATCGGCGCCGTCCCGCACGACCTCGGCGTGCCCGAAGGCGATCCGTTCGTCCTCGTCAACGAACCCGGCTGGCAAGACACGAACGACTGGAAAGATCTCAACTCAAAATTTGTCCTAATGGTCTATCGCGACTACGTCCTGACGGGCAAAACCGACAAACAATTCCTGCGTGACATGTGGCCCGCAGTCCAAATCGCAATGAAATATCTCGAGCAGTTCGATCACGGCGGCGGCATCCCCGAAAACAGCGGCTACCCTGATCAAACCTACGATTCCTGGATCGTCCGCGGTGTCAGCGCCTATTGCGGCGGCCTTTGGCTGGCCGCTCTGCGCGCATCCGAAGAGACCGCGCGCGTCCTCGGCGAAACGAAGAGCGCCGACGCCTATCACTCGCAATTCCTCAAAGCTCAAAAGACCTACATCGACAAACTCTGGAACGGCGAATATTTTCGCTACGACGAGCAAAGCGAATATCGCGACAGCATCCAGGCCGATCAGCTGGCCGGCCAGTGGTACGCCAACATGACTGGCCTCGGCGACCTCTATCCGAAACAAATGCAGCTCTCCGCGGCAAAGAAAATCTTCGCCACCAACGTGATGAAATTCGGCAACGGCGAAATGGGCGCCGCGAACGGCATGGCCGCCAACGGCAGCATCATCCGCGACAACGAGCAAGCCCAGGAAGTTTGGGTGGGCACAAGCTTCGGTTTCGCCGCGCTACTTCTTAGCGAAGGCTTAACGAAAGAGGCCTATCACACAGCGTGGGGCATCCACCATGTCGTCTACGAAACGAAAGGCTACTGGTTCCGCACTCCCGAAGCCTGGGACGACACAGGTAACTTCCGTGCTCCCATGTACATGCGCCCCGCAGCCGTCTGGGCCATGGAAATGATTCCAACCAGCAAGCAGTGAGCGACATCGAATGCGATGAGTTTCTCAGGAGGCTCCCATGGCTGAGAGCAATTCATCCGCAAGCGTGAATAACGAATCCAAAGTTCCGTTGATTCACCGTAAACGCATCGAGGCTGATGGCGTTCGAGTCTTCTATCGCGAAGCTGGCGATCCGAACGCCCCGGTGGTTTTACTTCTCCACGGCTTCCCTGCTTCCTCATTTCAGTATCGCGAGCTCATTCCGCGTCTCGCCGACAGATATCGCGTGATCGCGCCCGATCTACCCGGCTTCGGCTTCACCGAAGTACCAGCCGCGCGCAACTACGTCTACACTTTCGACGCCCTCGCGAAAACGGTGGAAGCCTTTACCAACGCGCTCGATCTCAAGAAATACGCGCTCTACATTTTCGACTACGGCGCCCCAACAGGTCTCCGCCTCGCAATGGCGCATCCGGCGCGCGTAACCGCGATCGTTTCGCAAAATGGGAACGCCTACGAAGAAGGCTTAGGCGATGCATGGGCTCCGATTCGGCGTTACTGGAGCGATCCGTCGGCCGCAAATCGCAACGCGATTCGGGGAGCGCTCACCGCCGAAGGCATGAAGCACGAATATTCCGTCGGCATGTCGAGTTCCGACGTTGTCGCGCCCGAAAGCTACACGCTCGACGCCGCCCTACTCGCCCGTCCGGGCAACGTCGATATCCAACTCGACTTATTTCTCGATTACGCCAACAACGTCAAGCTCTACCCGAAATTTCAGGAATACTTCCGTACTTCAAAGCCACCATTGCTCGCGATTTGGGGAAAGAATGATCTGTACTTCATTCCGCCGGGAGCGGAAGCGTTTCGCCGCGATATTCCGAATGCGACGGTACAGTTCCTCGACACGGGTCACTTTGCTCTGGAAACCCATTTGGAAGAAATCGCAGACGCCATGAGGACTTTCCTCGCGGCAAACGTCGGCCAACCACAAAGCGCTCTCGCGCACTCGGGCGGTCGGCAGCGCTGCTAGGCGTAACTGGCCGAAGCCTGCGCGTTCCGATGCAAACGCTCAGCCCTGATGCGCTCGATGTACCCGCTGCTGCGGAATTCCTGCATCGGGTCAACCGGCAGATTTTTTGACTTACGCCATTCGCGTACGGCGTTCCTCACATCGACCCAAAACGCCCCGCGCAGCGTCTCTTCGGCATCCACCAACGCACATTTGCTCTGTAAAGTAGCTAGCCGCTCATGATCGACCAGTGCCGCGCGCGCGTAGAGCTCTTGTGCCGTGCAGACCGTCTGAATCATGGCCTCGATTTTGTCTTTGAGGTTGTGACTCTGGTCGATCATGTACGCGATGTCCGCCGTGGATTTTGTCTCCCACTCAAACATTCGAATCTCGTGAAAGATGCGAAACACCTGATACGGATCGATCGAGCCAAGCGTGAGATCGTCGTCGGCATAACGACGATCGTTAAAGTGAAACCCGCCCATCATTTTGTGGTGCAGCAGCCATGCGACGATTTGCTCGATATTTTGCGCTTGGTAGTGATGCCCCGTATCCACGAGCACATACGCCTGCGGCCCCGAATTCTTGGCGAGCAAAAACGCCATACCCCAGTCCGCGATGTCGGTGTGATAGAACGCAGGCTCGAACGGTTTGTATTCGATCAGCAATCGCTGCCCGGGCTTTAGCGCTCGGTGAATCTCGGCCAGGCAGTCCTCGAAATATCCAATTCGCTGCCGAATATTCTGCGTGCCTGGATAATTCGAACCGTCGGCGAACCACGGCGATACGTCGCGAGACTTCAACGCCTCGGCAATCGAAACGCAATCTAGGATGTGATCGACCGCCATGCGGCGAATCTTCGAGTCGGGATTCCCACACGAGCCGTATTTGTATTCCTGGTTCTGAAAAATATTCGGATTGATCGATCCCGGCCAAATTCCGTATTTATTTGCCAGCCGCTCGATTTCGTGAACATCCTTTATTCCGTGCGGCAAATCCCACTGAACGTGCAACGCCAGCGTCTTACTCGCCCCCGTCATCGCATTGACTTGCGCCGCGTCGCTGAACTTCTCTTCGATGGTCGTCGCAGCCGTCGGCTGGATAAACTTGCCGAATCGCGTGCCCGTATTGGCAAATCCCCACGACGGGATCTCGATGTTCAGCTTATCCAGGGCCCCGCCGACGATCTCAACCACACGATCTTTCATGAAAGGAGTCTCCCAGCTGCTCGAAGGGACGCTGACTTCTTATCGCGCCGTCGCGGGGATGGCAATCGAAATCGAAGTGAGCCGGTGCGCCCACTTCGCTACGGCGTCCGCCGGTACACCGATCCCTGGCGCCCACTCGCCGTCCAACGCTGCAAGTTGAATGGCGAAATTTCCGATTGTCGTGCTCTCCGATGAGCTGAGAACCACATCGAGACCCGATTTCTCGCGCGTCAGCCGATTGAGCAACAGATTCTTGTTGCCGCCCCCGACGATAAACACTCGCCGCAACTTCTTCTTGGCCGTCGCCTCGATCGACCGCAAGACGGTCGCATAACGTTCCGCCAAACTGTGAAAAATCAGATTCGCAATGATTGGTACACCTAGCGAGTCCGCGACGAGCGGATTCGCTCCGGCGCTCGTTAACTGGGCATTGATTTTCGCAACCGCCGCCCCCGGCACCATCAAATCGGGAGAGTCGACATCAATTAAATGGGTGGGCGGCGCCAAAGATTGGCATTCCCGCAATAAATCTTCCAATTTCCAGACCACGCCGTTGGCTTCCCATTCATCCATGCACTGCCGCAGCAGCCACATGCCGTTGACGTTCTTGAGGAAACAGATCTTCCCCCCGACTCCGCCTAGATTGGTAAAGTTTTGCGCTCGCGCTTCGTCTGTCACGCAAGGCGCATCAAGCACCGTACCTACGAGCGACCATGTGCCAGAACTGATGAACGCCCAATCATTTCCGGTTGCGGGAATCGCCGCAATCGCCGACGCGGTGTCGTGGCAGGCCGGAACGATCACCTTGGTCTCTTGCAGCGCCGACAACTCCGACAAATCTCCGCGAAGATGTCCCACTGTTGTTCCGCTTGCGACAATTCTTGGCGCCGCGGTGAGATCCAATCCAGTGGAGTCAAAAACTTCTTTGCTCCACCGATGCACTCCGACCGCGACCAATCCCGAATGCGTCGCGTTCGTGTATTCAGCCACGACGCTGCCGCAGAGGCGATACGTGATGTACTCCGGCAAATTCACCCAGGGCGTCGCTTCGTCCTTCCCTGCCAGCTTATCGGCGAACAATTGGTAGATTGTGTTGATTCTCAGGATTTGCGTGCCGGTTAGTTCATACAATCTCTCGGGCGATATCAGCGCGTGGACTTCCGACTCTGATCGCTCCGTGCGCACATCGCGATAGCAAAACGGGTCCGCCTCTGGATAGCCGCTCTCGTGCATTCGAACGTAGTCGACCGCCCATCCATCAACGCCAATCGAAGCGACGCCTTCCGTCGCAAGCGCCGCGCATTTGCGAACACCGGCTTGCACGCCTTCCCAGATCTCTTCGATGTTCCAATGAAGGCCCCTGGCGGACGATACGGGCGCATTTGAAAATCGATGCACCACATCGACAGCGGGCTCGTCGTACCAGAAGCGCAGCAGCGACACGCGACAACTTTGCGCACCCAGGTCGACCGCGATCAGCGCCTTTCGCTTTTTCATCGGCTCCATACGGCCCTCGAAAGATTCCGTGCGCCAAAGCCTAACGCAGAAATGCTTCGGTCAGCCCGCCATCGACAGGAATCAGGTGTCCAGAGGTGCAACGCGCCTGCGGGCCGGCCAGGAAGAGGATGGCGGCGGCGCAATCGGCCGGTTCGATCGGCTGATGCGTTAGGGTGCGGCGCGCGTAAAATTCGGCGAGTGTCGAGCGCAACGCGTCGTCCGTCGCCGCTTCGTCGAATGCGATGTTGTATTTCTTGAGCGACGCGATGACTCGATCGCGTGGGAACATCGTCGAGCCCTTCACGACGGTCGCCGGGCTGATGCCGTTGACGCGAATCCTTGGCGCGAGTGAGATCGCGAACTCACGCACGAGATGGTTGACCGCGGCTTTGCTCACGTCGTAGGCCTCGCTGCCGTGCTTTGGTACGATCGCGTTCGCGGAACTTACGAGCACGACGCTGGCGTTTAGATCTTGCAGCTTTAGGATGGCGGCAGCTTCCTGCATCAGCCGATGATTCGCAGTGACGTTAATGTCCAGCGTTACGCCCCATTGATCATCAGTGATTTTGCCGTCGGACGACGACGGAAAAATCGCCGCCGTGTTCACGATGATGTCGAGTCCGCCAAACGCCGCGATGGCTTCGCGCAACGCTTTGCGAATCGATTCACGATCGCGGATATCGATCGCGACAGCGATAGCCGATTCTTTGCCGCCGATCTTGCGCACCTCTTCGGCCACTGCTTGCGCCGATACGAGATCTTTGTCGGCGACAACCACATGCGCGCCCCGCTGTACCGCCAAAAGCGCGGTTTCGCGCCCGATCCCGTTCGCGCCGCCCACGACCAGGCAAATCTGTCGGCTCAATTCCTTCTCGGGTGGTTGACGGCGAATCTTTGCCTCTTCCAGCGCCCAATACTCGATGCGAAATGCTTCTGACGGTGGCAGCGCCACGTAGTTCGAATGCACCTCGAAAGCTTCCGTCTTCGCCGCCGGCCCCGCCTGCGGCAGCACGTTTGGCTTCTCTGCACCGTTCGCGGAAGCTCCAAGCGCAGTCGCTCCCTCCATCACGTGTACCGCGTTCGTGTAAAACTCTCCCGTGATGCGCGCCTCCGTTTTGTTTTTGCCGAAGCTGAACATTCCGACTCCGGGGACGAGCACCACGGTCGGATTCGCATCGCGAATCTTCGGCGAGTCCTGAACCGCGAAGGACGCGTAGTACTTCTCGTAGTCGCGCCGATATTGATCGAGCGCGGAATCCAGTTGTGTCTGAAACCCAGCGACTCCGCCCGCGCCATCCCATCGCACAAACAGCGGCCGGATCTTCGTTCGAATGAAGTGATCCGGACAGCTCGTCCCCAGCCGAGCCAAAGTTTCCGCATCGGCGGAGTTCACAAATCGCAACACTTCCGGTAAATCATTGAAGTTGCCAATTAACCTCTGTTTACCCGACACCCATCCGCGAACGAGTGGAAATATGCCGAGTGCAATCTCTCGATGATTTGCGAGCGTCTTCGTTTTTGCGCCGCCGAAAATTCGATCGCCTAGCTTCTCGACGTGACCCACCACAAATTGCCCAAGCTGATCGATGATCGTAATCGTGTTCACATAACATTCGCGCTGCGTCGCACCCCAAGTGAATAAGCCGTGGCCACCGAGAACCACGCCGTCGCATCCCGGCGCCTTCGCGACCGCGTCACGCAACATCATTCCGAGTTCAAACCCCGGCCGCTGCCACGGCAGCCACACCAACTTGTGCCCGTAGGTGCGATTAAACTCTTCCATTTTCTCCGCGCCGTTCGCAGCCGCCGCCAGCGCGATGCCCCAGTCCGGATGCAAATGATCGACATGCTCGAACGGCAAAAATCCATGCAGCGGAGTATCGATCGAAGCCGCCACGCCATTCGTTCCAAACGTGCATATCGGATAAAAACCCAACATCTCGTCTTCAAACTGCACGCCGCGATACTGCCCGGTCAGCGAGTGCAGCTTGTCGAGATACAAGGTCGCGAACCCCTTGCGCTGGATGCTGCCGATGTCACCGCCGCTTCCCTTGATCCACAGCACGCTCTTCTTCGAACGATCGATCGGATCAACTTCAGCCAATTTCGAACTTGTGTTCCCGCCGCCAAAATTCGTAATTCTCAAATCCGACCCGAGCAAATTCGATCGATACCGCAGCAATTCCGCCGCGTCGAGCTTGCTCGCGACCCCTTCGTCCCAGCGATCTTCCAAAAAGCGCAGTTTCTCGGCCACTTTCACTTGATCTCCATCGCGCAAGTATAACGTAGATGCGCCAAGCCGAGTCCCGTCCCGACCGGCGCCGTCGCCACACGACGCCGCTTTTGCATTGACGCACGTCGCCGTCCCAATTACAGTCACGCCTCGATGAAAACGCAGCCTTTCGCATCATCCGCATCAGCAATGCGCCTATCATCCGCGGCCGAGAGGCGTCTCTAACGTGGGCTCCAACCCTCTGTTGGGCGTCGTCTTTCACTGGCTCGGCGGGCTCGCCTCAGGCAGCTTCTACGTCCCATTTCGCAAAGTGAAACGCTGGTCCTGGGAAACTTATTGGCTCGTAGGGGGAGTCTTCAGTTGGATCCTTGCGCCGTGGATTCTCGGCTCCCTGCTAACGAGCGACCTCCTCGGGGTCCTGCGCGATTCTCCGCGTTCGAGCGTCGCATGGGCCTACATTTTCGGCGTACTCTGGGGACTCGGCGGCCTTACCTTTGGCCTCACGATGCGCTATCTCGGCATGTCGCTCGGCATGGCCGTCGCGCTCGGCTTCACCGCCGCGTTCGGCACGCTCGTGCCGCCAATTTTTCGCGGTCAGTTCGCCACTGAAGTTCTCGGAACACGCTCTGGCGTCACGATTCTTATCGGCGTCGGCATCTGCATGCTCGGCATCGTCTTCGCCGGCGCCGCCGGCACGATGAAAGAGCGCGAAATGTCCGAAGAACAAAAACGCGCATCGATCAAGGAATTCGACCTGAAGAAAGGTCTCCTTGTCGCCACTTTCTCCGGCGTCATGAGTTCCTGCTTCGCCTATGGCCTCGCCGCCGCCGATCCGATTAAAGCCGCGAGCGTCCGCCACGGCACCGCCGTTCTCTGGCAAGGGCTGCCCGCACTCGTCGTGGTCCTCCTCGGCGGCTTCACCACTAATTTTCTATGGTGTCTCTTCCTGAACATTCGCAACAATTCCGCTTACGAATACTTCTCGCCCTACTCGCGCCACCCGCACACCAACTCCGATTCCTCGCCTGCATTCGAAAATCCCACCGACGCGCCAGCCGAAGAAATGGCACGCGCGGACAAACACGCCGCCACCTCAGCGCCGTCAACAGCGCGCGATCTCCCCTTCTCCGTCCCCATGCTTTCGAATTATTTCTTCTGCGCCCTGGCGGGAACCACGTGGTACTTCCAATTTTTCTTCTACACGATGGGCGAAACCCAAATGGGTCGCTACAAATTCTCCAGCTGGACGCTCCACATGGCCAGCATCATCATCTTCAGCACCCTCTGGGGAATCGCACTGAAAGAGTGGAACGGCGCCGGCCCTCGCACCAAGTTCATGGTCGCCCTCAGCCTCGCCACGTTAATCGCCTCGACCGCCGTCGTCGGCTACGGCAACTACCTCGGCAGTCATTCGTAGTGTCGAGACGGTCGCAACGCAGTCACTTTCGACGGCAGCACTAGCCTAGCCACGACTACTTTAGGGCCGCGTCGAAGGAATAACTCCCCGCCGGCACCTCATAAACCGTCTCTCCCCCATCATGCAAAACATGTACGCGCGGATTCCCCGCCAACTCCTTCCCATCTAACCTCAACTTCCCATCCGCTACCGTCGCCGGCAACCTCCCCGACGAATTCGCCGGTATGGTTAGCTTCCACGCCGCCTTGCCTCCCTCAACCGTCCACGCCGACTGAATTAACCCATACCTCGACTCGTACGAAAAATTTACCGCTCCCAGCGCGTCGCTAAAATTCGGATGCAAATAAATCGTGTGAAATCCAGCATCGCCCGCGACCGTATCGATCCCCGCCGCGTACCGATAAACCCAATCCGCCACCGCCCCATACGCATAGTGGTTGTACGAATTCATGCTCGGATCCTTGCGCATCTGATCCCCATTCCACCGCTCCCACATCGTCGTCGCGCCGTGCTCCACCAAATATCCCCACGACGGATACTCCGTATCCAGCAGCAGATGATACGCAACGTCCAAATGCCCCGTATCTGTCAGCGCCGCCAACAAATACGGCGTCCCCAAAAATCCCGTCCCCAACTGCCCATGATTCGCCGCAATCCGATCCGCCAGCCGCTGCCCCGCCGCCTTTCGCACCGACTCCGGCAGCAAATTCATATTGATCGCCAGCACATACCCGGTCTGCGTCTCCA
>Ga0206939_10210_pt1 | contig 15206 bp, 12 predicted proteins | sample Alteio_BWOrgHeat_10_FD_152921 | JGI IMG/M metagenome (GOLD analysis project Ga0206939, IMG submission 152921) | Enriched cells from forest soil in Barre Woods Harvard Forest LTER site, Petersham, Massachusetts, United States -... | ecosystem: Environmental > Terrestrial > Soil > Temperate forest >... | reverse complement strand
TCTCAGGCTGGAAGAGCAGGTAGGCGGCTACGAGGCGGCCGATCGTGTGGCCGAGGAGCTTGAGGGATTGTACGGCAGCGTGGCGCGCCTGTTGCATTGCAGCCCGGAAGAAATCGCGCTGCAGGAGAACGCAACCCGGGCCTGGGAAATGGCCTTTTACTCCCTGCTATTCGCTCCGGGGGATCGCATTGTGACAGCGGCCAACGAATACGCAAGCAACTACATTGCATTTCTGCAGGTGGCGCGGAGAACCGGAGCCGAGATCTGCGTTGTGGAGAGTGATCAGGCCGGGGAGGTGGATCTGGAAGCCCTGCAGCGGCTGCTTGACGAGCGGGTCAAGCTGATCGCGCTTACCCACGTGCCCACTAATGGCGGCCTGGTACAACCGGCAGCGCAGGTGGGCGAGTTGGCCAGGGGAGCAGGCATTCCATTCCTGTTGGATGCCTGCCAGTCCACAGGACAAATGGACCTGGATGTAGATGCCTTGGGCTGCGATATGCTATGCGCGACCGGACGCAAGTATCTCAGGGGCCCGCGCGGCACGGGGTTTCTTTATGTGCGCAAGACAATGCTGGCGCACATGGATCCTCCAATGCTGGACCTGCGCGCGGCCACCTGGGTGGAGCAAGGCAGGTTTGAGATTCGGGGCGATGCAAGGAAATTTGAAACCTGGGAATCGGCTGCCGCCACACGCCTGGGATTGGGTGTAGCTATCGAATACGCGTTGGCTTTGGGCCTCAAAAGGATCGAGCGCAGAGTTCAGGGTTTGGCTGCCCTGATGCGAGAGCGGCTGGCCGGGGTGAAGGGTGTAACGGTGTGGGACCTGGGTCGTGTTCGCTGCGGCATTGTGACCTTTACCTATGACGGTCACTCGGCTGTAGAGGTACAGCAGTGGCTGCAGGCAAACGGCATCGCGGCGCGAACTAGCGAGAAGTCGGCTACCCGCATCGACATGGAGCGGCGGGGGCTGGATGAACTGGTCAGGACCTCAGTGCACTACTACAACACGGAGGCGGAGATCGAACGCCTTTGCGGGGTTCTGCGCGCTATGAGCAGTGCATAGGAGGTTCAGACGATGGACGCAGAACGAGCGCGCGAATATCTGCTGCATTTGCCCCACGTGGTGGAAACCATGCAATGGGGAGCTAACCTGGTGTTTTGGGTGGGTGATAAGGCGATCGGCGGCAAGATGTTTGCTGTGCTGAACCTGGACGATGACCATAGGGCGGTGCTCTCTTTTCCAGCTGGGCCGGAACGATATGCCGAGCTGTTGGAAACGGAAGGTGTTTTCCCCGCTCCTTATCTGGCGCGTGCGCATTGGGTCGCAATCCAGCATTGGGGGGTCTTCCGCAGCAGCGAGCTGAAAGAGTGGCTAAGATTGGGGCATGGCTTGATTTACGCCAAATTGCCTCGGAAGACGAGGGATGTGTTGGCAATGCCGCCGTCGGCGCAGCGGAAGTTGTTGAAGGAGCGAAAGAAGGTTTAGCGCACCCGGGCTTCCGATTACGCGGTGACCAACCGCCGCGCGATTAGTCTCATCAAGAGTTTGTCTAGCAGGCCAGGAGGGATCGCGGCATGGAATCAGGCTTTCGGGGACAAGGCAACACGCTGCGTAGGCGGGCGCTGCCCTTTTTCTGCATGTTGGTCTTGTTCCTGACGCAGCGCCCCATTGGAGCGCAAGACCCAGACGCGGCGGCGAACCAGAAGAAGGCGAAGGCGACCTTGGACGCCATGGTGACCGCCCTTGGTGGCCAGAGATGGCTAACCCTCACCACCACCATGCAACAGGGCCGCACGTCGGGTTTTTACCAGGGCAAGCCCACCGGTATGACTGCGGACTTCTACGAAATACAAAAATTCCCAGACCAGACCCGGGTTGAGCTGGGCAAGAAGCGCGACGTGGTCGAGATTATTTCGGGAGATCAGGCATGGGAGATCACTTACAAAGGCAAAAAGGAGCTGCCCAAAGACCAGGTTCAGGATATTATCCGGCGTCGGGATCACTCGATCCAGACAGCCATGCGCGTCTGGCTGAATGACCCCAGGACGGTCCTCATCTACGGTGGGCAAACCCTGGTGGAGCGCCATCTGGCCGATCGAACAACGCTCATCAACGCAGAAAACGACAGCATTACGATCCTGACCGACGCCGAAACGCACCTGCCCCTGCGGCGGGGTTGGCAATGGCGGGATCCGCTCTACAAAGACAAAAACAACGACGCGGAAGAGTATGACGACTACCACCTGGTGGAGGGCCTTCCTACCGCCTTTACGATTACCCGGTTCCACAATGACGACATGACCAATCAACGCTTCCTTTACCGTGCGGGCTACGATGTTGCGTTGACGCCAGACATGTTCAATCCCGACCAGGCCGCCGCTAAAATCAAAAAGTAGAGTGAGCCGGCAGTTTATAATCTGCCTGCGACCATGGAAGACGAGAATCCCAGGCAGGAACCGGCGCGAGAGCTGGACATACGGCAGATCATGGCCATTCTGCCGCATCGCTATCCTTTTCTTCTGATTGACCGCGTAGTCGAGCTCAGCCCCAGGAAGCGCATTGTGGCGATCAAGAATGTCACCATCAATGAGCCGTTCTTCCAGGGTCATTTTCCTGACTACGCCATCATGCCGGGAGTGCTGATGGTGGAAGCAATTGCCCAGGCGGGTGGGGTGCTGCTGCTCCCCGAGGTTCCGGAACATGAGACCAAGCTCTTGGTTTTCTCCGGCATCGACCGTGCCCGTTTCCGCCGTCCGGTTGTTCCCGGCGATCAGTTGCGCATCGAAGTGGATGTGCTGAACTGGAGACCCCTGGCCGCGAGGGTGTTGGGCAAGGTCTATGTAGAAGGAAAGCTGGTGTGTGAAGCCACCATCATGTGCGCGGTGGTGCCCCGGCCAGCCAGGATTGGCAGCGAAAAGGCGGCGGCTCCCCTCACTACTCCGGATCTGGAGACGGTGAGTCAAGAGTGAGCATTCACCCAACAGCCATCGTGGCTGCTACGGCTGGTATTCCTGAGTCCTGTAACGTCGGCCCCTATTGCACAATTGGTCCGGACGTCGAGCTGGGCGAGGGCTGTGAACTGGTTTCCCACGTAGTGCTCGACGGCAAGACCCGGCTGGGCGCCAGAAACCTTGTGTATCCTTTTTCCTGCCTCGGCATAGCACCCCAGGATCTCAAATACCGGGGCGAGGCGACCAGCCTCCAAATCGGCGACGACACCACGATCCGGGAGTACGTGACTATCTCCCGCGGAACAAGAGGGGGTGGCGGCACCACCCGGGTGGGCAGCCACTGCCTGATTATGGCCTATGCGCATATCGGTCACGACAGCACCGTGGGGAGCCACTGCATTATGGCGAACGCTGCTACGCTGGCCGGTCACGTCACCATAGAGGACCACGCAACGATAGGTGCGTTGTCCGCGGTACACCAGTTCTGTTCTGTCGGCAAATATGCCTACATTGGTGGGGGCAGCATCATTACCCGGGACGTTTTGCCGTACTCGCTGACCTCGGCCAAACGCGAAAGCCGCGCCTACGGCTTCAATCGAATTGGGCTGGAGCGCTCCGGTTTTAGCGAGCGGCAGATGCGAGCCCTGCACCATGCTTACCGCATCCTGCGGTCAGCCAAGCTGAACACCGCCCAGGCGCTGGAGCGTTTACGAAGCGAGGGCGAGCTGGAGGCGTGCGTGGCCTACCTGGTTGCGTTTATCGAGCGCTCCCAGCGGGGCGTGATCAAGTAGGAGCGGCGTGAAACCGGAGCCGATCACCAGGTTGGGTCTGATTGCCGGCAATGGGCGATTTCCGTTTCTGCTGCTCGACGCCGCGCGCTCCCATGGGGTTGAGGTTGTAGTCGCAGCCATCAAAGAAGAAACCGAAGCGGAGATGGATGCACGGGCCGCCGCCGACCCCGGCATCCAAGTGCATTGGCTATCCCTGGGGGAGCTGTCGCGATTGATCGAAACCTTCCGTCAGGAAGGCGTAACCCGCGCCGTGATGGCCGGCCAGGTCAAGCACAAGCAGATCTTCTCCAGCATTCGTCCGGATTGGCGGCTGGCCAAGCTGCTGTTGAATTTGCGCACGCGGAACACGGATATGCTGCTTGGCGCCGTGGCCAAGGTCCTGAGCGATGAAGGGATTGAGCTGATCTCATCCACCGCCTATCTGGAACCCCTGCTGGCGCGACCCGGAGTCTTTACGGCGCGCGCCCCCACGGTCGAAGAGCAGCAAGACCTGGCCTATGGACGCGAAGTGGCGGGCGCCCTGGCCGGCTACGATATTGGCCAGACCGTGGTCGTCGCTGGCCAGGCCCGTGTGGCGGTGGAGGCGATGGAAGGTACGGATGCCACCATCGAACGCGCTGGAGCCCTCCTGCGGTCCCTGGAGGCTGAGGGCGAGCCTTCTACGCCGGCGTCCACTCTCGCCCGGCGGTTGAGCGTGGTGAAGGTGGCGAAGCCGGCTCAGGATATGCGTTTCGATGTGCCGGTGATTGGGCCCAACACCATGGAAACCATGCGGCTGGCAGGGGCGACTTGCCTTTCGATCGAAGCCGGCCGCACGCTGATCTTCGACCAGGATACGGTTCAAAAGCTGGCTGCGGCGGCCGGCATTGCCATCATTGCAGTCTGACGGTGCTACCCTCCCGAGGCTGGACAGGGAGAGACGAAAAGCGGTCAGCATTTTCACTTCTGGTGTTTAAAGAGCAACGACCCCCCTTCGCGGCTTTTCCTCAAAAAAAGCCGCACTTCGCCGCACTTTCCAGTGCAGAGTAGAAGTGAAAATGCTCTAATCGAGTGGGCTTGCTTCACCTAAACCTCCTTCACCTAAACCCGAAGACAACTAGCGGAGATTCCAGTGAAATCAACGAACGTAGCAGTCGTCGCAATCCTGGTGGTTCTGCTCGCTGGGGCCGCCTTGAGCATCCGTGGAAAGGCCGATGATACGGCGATGCCGCAAGCGGGCCAGACCGCCCCCAACTTTACCCTGCCATCGCAGGATGGCTCCAACATTAGTCTCGACAGTTTTCGCGGCAAGTGGGTGGTGCTTTATTTCTATCCCAAGGACATGACCACGGGCTGCACCATTGAAGCGCACAACTTTCAGCAGGACATCTCCAAGTACCAGCAACTGGATGCCGTGGTGGTGGGTGTAAGCGTGGACTCGACCGACAGCCACAAGGAATTTTGTGCCAAGGAAGGGCTAAGCTTCAAACTTCTGAGCGATCAGGATAAGAGAGTCGTGGTGCTGTATGGATCCATGGGAGATCACATGGGCATCAAGATGGCCAAGCGGAACACGTTTCTGATCGATCCCCAGGGCAAGATCGTCCAGGTGTGGACCGGAGTAAACCCCTCTCAGCACAGCGAGCAGGTTCTAGCGGCGCTTACCGGCTTCGAAAAAAAGAATTAGCTAGCGGGATCACGCGCCAAGGCCGGGGGCACCTGAAAGTTTCTTGATGGGCCCCCGCATTCATACGGGGGGAGCGCTTCATCGCCTCGGCAGAAGTTGAACTTTGATCATGCGCTTTCGCGTCGGCCTGGAGAAATCCCAGGGCTATAGCGGCTTCGCAATTGGTGTAGATCGAACCACGTCGCCTTTCGTGGTTTTCTCCCCAGGAAAATCACTCCTCGCGACCTTGATGAGACCACAGTAATTGCGAAACCGCTTTTAAAGCGGTGCTCTTCGTAAAGTGAGTTTTTTCGCAGCCTGTAAAGCTCATTCTCTTAAGATGGAACGCTTTTCCACCGGACCGAAGTCCAGCTCCGCCGGCTGAAGCAGAGGGGCTCTCAACCGCTTCGGAGATCCAAAGTGTGGAGATAGCTCTGGGCCTCTAAATTAAATCCCCTAGACGCAAAAATGCCCGGCTGGCAACCGGGCTCTTTTGCTTGCCTGTTTTTGGTTAGAGCATCATTTCTTCGCCGACTTCTTCTTAGCGGTCTTTTTTGCGGCCTTCTTTGTTGCCTTTTTGGCTGGCGACTTCTTTGCTGCCTTTTTCGCCGCCGACTTCTTAGTTGCTGCCTTCTTCACTGCCAAAGGAATACCTCGTTTGATGGTAGATTTTTTGCTGCTGGCGCTCTTCTTGGTGCTGACTGCTTTCGCAGCCTTTCTGCCGCTTTTCGCGCCTTTGCTGCTCTTCTTCGCGGCAGATTTCGTAGCGGCTTTCTTGGCCGGAGCCTTTTTAGCCGGAGTCGTCGGTGCCGGAGTGGTTGGTGCGACCGCCTTGGTGGCTGGAGGCGGCGCAACAGTCTTCTTTGCCGCAGCCTTTTTCGCCGCAGCCTTCTTGGCCGGAGCCTTCGCGGGTGGTTGCGCGGGCGCGACGCTCACCGGCGGGGGTAGCGGCTCGACGCCTACAAGAGTAGAGGAGACAATGACGCTTACTTCTTCTTCCTCTTCGTCATCATCATCAAAGCCGTCTTCCACCTCGTCGGGATACTCGTCCGCCTCGGCTTCAAACTGGTTGTCAGCGTGTGCGTAAAGTTTGTGTTCGTCCTGCATTCTTATGCCTCCAAGGCTTCGGTTGCTACGGATTCGGATCGCAGAGAACCGCCATGCACCATACTCGCCTGCGGCGCGGATTATAGCAACAGCATGCAACGGTACGCCAACGAACGCAAGTGTGAATTAAGTTTCTTTTCCTGCATAGGCATTTATCTGTTCAAGGATACCGATTCGGTGGGCTGATGAGAAGTGGCGGAAGAGCCGTTAGTCGCGGTCGTGTGCGTGCCTGCCGACGCACGCGCCGGTGGTTTGTGCGCAGGTGTTGAGTGGGCCACGCCGTTTTTCGTTGCGCCGGCATGCTTCGTCGTTGACCGATGCCTGGAGCTGGTGACCAGGGCCGGTTCAGCCACATAGAGACGGCGTCCCGGGACCAATCGGGCAGCGGTCAGGTGGTTCCAGCGGCGAAGTTGCTGCACGGTGATGTTGAAGCGATCGGCCACCGTCACCAGCGTATCGCCGTGTTCGACCCGGTAGAGGGTGAGGCGAGACCTGCTGGAGGGGGCCGGCGGCACCGGGATGACGAGAGAGTCAGTTGCGGAGAGATCATCGCCAGGCGCCAACTGGTTGACGAAAACGATCTCTGAGGGGCTCACGTGGTAATCGCGGGCGATCGTTTCCAGCGATTCTCCCGAAACAACCTTGTGGAACCGCCATTGATTACGCTTGTCCGCTGGTATTTCGGAGATGCGCTTTTCGTAGAGATCTTTTCGGCCGGCCGGCAGATGCAGCTCGAAGGGAGCGTCAGCGGGTGTACTCATGCGCAGCAGGCTGGGATTGAGGTCCGAGATCTCCTGAACCGGTACTTCGACGAGGTCGGAAACCAGGCGCAGATCAACACTGTAATCCGTGGTCACCGTGTCGACCACAAGCGGCGGGTCCGGGGTCAGGGACTGGAGTCCGTATTGCTCGGGATTTTTCGCCATGATTGCGGCGGCGATGATGATGGGGACATAATTCTTCGTTTCCTGGGGTAGCACGTTGCGGCGATACAGCTCCCAGAAGTCGGCATAGCCGGTGCGCTCTACGGCACGCTGCACATTACCGGGGCCCCAGTCGTAGGCCGCCATGGCCAGATACCAATCACCCAATTGGGAATACAAGAGCTTTATGTAGCGAGCATAGGCATGGGTTGATTTCTCCGGATCGAAGCGCTCATCGTACCAGCCATTGCGGCCGAGGCCATACACACCCGAGGGCATGAACTGCCACATGCCGCCCGCGCCCGAGCGTCCGTTGACCGCCTGCGGCTGAAAACCCGATTCCGCGACCGCCTGGTAAATAAGATCCTGGGGAACCCCTTCCTCGGCCAGCACTGCCGAGATCATGGCGTGATAACGGCCGGCCCGCTCCAGCGAACGCATGAGCGTTCCCCGCCCGCGCGAAGAGAAATAGCTGATGTAACCAGCAACGGGGTCGTTGATGACCAGCGGCAGGTCGGACTGCGTCGTCTTTAGTTCCGCGATCGCCTGTGCCTTGACTGTCGGGTCCACCGGGAACGTGACATCGTTGGCAATATCAACCGGAGCCGGTTCGAGCTTGGGCGCAAATCCATTTCCCTGCTTGAGCGCCTCCGTCTCCAAGGTATTGACGGCATCGAGGATGCGGTCGAACTCATCGCGCAGCTGGGGTTCGTTCCGGAGGTCGAAATTGCTGGTCAGCATCAGGTCTACGGCGCGATCAAAGTCTGTCTTGGCCGGCTGCAGCTTGCCCGCATGGTAGTTGGCCACCCCGCTCTGATACGCTACTTCGACTGAGTCGATCAGGGCCTGTACCTCAGGACGGGCAGGTGGCATGGCGGTAGATGCAGGCGCGTTCGCGGGCTCAGGGGGCTTCAGCGCAGGAGCCGTAGCCTGCGGCGATTTCGCCGGTCCCGAGATTGGCTTTTCCGGCACACACCCGGTAAGCAGCAGCGGGCCCGCCGCTAGCACCACCATGAACACCCTGGGAGCGATAATCAACCCTCCCCACTCAATCTCTTAGATAAGCCCATGCAAAAACGCCTTCTGCAATTTCTGATGCCTAAACCGCAGCCAGCTGGCTACCCTCGCCTATGCGGAGTAGAAGCGAAAAAATGCTCTTTGGCCACCCTTTCCGCTTTGCTGCACAACGAAAAGCGGTCTTTAAGCGTTTTCACTAACACCATGATGTGGTGAGAGTGGCTATGTGCACGCGTTTTTTTCCACCCTCAGCAAGCTACGCTTGCCGGTCGCCCGGTTCTTTCCACCGGTTCTTTGACGGAACACCCGCGTAGAGTGCATCTGCTTCTCTCTACACCATTTGTGAAAACGCTCAGCTTGCCGGCTACATGTTGTTGAACATGATTGTATTGCCCGGAGCCCCTCAGTGTGAATGATAAGATCGGGTGAGAGACACCTCTTGTCCATCAACTGAGTTGACACCCCGCCCTTCGGCATCCCTTCATGGATAGGAAGCACATCCGCAATTTCGCGATCATCGCCCACATTGATCACGGCAAATCCACGCTTTCGGACCGGCTGCTGGAGCTGACGGGCTCTTTGACGGCGCGCGAGATGCAAGCCCAGGTCCTGGATGCGATGGATCTGGAACGTGAGCGCGGCATCACCATCAAGGCCCATGCGGTGCGCATGAATTACCTGGCCAGGGATGGCGAAATGTACCAGTTGAATCTTCTGGATACGCCCGGACATGTTGATTTCTCCTACGAGGTCTCCCGTTCCCTGGCGTGCTGCGAGGGCGCTTTGCTAGTGGTCGACGCTTCGCAGGGTGTCGAGGCGCAAACCCTGGCCAATGCTCACCTGGCCATTAATAACGGCCTGGACATGATTCCGGTGATCAACAAGATCGATTTGCCCAGCGCCGACATCCTGCGTACCCAGGAGATGATCGAGTCCACCGTGGGAGTGGACGCCACCGATGCGGTCGCGGTGAGTGCCAAAACAGGCCTCGGGGTTCCCGAGGTGCTGGAAGCCATTGTGGTCCGTCTGCCCCCACCTGCAGGAGACGCTGAAGCGCCCCTGCAGGCCCTGATCTTCGATTGCTGGTTTGATCCCTACCGCGGGGTCATCGTGTTGGCGCGCGTGATCAACGGCATCTTGCGTAAGGGAGCGAAGATCCGCCTCATGTCCAACGGCCGGGTATTCGACGTGGAGTCTGTCGGGGTATTGACGCCGAAGCCGGTGGAGATCGAACAGTTGTCGGCCGGCGAAGTAGGCTTCTTTGCCGCAACCATCAAGAATGTCGCTGACACCAAGATCGGCGATACGGTTACCGAGGATACACGTCCGGCAGCGGCGCCCCTGCCCGGTTTCAAAGACATTCAATCGATGGTCTTTGCCGGGCTGTACACCGTGGATTCGCACGAGCATACGCTGCTGCGCGACGCGCTTGAGAAGCTGCGGCTGAACGACTCTTCCTTTTTCTTTGAGCCTGAGAGCTCGGTCGCGCTGGGGTTCGGATTCCGCTGTGGCTTTCTAGGGCTCCTCCACATGGAGATTATTCAAGAGCGGCTGGAGCGCGAGTTCAACCTGGAGCTCATAACCACGGCTCCCGGCGTGCGATACAGAATTACTCTCACGGACGGGGCGGTCATCGAAGTGGAGAACCCTTCTCGCTGGCCTGACCCGAGCGATATCGCGAAGATCGAGGAGCCGGTGATCATCGCCACCATCCTGACCAGCGAAGAGTACGTCGGCGGTATTTTCAAGCTGGTTGAGGAAAAGCGCGGCCGGCAGAAAAACTTCGAATATGTGACCCCAACCCGCGTCATGCTGACCTATGAGTTACCGCTCAATGAAATCGTATTGGACTTCTACGACCGCCTGAAATCGGTCTCGCGCGGCTATGCGTCCCTCGATTACCAGCTGGCAGGCATGTGGGAATCTCCTATGGTCAAGCTGGATATTCTGGTCTCGGGTGAACCGGTCGATGCCCTCTCGATCATTGTGCATCGAGACTTTGCCTATGAGCGGGGACGAGCGCTGGTCTCGAAAATGCGCGAGCTCATCCCGCGCCAGATGTTCGAGGTCGCTATCCAGGCGGCGATCGGATCCAAGATCGTCTCCCGGGAAACCGTCGCTCCCTTGCGGAAAAATGTGCTCGCCAAGTGCTACGGGGGAGACATCAGCCGCAAACGCAAACTTCTGGAGAAGCAAAAAGAAGGTAAAAAGCGCATGAAGCGCATCGGCAAGGTCGACATTCCCCAGGAGGCGTTCCTAGCCGTCCTCAAAGTGGGCGAAGACAACAGTAAATAAAGCGTTTTCGCCATTACCGTAGTCATGTGTCTAACTCATTTTGTGGGAAACCCTGAATTCCAGCGGCTGCGCAAAGATCTGCATATAGATCGTCGGCGTGGAAGCGGCATCCTCTGTAAATAATTGATGCGTAATAGTTTAGGAGATTAATGCCAAGTGCCGGTCAAGGCCTTGCGTGGCTCCGTTGTCGAGTCCGGAAATCGGGCACTCCAACTTTCCACAATTTTTTCCACAGGCAGCGCGGGAGCGGCACTTAAACAATTTTGCCTGCCCCGGTGAGCAAAAATTACTGGGGGCAGGCGGTAGAAACTGCTCTACTGGGGTGGCTTGGTAGTACTGGGGCGTGTAGTTCCAGTTCCCGGGTGAGCGGGCGTGCTGGGGCGCGGAGCAGAGGGCGTCGCCCCTGATGCCGGTTGCGGAGGAACGCCGGATTTAGCGTTGTAGGCGTCTACGACCGCCTTGGTGATGTCGGTGGCAGGGCTGGCCCACAGCACAGGCGAATTCTGCTGATTGCTGGCATCCAGTACCAGGGTGAACTTCTGTTGGTTGGCGTAGGTATCGAGCACGGCATAGACCTTCTGTGCCAGTTGCTGATACATGTCGCTCATCGCGCTTTGGGCCTCATTTTGCGCGTCTTCTGCGGAGCGCTGCAGCGATTTTGTCTTTTCGTCGATGGTTCTGAGGCGGGCATCGCGCTCCGGTTCGCTCAGATTTGTACCGGCGTCTTGCAACTGCTTCTTGAGCGAATCGATCTCGTCGCTTTTGGTCTTAAGTTCAGCCTGCTTAGGCTCGAACTTCACCCGCAGTTGAGCGAAGTTCCGTTGACCCTCATTGGTTGATGCGACAGCCTGCTGAAAGGCGATGATCGCAACCTTGGCGGTGACAGGGACTACCGGCGTTGAAGCGAGAGGTGCAGTGGAATCGGCAGGGGTAGGGGCGGACGGAGCCTGCTGGGCTAATGCTCTGCTGGTCGGCGCGATAGAACCCACGCCAGTTGCGGACGCGAGCAGGCAAACAAGTGTGAACGAACGCTTCATTGGAATACGAAACTCCTTTTGATCTTTGCATCCAGATCGCCCGCCTCATTAGCGGAAGCGGGCCTTCGCTTGCAGCTCTCCCATGCGCATTGCCCAAGCAGTTACCTGACCAGCGCATCTGGCAGCAATTGCGGAAAAGAGGCACGGACCGAGAGAATCACAGGGCCAGCAGTGATTATAGGTGTGGGCCGAAGGAGCGTCAACGCAGGAGCGCTAGCGGCACCCCTTGCTTCGTCGCCGGATGGAGATTCCCGGTCTAGAAAGTCGAGCTGACGCTGAGGCGGAAAGTCTTTCTCGGCTCGCGGAAACGCAACAGGGAATCATAGGCCGTAATGGCGTTTTGGTAGGTGTAGTCGCCCGCCCCGCCGGCCGGGAACATGCTGCGCGTGATCAGGCTTTCTCCCTGAACACTCTCAAAAAGGCGGAAAGTATTAAACGCATAGTAGAGGCGGAAGGGCGCATTCACGATGGGCAGGAACGCCGAGAGTTCCCCGCCGACAGACATGCGCGGCACCACGTTGGTGCCGGAGATTGGCCGGATCAGGTTAATGAACTGGATTGACTGGCCGCCCTGGCAGGCGCCGTTGAAGTATGCGGTGCAGCCATAGAGGGGTGAATTAAGCTGGTCTGCGCCCTCGACGCTTTGCCGTAACTGGGATTGGCGAATCACAGAAGTGATGTCGAAGTCATCGAAGATCGCGAATTGGACAGGCCCGGCAATGGGAATGCGATATTCGACGTTGGACGTGAACTTGACATCGCCACCCACGGAAACCGGGCGGTAGATGGGAATGGGAATCTGGATGTTGCCCAACGTGTAGTTGAGGGGATCGATGGGAATGGGGGTACCGTCGGGGTTGGTGAGGGTGATGTTTGCCCGTACCGGGATGAAGGCATAGGGGGTCGCTGCACGCACATCAAAGCCGCGCAACTCGTTGTCGCCGCCGGAATAGAAACGGGCGAAGGGGGGCGCAACATCTCCGCTGAAACCCTGGATGTAAGAACCCTGGAAACGATAGCCAAGCACGTTGCGCCCGTCCGGGTTGGGGTGCAGACCCTTCATTGCCATATAGTGCTTGTACTGCACCACCGGGGCGAAATAACGGACATTGCCGAACAGTCCGGCAATTTGCACGGCAGCGGAGATATCCGTGCCAAAACGCGGCTTGAAGATGGATGGACCAACTCTGTTGTACACATAGCTCAACGAAACGGAGCTGGTGTAAATGCCTTCGAGCGCATTTGCGCCCTGGATCTGACCGCTGCGGAAGGCGAGAGTCTGGAACAGATTAGCCGACGCCTGGCTGAACGTCGTGATGGTCGACTTATCCCAACTATAGGTCAAGCCTATCCGCTTGAACGTGCGAGGTATCGGATAGCTGATAGAGAAGTTCAACCCGGTTGAGGACTGGTTGTAATTCTGGACCAGCGATTGCTGGGCGGCCGTCAGGTTCGAGGATTGGCCGGTTACTTGAGCGTAGTTGCGCGCTGAATTGTAATCCGTCTTTCTGGAAAAGAGCTGGAAACCCACGCTCATGGGCTTATTACGCAAGTAGGGCTCAGTGAAGGCGAAGACCACATTACGGGCCAGGTTGCCGATATTGCCCTGCAGACTCAATGTTTCGCCCAGGCCGAGGAAATTATTGGTCGTGTAGTTGAGACCCAGGAAAGTGCCGGAAAGGCCGCTGACGCCGCCGTTCAAAGCGATCGAGTTCTTGCCCTTCTCGTGCACTCTGAGCAGCAGTGACACGGTGCCGTTAGTTTCATCGGGATGGATATCGGAGTCCTGATCGACCTTCAGCGGATCGAAATAGTCCAGTTGGTTCAGGCGCAGCAGGCTCGATTCCCACTGGTTGCTGTTGTAGGGCTGGCCTTCCTCGATCAGCAGCTCGCGGCGGATCACCCGATCGCGGGTGATGGTGTTGCCCTGGAACTCGATGCGCGACACGGTAAAAGCCTTGCCCTCGTCGATGTCGATGTCGAGGTAGACAAGGTGCTTAGCGTCATCGATGCGCGGGGTCGGCACGGCACTGAAGTTGATGTAGCCTAGCGAACCGTAGGCCTTGCGCAGATTTTCCAGACCCTTGCTCACGCCGGTTGCATTGAACCAATCGCCGTCCTTGGTGGGGAACTGGGCGCGCAGTGCCTTTACGTTCGGCACATGCGTGTTGCCGGTGAAAGTGACCCCGCCAAGCCGGTAGCGCTCGCCCTCGTCGATCGGCATCCGGATGTCGATGCGCTTACCCTGTCGCGGGCGAAACGTAAAAAACGACAGGCCGCCTTCATTCCGGATGTGGGTGGTTGGGATGTCGACCCCGGCTCTGAAATAACCTCTATCCTGCAGCGCGCGGCGAACTCGCTCCGTATCTTCCTCGAGTTTGCTGGCGTCGTAGGTGCGGGCGAAGATGTTCTCCAGGAAAATGGAGTGCGGAATCCCTATCGGCCGCAGATTTCTCATGGCCGCGCGCAGCTCGCGCGAACTCACCGCGTGGTTCCCGGCGAAGGTGATATTCCCCACTTTCACGGTGGGGCCTTCCTTGACGATGAAGTTGATGGAGACAGAGGCTGGGGGGATGGTCTTGATGTCCGGCTTTACCGTCGCAAACTGGTGCCCGTGCTCCGCAAGCAGGGCCCTGATTACATCGATGGCCCGCGCCAACTTGGTGGGATCATAGGGGCTCTCTACCGAGAGGCTGACGTGCTCTTTTTTGAAGCGGTCCAGAACGTCCGAGGTCGAGACTGAATTCAGGCCCTTGTAGTTGATCTCGCGAATGGTTGGCTTCTCTTTAACGATTACATCGAGAACGATGCCCTTGGGGGTATCCTCACGGGCGATCTGGAGATTTTCGAAATAGCCGGTATTCCAAAGCGAGTTGAAGTCGCGTTCGATGGTTGCCGGATCGTAGGTATCTCCCACGTGGGTGAACAGCCGCGCCAGTACTGTCTCTCTGGGAATGCGCCGGTTGCCGATAACCCTGATGTTCTGAACGACGTCCTGCTGAGCCCAGGCGATCAGACTGGAACCGCAAAATAAAAGCAAGGCCAGAATCCTGCACCCACGAAAAAAAAACGACAGCGCAGGTTGGTTCTTATGAAACGGGGAGCGAAAGCTCCCTGACACGACGCGAAGAATAGGCACACCCTCACTGCTGAAAATCGGATCCTGCTGGAGGAAAAGGCGATTATATGTGACGGAAGGGGTACTCCCCAACTCCGAGGACTTGTTTCTCACCACGCTCACCATCCTGGAGGTCCCGTCAAGTGAGACACCAGAACGTCGTTGGAGCGGTTTCGCAATCGCTGTATACCGAAGTGCAGGACCTTTGCGTGGTTTAACCTCAAGGAAAACCACGCAGGCCACAGTAATTGCGAAACCGCTCTAACTCTCCAGCTCACTGCACGCAAAGAACTCGCCGGCTGAGGAATCCCAGGATACGGA
>Ga0206939_10214_pt1 | contig 15274 bp, 15 predicted proteins | sample Alteio_BWOrgHeat_10_FD_152921 | JGI IMG/M metagenome (GOLD analysis project Ga0206939, IMG submission 152921) | Enriched cells from forest soil in Barre Woods Harvard Forest LTER site, Petersham, Massachusetts, United States -... | ecosystem: Environmental > Terrestrial > Soil > Temperate forest >... | reverse complement strand
GGGTTGTCGAGTCCGGCACCCATGCCACGCTGCTGGCGCAGAACGGCGCCTATGCACGGCTGTACGGGAATTTGCTGAAGGAGTCGGCTTAATAGAAAGCCTCTGGTCACCCCCGCCTTGCGCGGGGGTCTGGAAGCGCGTCCGCGCGTCACATCGACTCATTTGACGGCAGGACTGCCTTCCGGATGCCCGCGCAAGGCGGGCATGACGGTTATTACTGCTTATTTCCTCTTATCCAGCGGCACGAAGCTGCGTTCGGTTGAACCGATATAGAGTTGTCTTGGCCGTCCGATTTTCTGTGTCGGCTCCTCGATCATCTCTTTCCACTGCGATACCCAGCCGACAGTGCGGGCGACGGCGAAGAGGACGGTAAACATCGAGGTCGGGAAGCCCATGGCTTTCAGGATAATGCCGGAATAGAAATCGACGTTCGGGTATAGTTTCTTTTCAATGAAGTACGGGTCCTGCAGCGCAATCTTTTCGAGTTCCAGCGCGATATCGAGCAGCGGATCGTCCTTGATGCCCATTTCGGCCAGGACTTCCTGACAGGTTTTCCGCATGATTTCTGCGCGCGGATCGTAGTTTTTGTAAACGCGGTGGCCGAAGCCCATCAGACGGAAGGTATCGTTCTTATCTTTGGAGCGGGCGATGAATTCAGGGATGCGCTTTTTGTCGCCGATTTCGGCCAGCATTTCCAGCACGGCCTCGTTGGCGCCGCCGTGCGCCTTGCCCCACAGCGAGGCGATACCGGAGGAAATACAGGCGAACGGGTTGGCCTGTGACGAGCCCGCAAGACGCACCGTCGAGGTCGAGGCGTTCTGTTCATGATCCGCATGCAGGATAAAAATCCGGTCCATCGCGCGCGCCAGTATCGGGTTCACCTTGTAGGGCTCGGACGGCACGGCGAAAGTCATGTAGAGAAAATTCTCGGCGAAGTTCAGGTCGTTGCGCGGATGCATGAAGGGTTGGCCGATGGAATATTTATAGGCGAGCGCCGCCAGCGTCGGCACCTTGGCGATTAACCTGTGCGCGGCGACTTCCCGCTGTTTCAGGTCTTCGATATCGAGTGAGTCGTGATAGAAGGCGGCGAGCGCGCCCACCGTGCCGACCATGATCGCCATCGGGTGGCTGTCGCGGCGGAAGCCGCTGAAGAAAGACAACATCTGCTCATGCACCATCGTGTGGCGCGTGATCGTGTTGACGAAGCTCGCCTTCTGGTCCTTGTTCGGCAGTTCGCCGTGCAGCAGCAGGTAACAGACTTCAAGGAAATCGCTTTTCTCCGCGAGTTCTTTAATAGAGTAGCCGCGATGCAGCAGCACGCCCTTGTCGCCATCTATATAAGTGACGGCGCTGTCGCAGGCGGCGGTGGAGGTGAAGCCCGGATCGTAAGTGAACATGCCGGTTTCGGCGTAGAGCTTGCGGATGTCGATTACCCGCGGGCCGATGGTGCCATCCAGCACCGGCAGCTCGACTTTTTTACCCGTGGCATTGTCGATGAGTGTAACGGTCTGCTGCGGCTTGGCTTTCGGCGCGGTGCTATCCATGGATTAATCCTCCCATAATAAGCTTCTCAGAAACTCCTTAAGGAATCATAGCCTGTCAGGAGGATTCTGAGCAATTTTTTTTGCACTGCAGCATTATTAGGGTAATATTATGTCGTTTAGGGGATTAGGCCCGTTTTCGTGGGGTTAAATTCCAAAAAACTGTTTTATTTTGGCGCCGAACGTTGTTTTGGGGCCTGGCCCAATTGTGATGAATTGGTGGTCTTTAGTCGTGGATTGAGACTGTTTTTGTTTTGCCATATAATGATTCGCTTTATCAGAAAACCTAATGAATTTGCCTTCTGCGGCGTCAGCGCTGGCTTTCCGGTCCTGTTTCTTCCTTATATTTTCAATATATTTATCGGCACCAGCTGGAAAAGAAATGAATTGGTGTTGTTGATACATAATAGATCTCCTGTTAACAAAGTGGTTATATCGTTGATTTAAATGAAATTTTTGTAAATGGATCTTCTGTAGCAGCAGGAGTTGCCGCTCTATTTTCCTGCTGGTCTTTCTTGGAAAATAAACGATTTACGGCTTTAGCCAAGCGACTCGGTTCATATTGAATCTTAGTAAACGCATCTTGTTGAGGCATAATTAGTCTCCTTAAATCTATAACGAAGAATCACAGCAATTCTCCTATACATAACATAATATATATTATGGCATCATGTCAATACTTCATTTGATGGCCGAGTACACGGCATCGGGCGTTGCTGCTGGTAATTCAGGGTGTTGTATCGTAGGTCTTTTACAACTTTAATCTGAAAGCAGACTTTTAAATGTCAGCCCTTATAGCGCGTTTCCAGACAGAGCTTCTGCGCCAGCGCGATCGGTGGGTTTTGTGGATTCCGGCGGCGCTCGGCCTTGGTGTCGGTGGTTATTTTTCGCTGCGTGTCGAGCCGCTGCTCTGGACGGGGCTGGCGGCGCTGGGTTTTCTCGTCGTCATCCTGTCCACTTTTTATAAAAACAAGGCGGCTGTGCTGCTGTGGCTGCCGTTTCTCCTGATCGCGCTCGGCTTTACGGCGGCGCAGTGGCGGACGCGGTCGGTCGATGCGCCGGTGCTGGAACATAAAAGCCGCACGCTGCTGCTGCGCGGTCGTGTGGCGGCGGTGGATGACCTGCCGAAAGGATTCAGGTTCGTCCTCGATCATGTGCAGTATGAAGCAGATAAATATCTGCCGCAGGACCCGATGCCTTCCGCCGTGCGCGTGACATCGAAGATGAAGACGCCGCCGCCCGTCGTGGGAGATCTGGTGCAGGTGAAGGCTGTGCTGCTGCCGCTCTCGCCGCCGGTGGAACCGGGCGCCTACGATTTCCAGCGCAAGGCTTTTTTCGAGGGCCTTGGCGCGACGGGTTATGCGCTGAGCCGTGTTGAAACGATTATACACCCCGACAACAGCAGTTTTTTCTTTGCGTCGCTGCGGCATTATATCCGCGAACATATCGAGGCACGCATCGCGGATAAAGACGCCGCCGCCGTCACAGCGGGCATTCTCATCGGCGAGAGCAAGGCGATATCCGACGGCGCATGGGACAACATCCGCCTTGCCGGTCTGGCGCACCTGCTCTCCATTGCGGGGCTGCACACCGGCGTCGTGACCGGCTGGCTGTTTTTTCTGGTGCGCTGGCTGCTGGCCGCGATCCCTTATATCGCCCTGCGTTATCCGGTCAAGAAGATCAGCGCGGGCGTGTCCATCATCGGCGCGGTATTTTATCTCTATCTGGTGAATTTCTTTTTGCCGGCGGAGCGGGCCGTGATCATGGTCTGCGTCGTTATGGCGGCGATTATCATGGACAGGGACCCGTTTTCGCTGCGGTTGCTGGCCTTTGCGGCTACGCTGATTCTGCTGCTGCGGCCCGAAAGCCTTGTCGGCGGCAGCTTCCAGATGTCCTTCGCCGCGGTGGCGGTGCTGATTTCTTTCTATGAAGGCACGCGGGAGTGGTGGGAGAGACTTTATCAGGACAAGCGCTGGTTCATGAAAATATCCCTGTTCATTCTGGCGTCGATGGCGACGACGGGCGCGGCGACGCTGGGGACGGCGCCTTATTCCCTCTTTCATTTTCTGCGCGTGCCGATTATTTCCGGCTTCATCGCCAACCTGATCGCCGTGCCGATCGTCGTCGTCGTGACGCTGCCGGTGGGGATCGTTTCCTGTTTTCTGATGCCCTTCGGTCTGGATGCCGTGCCGCTGGAGATAGTGGGGTGGAGCGTGACCGCTATTCTCAAGGTGGCGGAGACGGTCGCGCACTGGCCTTATGCCGCTTATCATACCAACAGCTGGCCGTTGTCACTGCTGCTGCTGATCACCGCCGGCGGTTTGTGGACCTGTATCTGGCGCGGGCACATCCGCTGGCTGGGCTTGTTGCCCATTGTTGCCGGCGCCGTCATGATCCCGCTGACGCCGCGCGCGGACATACTGGTCGCCGAGAGCGGAAACCTTTTCGCCGTGCGCGGGCTGAACGACAGCTTGCTGCTCTCCCCCGGCAGGGCCGACAGCTTTACCCGCCAGTCATGGATCGAGCGTGAAGGCGGGCGGGGGTATGATGAGTGGCCGGAAGATAGCGTGCCGCAAACAGGCGCGCCTGTCTCCTGCGATGCCGATGCCTGTCTTTACGGAAGCGGCGGTCATCTGGTTTCTTTTGTGAAGAATTATACGGCGCTGGCACAGGATTGCGGCAGCGCCGATATCGTTATCAGCGGTCTTTATATCGACCCCGATTCGTGCAGGGGTCCGCGCCTGCTGCTGGATAAAAGCGTGTTCAGGTATCAGGGCGCGCATGCGCTTTACCTCGGGAAAGACGGCGCAATAACCGTCAGGACCGTTGCCGCCGAGCGTGGCGACAGGCCATGGACTGGGCCGTCGCGTTTTTAACGTCCTGTTCTTACTTATGAATACTGTTTGTGGTTAGCGCTTGCAGTTTTTATGTTCAGCCGTTAAGGTGGCGCTCTATTTTGCCGTTCAATGAAGACCTTGCGGAGAGGTGGCCGAGCGGTTGAAGGCGCTCGCCTGGAAAGCGGGTATACTGTAACAGGTATCGTGAGTTCGAATCTCATCCTCTCCGCCAGTCTTCGTCCATGTTGTTTATAAAGTCGAAGACTGTCACGTCGAAGCCTCTTGAGGCGCAGACGGACTGATTGTTTTAAGAATGGACTACGCCTTGGCAAGCCACAAGAACATTCAGATGATGCACAAACTATGCCCGATCAACACCTACCAAAATATATTGGCACTTGGAATCTGAGCAGGACGATTTCGGATGGAACGCAGGTAACGGGACGCGCCGTTTTCGCACGTGCCGGTGAAGCTGCCCTGAACTACCACGAAGATGTGCGCGCTATACTGCCGACTGGTAAAAGCATCGAAGGTGCGCAGAAATACACAGTGCAAATAACCGGCGAACATCTCGAAATGTATTTTTGCAATGGCGTGAATGCTGGGAAGTTATTCCAGCGTTTTCTTGTTAGCGCCGCTGAATCAAGTTCCGTTCACCAGTGCGTGAAGGATACATATCGCTCGACATGGATGTGGATTGCCGCTGATCACTTCAGGCTTGTGCACGATGTCAAAGGCCCGGCCAAGAATTATCTGATGACGACGGATTACTTTAAAGAATAGTTGCCGGCCGTCACTTCTTTATCTCGGTACGGTACGTTTCGTTCCACGCGGCGCAGCCTGCGGCAGAACCGGCGATCATTCTTTCTTCGCGGCTCTTCGTATCCCACGCCCTCTGGGGGCGCTGGTCTTTGTCGTTTTTTCGTTCCTCGAGCACGACTTTTGCCGCAATCATTGCGGCCGCCCAAGCCGCCGTCCATGCGGTTGCCCAGGCCGTATTCCACTGTTTATTTGCCCCCGCGTCGCTTGCGGGGGGCGGTGCCGAATCCCGTGCCGCCACGATCGCCGCCGCCCAGGCCCCCCGTCCGCCGCCATAGGATTTATTATTCATATTATTTGCGGCATGATCTGCCGCCGCCCATGCTGCCGTCCAGGCCGCCGCCCAGGCGGTACGACCCTCCGCCGCTCTGGCTGCATGACCCATCTCTCTCATAATGACCTCTTGTGGAACCACATGATCGTTAATTACATATTCTTTGTCGGCCTCTTTCTGTGTTAACTTTTGGTAGTCCAGAAAGGAGAGGAGCACGAGCGACGGGCGGTTGTGCTTTGTGATAACGATAGGCTCTACTCTTGCCATATCCTGATAAAGGCCGGGGCTGTTTTGAAAATCGGTGGATTTAACGGTTTTCATGCTGTCTTTCTATTTCCGCCAAAAAATAGCTATTATAACTATTTATACAAAGGTGTTTTGGTGTTATATACCTGTAATAGCTATTTAATCCCTGTGTATGGTTTATTAAATAACTATTATAGGTATATTATACAAGAATTGTGGCTTGCTAGTACCTATAATAGGTACTATATCACTCTTATATTTATTAATAAAGTATTAAAATACCGCAAAGCGCGAGACCCGCAACTGTCTGCTTATGCCCGTATTTACACCGTATAAAGATCGCAATTGCCCGATATGCTCTCTGTGGTCTTGTAAATTATATATACATAATATTTTAAAATATTAACTATTTGGCACTGCTGCTGTCGGAGTGAATGCATGAGGACACATAATATATGCATCCCGTTCCCATCCTTTACAGGAGTAGTCCGGCATTTATCAGACGACCGCCTTTTCTTCTATCGCGTGACTTATGCGGATTATGGCGCTATCCTGCCGCCATAATCCACGCACGCAGGGAGAGCCTAAAGATTAATAAACTGTTAATCCGGCACGCTCCCGCCGTTACAAAAGCAGAGAAGGAAAAGCAAAAATGACCAACAAACGCCCCTATCAGGTACGCATCTTTCTGAAGCAGGAGTTCGCAGATGCGGTCAGCGGCCATACAACGCCGAAGGAAATGAAGCCCCTGATGGATATCCTCAAGCGCCACAACGCCAGCCTGGACCACAACCAGTTCGAGGAGTTCTCGAAGTTCGTGACCTGGGCGGAAGCCAACCTCGACAAGACGAAATTTGACAGCGAAGACCAGAAGCAGCAGATGAAAGGCCTTCTCGCGCTGACGAAAAATTCTCTCGCTAACGAGGAAAAGCGCAGCTACTTCGCGCGCGAGTTTACATTGAGCGTCGGCAAGAAATCCCTGTTCACCGGCGCCGAAGCGGATGCGCTGATCGCCGACCTGAAGACACTGGGCGACGACGCCATCATCACGCCGGGCAAGGGCTTTGTCCCCGGCAAGAGCTACGCCGTTCCGGCGGTGCGGAAAAGCTATGTGCCCAAGCGCCATCCGGGAACCTGAGCTTCAGCTTCATTTTCTCGCGGCGGGGGAGGCCATTGAGAATGAAACGGTTTATACGCGATGTCTGGATACTGACCGTCCCTTACTGGCGCTCGCCGGAGAAGTGGGTGGCCGCGCTGCTGCTCGCGGTTATCATCAGCCTCAATCTCGGCGAAGTGTATATCAACGTTCTCCTGAATAAATGGAACAATGATTTTTACGATGCGCTGCAGGAAATCAACAAAGACAAATTCCTGGCCGCGCTGATACGCTTCTCGTGGCTGGCGCTGTCGTATATCGTCGTCGTCGTTTATAAAACCTATATGAACCAGATGATGCAGATCCGCTGGCGGCGGTGGCTGACGGGGAGTTTTCTCGATCGCTGGCTCGACCGGCAGAACCATTACCGCATGCAGCTGGGCGGAAACCCGTCCGATAACCCTGACCAGCGCATCAGCGAAGACGTCGGGCAGTTTATCGACCTGACGCTCGGGCTGTCGCTGGGCCTGCTCAGTTCCGTCGTCACGCTGTTTTCGTTCCTGTTCATTCTCTGGAACCTGTCGGGCGCTGTGACGATCCCGCTTGGCGCGCTGGGGCAGTTGAACGTGCCGGGCTATATGGTCTGGGTGGCAATGCTTTATGCCGTCGCGGGAACGTGGATCACGTCGAAGCTCGGCAGACCGCTGATAAACCTTAACTTCAACCAGCAGAAGTTCGAGGCCGATTTCCGCTTTGCGCTGGTGCGCTTCCGCGAGAACAGCGAGAAAATCGCCCTGTATAAAGGCGAAGGGCAGGAAAAAGAAAATTTCCTCCAGCGCTTCACCAACGTCTTCGATAATTACTGGCAGATCATGAAACGGCAGAAGACGCTGACGTGGTTCACCTCCGGCTACTACCAGATCGCGACCATCTTTCCTTTTCTTGTCGCCGCGCCGCGCTTCTTTGCCAAAAAGATGCAGCTTGGCGGGTTGATGCAGACAGCCTCCGCCTTCGGGCAGGTGCAGGGATCTTTCTCTTTCATCATCAGCGCCTATACGAGCATCGCCACATGGAAGGCCGTCGTCGCGCGACTCAACGGCTTCACCGCGACCATGAGCGAGACGCAGGCCGCGGCTGAAAGCCCCGACGCTTTTCGTCCTGTCTTCGCCGGCGGCGCGGGCATCAGGACGGGAAACATGACCGTGCAGCTGCCGGATGGAAAACTGCTGCTTGAGAACATCAACCTTGAGATCGGCCGCGGCGATACGTTGCTGATCAGCGGCCCTTCCGGCAGCGGCAAGAGCACCCTGCTGCGCATTCTGGCCGGCATCTGGCCCTTTGCTAAAGGCACTCTCGAAATTCCGAAAGATGCGACGACATTATTTTTGCCGCAAAATCCTTACCTGCCGCTGGGAACATTACGCCATGCGCTGTGCTATCCGTTTCCGGCATCTGCAAACGATGACACCTTGCGCGAGGTTCTGACGCTCTGCCGCCTCGAACATCTCACCGGCAGACTGGACGATGCCGATAACTGGGCGCATGTGCTGTCGCCCGGCGAGCAGCAGCGCGTCGCCTTCGCCCGCGCCATTCTCATCAAGCCGGATTTTATTTTTCTGGATGAATCCACTTCCGCGCTGGATGAAGCGACGGAGGCTCACCTGTACTCAACTCTCAGGGAACGGCTGCCGCATACCACCACGGTCAGCGTCGGACATCGCAACACGCTGAAGACCTGGCACGACAAGGCTTTCAATTTAGGCGGATAGCCGGTCTAGTGGCTTGATTTTTTGATCATTTCCCGCAGGCGGCGTTCGAACTCGGCGGGGTCGCCGTGGTTTTTCAGGAACATCTGGAAGGCGGCGAGGGCTGCTTTTTTGTCATAAGGAACAGAATCGGAAGGCACCGCCGCACCGGCTTTTGGTTTGCCGAGGTTTTTGGCCAGCTTCTCCAGCTCTTTAACCCCTTCGGGCCCCAGTCTCTCGCGGGCCAGACTGCGTTGTTTTTTAAGCTCTTCGATGGCTTTTTGTTTCTTATCCATGGCTTATTCTAAGACGGTTACCGCCCTTCCGACAAGAAAAGCTTGAAATCCCCGCCAAAAACCCCAATCTTGTTGCATGTTGATGACCCTCTACCAAGGACTGACGAAACGATCCGCCCCCCTGCTGGAAGCGTACCAGCAGCGCCGTCTGCGGCGCGGCAAGGAAGACCCGGCACGCACCGCCGAGCGGCGCGGGCGGTCATCGAAACCGCGGGAAAATAAACCGCTGGTCTGGTTTCATGCCGCGAGCGTCGGGGAGTCGCAGGCGCTGCTGGCCCTGATCCGCCGCCTGCTGGCCGACTATCCGGTCATTCAGGTGATGGTGACGACGGGCACGGTAACTTCTGCAAAACTGATGGCCGACCGGCTGCCGTCAGGCGCTTTTCACCAGTACATGCCGGTGGATCATCCGGACTGGGTGGAAAGCTTTCTCAACCACTGGCATCCGGATTTCATTGTCTGGTCGGAGTCGGAATTCTGGCCCAATATGCTGACCGGCATCCGGAGGCGCGGCATCCCCGCGATCCTGCTGAATGCGCGCATGTCGGAGAAATCATTTCGTTGCTGGCAGATGGCGGGCGGCGTTATCAAAGACATGCTGGGCACTTTCCGGCTCTGTCTCGGACAAAATCAGGCCGAGGTCGACCGGTTGCTCAAGCTTGGCGCTGCAGCAGCGCGCATTTCCGGTAATCTGAAATATGCCGCTGCGCCGCTGCCTTATGACGCGGCAAATCTCGATATCCTTAAAAACGCCATCGGCACGCGGCCCTATCTGCTTTGGGCCAGCACGCATCCGGGTGAGGAAGAAATTGCCTGTCATGTTCATAGTGCTCTGCGGAAAACGCAACCGGCGCTGCTGACAATCATCGTGCCCCGCCATCCCCAGCGTGGAAGTTCCATAGCGGCGCTGGCGGGCAAGGCGAACCTTAAGGCCGGATTGCGTTCACAGGGATGTGTGCCGCGGACGGAGGACGATATTTATATTGCCGACACGCTCGGCGAATTGGGGCTCTTCTACCGGCTCTGCCGCTTGTGTATAATGGGGGGGTCTTTCGTTCCCATCGGCGGGCATAACCCCATCGAGCCCGGGCAGTTCGGGTGCCAGATTTTTTACGGACCGCATATGTTCAACTTTGTTTCCATCTGCAATGATTTCGAAAGCCGGGGCGCGGCGCGGCGCGTGACCGGCGCTGATATGCTTGTGCAGGATCTTGCGCTTGCACTGCAGGACCCGCAGCATTTCTCCGCGCTGGGCACGGCTGCGCAGGCATGGACGCAGCAGCAGTCGCATATCGTCGATGAAATTTCCGTCACGCTGGCGCCGTTTATGAAGGAGCTGGCCGCATGATCGCTTCACCCGCCTTCTGGTACCAGCAGAAAACAGCGTCGGAGATCTTTCTCAAAACCGCGCTGTTGCCCGTCAGTTGGGTTTATGGCGCGCTGGTGCGGAAGAAGTTCGATCTTTATTTTCCGGTGCCGATGGAAAAGCCGGTGATCTGCGTCGGCAATCTGGTCGCGGGCGGGGCGGGAAAAACGCCTGTGGTGCTCTCTCTCGTCGACCTGCTGAGAGAAAAGGGTTTTAACCCGCACCTGCTGACGCGTGGCTACGGCGGAAAAGAAACAGGGCCGCTGCAGGTTAGCCCCGGGCGCGACACGGCCTATGATGTGGGCGACGAGGCTTTGCTGCTTGTTGAAAAAGCGCCGACATGGGTTTCGGCCAAACGCCCTCATGGCGCGCAGTCCGCCATCGATACCGGCGCGGATATCGTCGTGATGGATGACGGGTTTCAGAACGCGGTCATTTATAAGGATTTTTCACTGCTTGTCATCGATGGCGTGGTCGGCTTCGGTAACAAGGCCGTCATGCCGGCGGGCCCCCTGCGCGAGCCGGCAAGTTTCGGCCTCAGCCGCGCGGATGCTTTTGTCATTATCGGTGAGGATAAAACCGGCGCGGCGGAATATACCCGGCGGCAGACGACAGCGCCCATTCTTTTCGCCGCGCTCCAGCCGGACGACAACAATCCTGATGTCAAAGGCAAAAACGTTTTCGCCTTTGCGGGCATTGGACGGCCCCTGAAGTTCAAGGAGACGCTGGATGCCGCGGGCGCGCTGGTCGAGGGCTGGGCCGCGTTTCCCGATCATCACCCTTATGACGATGAAGATCTGCGTGAGATCATGACGGCGGCGGCCACCCAGAACGCCATGCTGGTGACGACGGCGAAAGATTATGTGCGCGTCCCGCCCGGTCTCAGGTCGAAGATACAGAAATTCGCCGTCCATCTTGTCTGGCAGAATAAAGACGAAATCGTCCCGCTGATCGAGCAGGCGCTGCGGAAAAGAAGCTTGTAATGCCACCCTTACGCCGCCTGCGTTACGCGCTGGAAACAATCGCCGCTTATATCGTTTATGCGTTTTTCCGAGTGCTGCCGCTGGATGCAGCTTCCGCCACCGGCGGCTGGATCGGGCGGCAACTGGGTCCGCATTTATCCCCCACAGAAACGGCGCGGCAGAATCTGGCCATGGCCTTTCCCGAGAAAGACGGCGCGACGCGGGAAAAAATCGTGCTGGGCATGTGGGATAATCTCGGCCGCGTCGCCGCCGAATACGCGCATCTCCACCGCATCTGGGAGCGCGTCGATTTCAACGGCGTGGAAATGCTGCCCGGCATCCGCGACGACGGCAAGCCCGCCATCTTCTGCTCGGCGCATCTCGCCAACTGGGAAGTGTGCGCCATCGCCGCCAAAAAGCACGGCCTCGACGTCAGCCTTGTCTACCGTAAGCCGAACAACCCCGGTGTCGACAGCCTGCTGCGCCATGCCCGCGATTCAGGCGCTTCGGCGCATATACAAAAAGGCTCCGCGGGCGCGCGCGAAATGCTGGCTGTGCTTAAAAGAAACGGCGTGCTTGGCGTGCTGATAGACCAGAAGCTGAACGAGGGCATGGCCATCCCCTTCTTCGGACGCGATGCCATGACGGCGCCCGCGCTGGCGCATTTCGCTTTGCGTTTCGACTGCCCGGTTTATCCGGTGCGTATCGAGCGGCTCAAGGGCTGTCATTTTAAAATGACGGTGTACCCTGCGATGCAGACGCCGCGCAACGGCGATCAGGAGCAGGATACGCGCGCCATGCTGGTGGAGCTAAACCGTCTGCTCGAGAGCTGGATCAGAGAGCGTCCGGAACAGTGGCTGTGGATTCACCGGCGCTGGGGTTGATGATCCTGCGCTAACGGCTGGCATGTCTTTTCTCGAGGACGTCCGCAACGTCGTGCAGGGAAAGATTGCGGGCCTTGAGCAGAACGATTAAATGGAACAGTAAGTCGGCCGCTTCCTCTTTAAGTTTCTCTTCGGACGGCAGGACGCCGGCGAGCGCCGTTTCTACGCCCTCCTCACCGACTTTCTGGGCGATTTTCTCGATGCCCTTTGACATGAGTTTTGCCACATAGCTTGTCTCGGGATCCGCTTTGATACGTTGGGTAACAATATTTTCGAGCGTACCCAGAAATCCTAAATCAGCAGTGTGCGCGCCAAAACATGTTTCCTTGCCTTTGTGGCAGGCGGCCCCCTGTGGCCGCGCGCTCACCAGCAGCGTATCGCCGTCGCAGTCGACCTTGATGCCGTCCAGCAGCATGAAGTTTCCCGATGTTTCGCCTTTGGTCCAGAGGCGGTCTTTGGAGCGGCTGAAGAAAGTCACCTTACCGGAGGCAATCGTCTGCTCCAGCGCTTCGCGGTTCATGTATCCCAGCATCAACACGCGGGCGGTGGCGCTATCCTGAACGATCGCGGGAACAAGCCCGTTTCCCTTGCCCCAGTCTATTTTTGCAACGATGTCCTTCATGGCCTGATCTCCACCTTCGCCTGAATAAGAAATGATTTTAAGTCCGGAATGGAAATATAGCCAGAGTGAAAAACGCTCGCCGCCAGCGCGCCGTCGACATTGGCCTGCGTAAACACTTCCTGAAAGTGGGACATTTCACCCGCGCCGCCCGAGGCGATCAGCGGGATTGTCGTTGCCTGACGCAGCTTCCCGAGCTGCGCGATATCGTAGCCCTGCCGCACGCCGTCCTGATTGATGCAGTTGAGAACGATCTCCCCCGCGCCGCGCTTCTGCGCTTCCTGCGCCCACGATATTGTCTCGCGTTTTGATTTCACCGTCTTTGTTTCATCGCCGGTATATTGATAGACGCTGTAGCTGCCATCGGCCTCTACCCGGCTGTCGATGCCGACGACAACGCATTGCGTGCCGAAGGCTTCCGCCAGTTCGGTGATAAAATCCGGACGTTCCAGGGCGGGTGAGTTGACCGATATTTTATCCGCGCCGTTGTTCAAAACGATCCGCGCGTCTTCCACGCTGCGGATGCCGCCCGCGACGCAAAAGGGAATGTCGATTATCCGCGCCACTTTTTCGATCCACCGGCGGTCGACAACGCGCTGGTCGCTGCTGGCGGTGATATCGTAGAACACAAGCTCGTCCGCGCCTTCCGCGCTGTAGCGCCGCGCGAGCTCCAGTATATCCCCCATCACTTTATGATTGCGGAACTGCACGCCTTTGACGACAACGCCGTCCTTGACATCAAGACAGGGAATAATACGCCGTGCCAGCATCACGCCACCTTCCGCAGAGCTTCATCGAGCGTAAATCTTTTCTCGTAGAGCGCTTTGCCGATGACAGCGCCCGCTGCGCCGCTTGCCTTCAGCGCATCCAGATCAGAAAGCTGCGTCACGCCGCCGGAAGCCTGAAAGCGCATATCGGGCGTCTGTTCGCAGAGAAATTTATAAAGCGCCACGTTCGGCCCCTTCAGCTTTCCATCCTTGGATATATCGGTACAGAGAATATGCCGCGCGCGGCCCTGATACAGGCGGATGATATCCTCGATTCTTGAAGCGGAGGTATCCTGCCAGCCGGAGCTCGTTACAAAAAACCCGCCGTCAAAATCTCCCCGCACATCCAGCGCGAGGACGATTTTCTCCGGCCCGTGCTTATCGAGAATAGCCATGACGGTTTTTGGTTCGTTAACGCAGAGGCTGCCGACAATAACGCGAGAGGCGCCTAGCGCCAGCAGATCGTCCACATCTGCTGGCGCACGCACGCCGCCGCCGGTTTGAACCAGCAGCGTTGATTCTTCCACTAGAGCCGTAATCGCCGTTTTTTGCCGTTGTGCCGGATTTTTTGCGCCGTCCAGATCAACGACATGCAGCCAGCGCGCACCCGATGCCTTGTATGACGCCGCCATGGCGAGCGGCGCGACGTCATAGTCCGTGCGTGCTTTGTAATCGCCCTCGCTGAGGCGCACGCAACGTCCGTTCATCTGGTCTATCGCGGGATATATTTCCATTTAAAGCTCCGTAAAATTCTTCAGGATCTGCGCGCCGTTTTTCCCGAGCGCTCAGGGTGAAACTGGCAGCCGAATACGTTGCCGCGATTGACGATGCTTGAAAACGGCACGCTATAATCGGTCGATGCCACGGTGTAATCGCCGGTCGGTGCATAGTAGCTGTGCACGAAGTAGACATAGGGATTTTTATCAAGCCCGTTCAGCAGCGGATTGTCCCGCTTAGTCTCCAGCCTGTTCCAGCCCATATGCGGCACCGGCAGGCGGTCGCTCTCGAATTTTTTTATCTGCGCCGGAAGCAGGCCCAGCATATCGACATCACCCTCGTCTGAATGCTCAAACAGCAGCTGCATGCCGAGGCAGATGCCGAGGACGGGCTGGGTGAGTTTGCGCAGACAGGGCACGAGGCCGTTGTCGTTGAGCGTCTTCATCGCCCGGCCTGCCGCACCGACACCGGGCAGGATAACGTGGGAGGCTGCTGATATAACGGCAGCGTCCGCCGTAAAAACATAAGGCTTGCCGAGCCGTTCGACAGCAAAAATAACCGACGCCAGATTTGCGCCGCCGCTGTCGACAATGGCGATCATGACTTGCCTCCGCGCAGGACCTGCAGAAGTTTTTCCATTTGCGCTGGCGTGCCCATTGATACACGCAGGCAGTTTTTGAGACGCGGTTGCGAAGACATATCGCGCAGGATGAAGCCGTTGTCATTGCAGAGCGACATGGTTTTATCCGCATCAGACATCTGAACCAGCAGGAAGTTTGCCTGCGAGGGGAACACTTTCTTGACTGCCGGCATTGTCGCAAGCTCTTTCGCAAATTTGTCGCGCGTTTCCAAGACTTCGGCGCGCTGTTGTTTGAGGCGCTGGATATTTGCGGCCTCCAGCGTCTTGAGAACGACTTCGGCAACCGGCACGGGCACCGGATAGGGCGCCAGAACCCGTGTGCACAGCTCGACAACCTCGGGCCTTGCGATAAGCCCGCCGCAGCGCACACCGGCTAGCGCATAGCCTTTTGACAGGGTGCGGAGAAGGGCGAGGTTGTCGTACTCGTTCAACAAAGCCTGACAGGTTTCTTCAGGACAGAAATCA
>Ga0206939_10213_pt1 | contig 15286 bp, 9 predicted proteins | sample Alteio_BWOrgHeat_10_FD_152921 | JGI IMG/M metagenome (GOLD analysis project Ga0206939, IMG submission 152921) | Enriched cells from forest soil in Barre Woods Harvard Forest LTER site, Petersham, Massachusetts, United States -... | ecosystem: Environmental > Terrestrial > Soil > Temperate forest >... | reverse complement strand
CATGGAAAGTTCTTGAGAACAAGCTGAAACCGGAAGACGTCAAGGATAAGATTGTTCTTATTGGCACGTCCGCTATCGGCCTGCTCGATCTGAGATCATCGCCATTGAATACCATACTTCCCGGCGTTGAAATTCACGCCGAAATTCTGGAGCAGGTTTTAAGCAAGAAGTTCTTCCTTTACCGCCCCAGCTCCATGGATATCACCGAACTGGTTGTCACGATAATGGGCAGCCTGCTTGTTATTTTTCTGACGCCGTTTATCAGCCTTGGGTCGCTTATGGTGCTTGTTATCGCTTTAATCGGAACGAGCGTTACCGGCTCGCTGTACGCCTATCAAAACTTCGGGTATATGCTTGATCCTGTCTATCCGTCGCTGACCATCACCATTATTTTTATCCTGTCATCCATCCTCACCAACCTGCGGACGGAAATGGAGAGACGCGCCGTCAAAAACGCTTTCGGCCATTATATCTCTCCGGCGCTCATGGAAGAACTGGCCAGCGATCCGGACAAGCTGAAACTGGGCGGGGAGGTGCGCGAGATATCGGTCATGTTCACCGATATCCGCAATTTCACGACCATCGCCGAGTCCATGGATCCGGCAGAGCTGATCAGGATGATGAACGACTTCCTGACGCCGATGACGTCCTGTGTGCTGAACAACCGCGGCACGATCGACAAATACATGGGCGATGCGATGATGGCGTTCTGGAACGCGCCGCTTGATGATCCGGACCATGCTCTGCATGCCTGCACCGCCGCATTGCAGATGCTGGAAGCGCTGAAAGCCGTCAACGCCGAACTACGCATCCATGCCGAAAAAGCCGGAAGGCCCTTCAAGGAATTGAGGGCGGGGATCGGCATCCATACCGGCAGGGCTTCCGTCGGTAACATGGGCTCCAAGCAGCGCTTCGCCTATTCGGCGCTTGGCGACACCGTAAACCTTGCCTCGCGGCTCGAGGGGCAGACAAAGGGTTACGGTATTTCCGTAATGATCTCGGAGGAGGTTAGAAAGCAGGTTCCAACCTTCGCGGCCATCGAGATTGACCTGCTGACGGTCAAAGGACGCAAGGAACCGGAGCGCGTTTACGCCCTGCTGGGCGATGCCTCTTTTGCACCTTCTCCTGCATTCCGTGAGATATCTTCTTTACATGGCGATATGCTGGCGGCTTATCGCGCTCAGCAATGGGACAGGGCGCGCGCGCTGGCGGAACAGTGCCAGACATTGCGTCCCGATCAAGCAGTGCTTTATGCGCTCTATCTGCAGCGTATTGCAGACTTCAAAACAACCCCTCCCGCTGCCGGATGGCAAGGGGTCTGGGTTGCGAAGGAAAAGTCTTAAGCAATCGCGATATGGCCGCCGCCTGTCGGGGCCGTTTCATGGATAACAAGCGTAACGGAATGCCCGCTAACCGCTCCTGTATAGGCTACGTTTCCACCGCCTGTCAGCGTTCCGAACTGATCCTCTCCTGCGGTAGAGAGCCCTGCATTAAAAGTGAATACTCCTTCGGTGGTCGCAATATTAACAGTAGCTCCCGTCGCAAGGGTATTGCTTTCAACGATATTGAGCGTGTGATTGCCACTCACGTCGGCAGCGGTCATTTTAAATATATCATTTATACCCAGCGTGATTGTATTGCCAAGGTTTCCTGATGATGTGCCCCCAAGGTCAATTTGACTGATGTTCTTAAGGACCTGACCCGCCGTAAGGCTGCTGAAATCGAGCGTAATGGGAGAGGCCGTGCTGGACTCCAGGTTCAGTTCGTTATATCCAGCTCCGCCGTCTATAAAGCTGAAGGCCTGATTGATGCTCGTTTGTGAAGCATTTATTATGATCTGATCATCCCCCATGCCGCCAATAAGCGTATTGGTAGATTGCCCATCGCCGATTATGAGGGCAAACGTCGTTGGATCGGTAAAAGAATTTACTCCGCCGCCTGCAGTAGATGTGCAGTAGCTGACCAGAAAGTCTCCTCCGGTCAAGAGCCCCGCAGAGTCATCCAATGCGCTGACGATAGGGCTCTGGTGAGCTCCATCCTCAACGAGGATACCGCCATTATCAGTTATGCTGCCTCCAATGTTTGCAAACTCCTGAACCGTCAGCGTGACATTCTGGCCGTTTACAACTCCCTGGTAAGTCAAGGTCGGGTCAACGCCCCATATCCCCGCTGTAGGATGAAGGAGAGATAACAGGGACGTTGTCACACCCGGAGCGGTATCATTGGCAAAGCCCACATAGCTCCCGGCGGCGTTGCCTGCCGCATGGATAGTCAATGCGCCGTCCGTAGTGCCATCCGTCATGTCAAAAACGTTCTGTGTATTAAGCGTGAGGCCGTTGCCTTGGCCGGCCGTAGCCTGGGCGAGATCAATCTGTTCGATATTCCTGACAATCTGGCCAGATGTTGCCAGATTCACGTCAAAAGCGGCAACGGGCGTGATATAGCCGCCGATCTCCAGCGTATTGCTGCCGCCATTGCCCTCAATCGTCTGGAATGTGTTATCGGCAACCGAAATCCAGTCATTGCCAGCCCCGCCGATCAGGATATCCTGACCGCCATTGCCTATAATGCTGTCACCATTCACACCGCTGCCGCCGGAAGCCACAAGGATATCGCCGCCAGCGTAATTACCACCCGTAAGCATAGCATTGCCGCCGGTGGTTATTATAAAGTTGGGCGTACCCGTGCCTCCCGTATCGCCACTCGTCACTATAGTCGGCGACATCGAAGAGGCTCCATTCGTCGGGTAATGATCAATCTGCACGACACCTGCGATAGAGTCGAGGAGGGTGCCCGTACCACCCGCGCCCGCGTAGGCGTTGATCGTGACATTTATTCCACTCGGGTTCAATGCAGACGAAAGAGCCAGATAATTTGTTACGCTGATATTCCCGCTGGAGTCTATTGCAAAAACGCCGCTCGGATCTCCAACGGCTGTCTGCGTGCTGCTGCCGTTTGAAGTATATTCCGTGCCTGACGTGACTGTAATGGTATAAGAAGCAGGCGTAGCGGAACCTCCGGCGGTATTTACATGCGCGAATACCGTACCGTTCTGCAAAAATCCACTCACGCCATCATCGGCGGTCGTTACCGTGCCTTTCGTGTAGGCGGGTCCCCAACCTATTCCAGCCTCGTGGCTTATCGATATTGCCGTCGGGTCCATCGCGGTGGATGGATTCAGTGCGTTTCCGGCTACGTCCGTGAGTCCTATGGCTTCCATTTGCAGCGTGCCGGTCGCATTTTGCGCCGTTGAGGGCACAGAGGTGGCATGGAGTGTCACGGTATATTGATTAGCGCCGCTATTCACGATTGAGTCGATCGCGTAACCGGCAGTGCCAAGATTTGTAAAATTCGCTGCCGTCGGCGCTGCCGCAAGGGCTTCACTGAAATTTAATGTAAAGACTATCGGCGTATTCAGCGCAGCGCTATTTCCTGTCGAATTGTTGGATGCACTCGCGATAGTCGGCGCAGTGGTATCGAGAGTGAATGTAAGAGGGGCGGATGGAGCTGATATGTTGCCCGCCTGATCCCTCTGTTCAACATACACAGTGTTGCTGCCTTGTATAAACGTAGGCAGGGTTGTGGAAAAGTTTACGCCATCTGAACTGTATAAAACCGTCGCGCCTCCTTCAAGGCCGGAGACAGCGGTCGTATTATCATTCGTAATCCTGTCTGTGCTGCTGGCGCCATTATCATGAACCAGTGAAATTGCCGGGGCTGCCGGGGCTACCGTGTCGTAAGTAAAATTCACCGAGGACGGCGCAGAAACATTGCCTGCCGGGCTGATCTGCCGGACCATGATGGTATCTGCTCCCTGCGCCCATGTCGTCGGCAGGGCATTCTGCGCAACGGGCGCAGACCATGTCGTGCCATTATTCGTGCTGTACTGGAGCAGATCTCCTGTCTGCATACCCGTCACCATAAGCTGGCCATTACTGGTTATATGCAGACCGCCACTTGTATCCGTGTTCAGGGAAACAGCCACCGTACCCGGTACTGTCGTATCGATTGTATAGGTAAGAGAAGCGACGCTCCCGACAGGCGTATTTGTCGTGTCAACCTGACGGACTTCAAGGTTATAGGTGCCGCTTACCATTGTTGACGGAGCCGTCGTTGACCATGTGGACCCACCATCGAGGCTATACTGAAGCGTTGTACCAGTTGCCGTTCCAGTTATTTTCAGAGTGCCGTCATTTGTAATGTTATCAGTCGGACTTAAGCCCGAGTCATTCAACAATCCTACCGTCAACCCTGTAGGAGGAGGCGCTGTTGTTGTTCCCCCTGTCGTACCGGACGGTGCTGCTGGCGGAGGTGCTGCTGTATTTCCTGCCGGCGGCGGCGCTGTAGTGCCTGATGTACCGCCTGCCGTCGCAGGCGCCGCAGTGAAAGTCGTTCCTGTTGCTGCCGTGTTGAAAGTGCCAGTCTCTGTACCGCTGCTGAAAGTGGATGTTGATGCTGGCGGCGGCGGCGCGGTTACGGCGTCTACTGTTATTGTGACCGGAGCCGGTGCGGTTGTACCAGCCGGTGCCGTATTGTTAGCCAGCGCGGTGCCGTCTGAACCTGACGTTGGAGCGGCAGAGCCGCTTGGCGCCGTGCCTTGCGGTGCGGTTGTTGCGGGAGCATGCGGGGCAGGCGCGGTGATAGGCGCGGTAGCTGCTGGCGCTTCAGTGCCACTTCCTGTTGTGCCCGTGGGTGCATGCTCCGGTTGGGGAGCCGGAGCTGCCGTGCCCGTGAAATGGCTTATCGTGTCCCCCGCCACAGCGGATACAGAGTGATAAGAATTGCTGAATGTTTGCGCATCCATCGGCACAGTCTGAGGCTGTGCCTGATAACTGCCGAGAGATACCGTTGCGAATCCGGTATTCATCTCCTGCGTGCCGGTGCCGTTTGTCAGCGTGATTGCGCCGTCAACAATCGTGATCTGGCTATTCTGTCCCGCAGGAAGGATATGACCCGCGACAACCGTTCCACGGATGCCGATCGAGCCTACCGGCGTTTCGATGTTGACGCTGCCGGGGTCCGTCTTGCCGATTATGCCGCTGGTGTATACGAACACGCCCTGCAGCATCGAGAAGAACGAACTGCCGGTATGTTCGGCGGAATGATAGACGAACTGGTCGACCGACATACGCGCACTTTCACTGATGGCAAAGGTCGTGTTGTCGGCGAACTGGATATTCACTGCGCCTGTTTTGGAAGTCTCGATCACATCGCCCTGATAAACGGGAGTGCCTGCAGTGGCGACGATATGCGTGCCATCTGCGCGGATGATGTGCGCCTCACCGACCACCTGCGTTATTTTTCCGGCGGGGCTGGCATCGTTGGTGATCTGGCCTGAGGCAGCGTATTGCCCTGCGTGTTCAGGCGGCAAAAAGGCGTTGACCATTGCCGGCGGCATGCGCGCACCGTCATGCGAGACCAGATCAGGATGCGGTGCCTGTGCGAAATATCCTTCGACGACGATGGTATGCCCGTCAGGGCCGGTGAGATGAAGGTCCATACCTGAACGCGTCATCTCCGCATTGGCGATAAAGTTGCCATTGGGAAGCTCGACTGGTTTCCCCGCGACAGCTTCTATCTTGATATCTGTAACCGTGTCTTTTGGCATAACTTACCCCCGTAATGCATGCACAATCCCCATCTTTCAATTTTAGAGGAAAAAGGTTAACTGATTATGAAAAAATTAAACTTAGCGTCAATAATGAGCAAAAATATATAACTATTTGATTTAGTTATATATTTAAATGCAGCTAAGCGACTTTCGGGGGTGTCCAATTTTTAACGAATTTTAAGGTGTCCTCAAGGGGCATGGGTTTGGCAAACCAATATCCCTGACATTCCTCACAGCCAAGCTCCTTGAGAGAGATGGCTTCCTGCTGTGTTTCGATACCTTCGGCAATGACTTTTATGCCCATGTTATGGGCCAAGCCAATGATTGATTTTACCAGAACCTTGCTCGACGGATCGCGGCTCATGGAGCGGATAAAGCTTTGGTCGATCTTGAGCGTGTCGATCGGAAAATAGTGCAGATAACTGAGCGAGGAATATCCGGTGCCGAAGTCATCAATCGAGACGCTGGTGCCAAACTGGCGGCACTTTTCGAGCGCATCCTTGGCTGCGCCGGGGGCCTGCATCAGCAGGCTTTCGGTAATCTCCAGATGGATATGAGAAGGGTCCGTTTCCTTGTCGCGCAGCGTTGACTTGATTTGATCGAAGAAGCTGCCGTTCGAGAAATCTTTAACGGAGAAGTTGACGCTGACAAAAAGCGGATGGGCACCGGTCAGCGCCGGGTTGGCAACCTTATGAATGGAGTTGATGGCATCACAGGAAGCGCCCAGCGCCCAGCTCGAAAGCTCGGTAATCAGGCCGCTTTCTTCAGCCACGGGAATAAAGACGCCGGGAGAAATAAGCCCTTTTTCCGGGTGTCTCCAGCGCATCAGCGCTTCAAATCCGGCGATCTTCATATCCTGAAGGGAGATGATGGGCTGATAAAAAAGCACCAGTTCGTTTTTAAGGAGAGCGGATTTCAGCTCATGGTGTATCTTGATTGTCTTGACGGCAAGTTCATGCAGTTCATTGCTGTTTTCAGCGCTTTCTGCCGTCGTTGCGCCATCGCCGCGGCGCTTCATAAACTGCGAGCGGCTGATCATATCGCGGTAACGGGTCATGATAACGCGCATCACCATTTTCAGGATAGGATCTGCAGAATCAACGCGGCGGGAAAACTCGTCACGGGTGATCTCCATGACCTGGCAGTCTTCAAGGGCGCGAATGGTGGCTGTTCTTGGCCTGTCGTCGATCATGGCCATCTCGCCGATGATAGAGCCGGGGCCTCGCGTGCCAATCTGGATTAAGGCGCCATCCCGCTGGATGAGGATTTCAACGCTGCCGGATTCAAGGACATAAGCGCTATCGCCATGTTCGCCTTCGCGAATCAGGATATCACCTTTCTCGAAGATTTTCTTTGCAGACCCAGTCATAGTCCCCCAATCACACTCCTCGATAGTATTTTACGCCATGTGAACTAAAGGAAGTGTTAACGCTTGGTAAAATAATTATGTTACGGGAACGTTTTATTGCTGGTCATTTGCACAAACCCCATTAAAATAACAATTGTGGGAGTTTTTATCCGGGGAATTTATGAACCTTAATGGCATACTGATTTTATACTTGGCTTTTCGGGTCAAGCAGGTTGTCTGCGATTTCTTCCTGCAGCCTTCGTGGATGGCCCTGGTTAAAGGCCATCCGCTAAAACAGGGCGGCGCGCGCGCTTTGTTTATTCATGCCGGTATTCACGGGTCGTTCACCCTTGCGCTGATGCTCTTTTTCGCGCCCCATCTCTGGTGGCTGGGCCTCGTTGATTTTGTCGTTCATGCGCTCATTGATAAAAGCAAAGCCGTGCTCAATCACAAGATGGGCTGGACTTACAAGGACAACGCCTACTGGTGGGCTTTCGGTCTGGATCAGGAAGCGCATAACTTGACGCATCTTGTCTATATCGTTTTCATCGTCCTGAATTCAGGAACCAGCCTGCATTAAAACAAGCGCTTTTCCGAGATAGATAGCGCCCATAGCCCACAGCACAATCTGGGTTACCTTGTAGAACTGCACATCCGTGAGCCTGTTCAGAGCATATTTCGCAAGATGGCTGCCAAGTATAGCAGCGGGGATAACGGCGCAATACATCCAGAGGGGCAGGGGCGCAGCCGTCTCATGCGTCTTCGGAATGACAAATCCAAAATATATAAATTTTGTGATGTGCGAAATGGTTTGCGTGAAAGCTTTGGTGGAAACAACCTGATGTCGCGTCATGGCAATATTCTGAAAGAATATATTCAGGAGCGGCCCGGCTGCCCCGCTGGTGAGCTGGAAACAGGTTACCAACGCACCGCATAAAAAAGCCTGCGGCGGCTTGGTGAAATCGAAGTTAATTTTTCCGCGCAGGAGTTGCGGTATGAAAGGAGAAATGCCCAGCATGGCGAATACGAGCATTTTATTCGGCAGGAAGGTGATGACGCAGAATATAATGAAGCTGAAGCCCAGCCCCATCAGGTAGTATAAAATGCTTCTGGTGTGCAGATGCTCACGATGTATGAACGCGCGGCTGCCGTTAGCAAAAAACTGCGATGTTGCATGAAGCATCATGGCCTGCTGGACGGGCAGCACCCAGACCAGAATTCCCATCATCACCATGCCGCCCGCCATCCCCAGAACACCCGAGAGAATGGACGTGAGCAGCACGCCTGAAATGATGATAAAACCAATGAAAAAGCTCATGCCTCTTATTAGCATGCGATAAGGGTGTCGGCCCCAGAAAAATGTTTTTCAGAATGCTTTAAAACATGGCCATTTTCAACGAAAAAACAACAATCTATCCACATATCTGAATTCGTTTTAGAATAAGAAACGTTGCAGTTTTCTCATTCGCGGAAGTTAAAATCCCATGGCCTACGACTTTAACAATATCACTGTGCTGATCGTTGATAGCCAGCCGGCTATCGTCGAAATGATCAAGGGCGTCCTGACGATGTTTGGCGTCAAGAATATCGTCCCTTGCACAGATGCAAAAACCGGTCTGAAGGCTTACAGGAAACATAAGCCGGATCTCATAATCATTGACTGGGACCTTGACGGCACCAACGGCATCGAATTCACAAAAACCATCCGCCGCGATCCTGAAAACCCCTATACGCCGATCATCTTCATGACGGCGCTCAGCTCGGGAAAGAGAGTGGCCGAGGCCCGTGATTCAGGCATCACGGAATTCCTCAGAAAGCCCTTCACCGCGGAAGCTCTTTATAAACGCATTGAAGCCATTGTCGAAAAGCCGCGCGCCTTTGTGCAGAGCGAGAAGTTTATCGGGCCCGACCGCCGTCGCAAACGTGACGAAAACTTCAAGGGTGAAGACAAGCGGGATAAATGGGTCGTTGATGTGGATTGACTGTGTCACTTTTAAAAAAACATATTTTCGCCATTGCGGCTGTGACGCTTTTTTTATCTCCGGCCATGGCCGGGGCTGCCGTCAATATCCCCAGTACCGTTGAGCCTTCACGCGTTCAGGAACAGATAGCGCCGCCACCTCCCGAGACACAGCCGCAAGCCAAGAGCAGCGCTCCATCTATCAATCCGGAGCAGGCGCCTCCGGGAGCCGATAAAATCAGCTTTGTGCTGAAAGCCGTGCAGATCGAAGATATGACTGTGTATAAGGAGGCTGATGTCGCACCGTTATACCAAAATCTGCTCAACCAGAAGATTAGCCTGCTGGACGTCTATAACCTCGCCAACGCCCTGACGACAAAGTACCGCAACGAAGGATACATCCTGACACAGGTAATCATCCCGCCGCAGACTATTAATGACGGCCATATCAGGCTGCGCGTAATCGAGGGTTATATTGATCAAATCCACATTCAGAATAAGACCACGGACAGCAGGCCCTCATATTATTCCCCCTATGGCGACCTCATCAGGGCATCCCGGCCTTTGAACGAGAAAATTCTTGAAAAATACATGCTGCTGCTCAACGACCTGCCGGGAATATCGGCAAAATCAGTGTTGTCGCCTTCGCCAGGAACACCCGGCGCCTCCGATCTGACGATCGTCATCGAACACAAATTCTATGACGTATCGGTCGAGACTGACAATCGCGGTACGCTCTATATCGGGCCACAGCAATTCAACAGCAGCGCGCGCCTGAACAATGCCCTCGGCTATAACGAAGGCATAACGGTGCAGGGCGCGACAGCGCCGGGAGACATGAATTCCGGCAGCCTTGCCGTTGCCACGCCTCTCGGGTATCTCGGCACCACGGCCAACCTCAGCGGGAGCGTCACGACGACAAACCCCGGTTTTACATTGGCGCAATTCGATATCAGGGGGCTGACGCATGCCTATAGCGCAGGCATCATGCATCCCTTTATCCGCTCGCGCAACGAAAATTTCTCCGGCACCTTCAAGCTGGATTATCTGGATAGCGACCGCAGCGACAATCTTGATGGGCCGGTGATAGAGGACAGGCTGCGTGTCGCACGCTTAAGCTTCCTGTACCAGAATGCCGATCGCTTTCAGGGCGCGAATACGCTGACGGCAGAAGCCAGTAAAGGGCTTGATATTTTCAATTCCAGCCAGAAGGGCGACGCGAACATGAGCCGCGCCGACGGCGACCCGCTTTTTTTCAAGACAACCTTCGAAGCCACGCGCGTACAGCACCTGACGAACACCTTCGACCTTTATGCAGCGACAACGGGACAATGGTCAGCCGACTCCCTGCTGGCGCCGGAAGAATTCGGCGTCGGCGGCGCCAGTTACGGCAGCGCCTATGACAGCTCCGAAATTACAGGCAAAGACGGGCTTGCAGGCCGTGTCGAACTACGCGCCAACAATACTCCTCTGCCTTATATCCAGAAGCTGCAGCCCTACGGTTTTTATGATATCGGCAAAATCTGGGACCCGCAGAACGCCGCTGCCGCAGACCGCATCATGTCTATTGCCTCGGCGGGGTGCGGGGTGCGGGCTATCTTTAATGACAAAATTTCAGGTTCCTTCGAGTTCGCCGCGCCCTTAACCAAGGCTATCGCCGCCGGAAACAGCAGGCAGCCGCGCCTGTTCAGCATGCTGACAGCAAAGTTTTGAAACGGAAAAAATATGATACATCGCTCCGGCATTTTTAATTTCTCCTATTTCCGCCTATGGCGGGAGGCGTGGGCCTATGCGGATGCAAAAGACCGCAGAACAGTCATCAGTTATCACCTGTTGTACGTCATGTCTGTGTCCGTACAGCTTATGCAGCCTTACCTGCTGGGCCGATTGGTCAATACGCTGCAGAAGGGCGGGCCTGCTCTTTTCCATGATGCCATGGTGCTGCTGGTCCTGATCGTTCTCACCACGTTCGGCAACTGGGCTTTCCACGGGCCGGGCCGCATCATGGAGAGAAGAACGGCGAAAAACATATATATCGCCTATACGGCAAGATGCTATTCGAACCTTACGGAACTTCCCTTAAGCTGGCATCAGGACCATCATTCCGGCGCGACGATCAACCGCATCCAGACGTCAGCGACCAGTCTGCAGACTTTTGTTGAAAACGGCTTCATGAGCTTCCAGAGCCTCTGGCTGCTGCTCGGCTCGATCGCCATGTTGTTGTGGTTCAACTTTATCGTCGGCCTCGTCAGCCTCAGTGGATTTGCAATTTCAATGCTGATCATCATTGTCATGAACAGGCATTTCGTAGCCGCCGTGCACGCGCAGAACGAGGTCTCCCACCAGGCCAGCGCCACTTTTTACGACTTCGTTAGCAACATGGGCAGCATTATCATCCTCCGCCTGCAGAAATTCTCCGAGGCGGCGCTACGCTCCAAGCTTGCCCTGGCCATGGCGCCGTGGATGCGGCAGATAACCATCAATGAATGGCGTTGGTTTATCTACTCGATGCTGAACACGCTGATGACCGCCATTATCCTTTTAGGCTATATCAAGGCGCAGGTCGATCTCCATGCCGTGATTGCCGCAGGCTCTCTCGTGACGGTTTATCTCTATCAGGATAAAATCGGCAACCAGGGCGCCGGATTTCTCGGGATACATAGCGAATGGCTGCGGCATCTGACCAACATCTCCGCCACAAAAAATATTCTCGCGGACCACGCCAAACTTGTAAAACATCTCCCGGTCGCCCCGGATCCGGGCTGGAGGCAGCTGGAAATCAGCCACCTGCAGTTTAATTACCGCATGGATAACGGCGATATAAAGGCCGTTTTAAAAAATATAGACATGCCCATACATCACGGCGAACGTATCGCCCTCATCGGCGACAGCGGCGCAGGCAAGAGCACTCTGCTGACGCTCCTGCGCGCGCTGCGTGCACCGCAGCATGTGGAACTTTACGTCGACGGAAAACCGGCGCCTTTTGATACGCTATCGGAGATAACCACGCTTGTGCCGCAGGATCCTGAAATTTTTGAAAACACGATCCGGTTTAACGTCGGCTTCGATCTCGATGTTCCCGATGAGCAGGTCTATCAGGCCATCAGGCTTGCCGAATTTACCTCCGTGCTGGACCAGATGCCGAACAGGCTGGATACCGATATTCGCGAGAAGGGGGTCAACCTCTCGGTCGGTCAGAAGCAGCGCCTCGCGCTGGCGCGCGGTATATTCGCGGCGGAGCAGTCAGACATCATTCTTCTGGATGAGCCCACCAGCAGCGTCGACCTGCCCACCGAGGAAAGGATATTCGAGAATATCTTTTCCCATTTTCAGGGCAAGACGATCATTGCCACCCTGCACAGGCTGCATTTGCTCTCCAGGTTCGACCGAATCATCTATTTGTCGGGCGGTCATGTGCTATCAGACTTGCCTGTAAAAGAGGCCCTCTCGCAACCGGGGCCGATCAGGAATATATACATTACCTATCAGCAGCAGAAATCGGCTTAGGTTTTACTGACAATCTTCGCCGGGATCCCGGCGACTGTAACGCCTGCCGGTACATCATCCAGCACGACGCTGCCCGCGGCCACGCGCGCATCGGCGCCAACTTCGATAGCACCAAGTATGCTGGAGCCTGCACCTAGCTGTGCACCCTTCCTGATTTTCGGGTGACGGTCACCGCCGGTAAGAGATTTGCTGCCAAGCGTAACGCCGTGCCACAAGAGCACATCATTTTCAACAACCGCCGTCTCGCCGATAACGATACCGGTCGCATGATCCATCATCACACCATGACCTATAACGGCGGCGGGATGGATATCGACGCCAAACTGTTCAGAAATACGGTTTTGCAGATGCACTGCGAAGTGCTGGCGTCCCTGCTGCCAGAGGTAATGAGCAAGGCGATAAGCCTGAAGGGCGTGGTATCCCTTAAAAAAGAGAAACGGCGTAATGAAATCATGCGCGGCAGGATCGTTCTGCATGGCAGAGACCAAGTCACGCTGAGCGCTTTCCTCCAGACGCGGTGCTGCCTGGTAAACAGTCATGAATACGCCGTGCAGAGACTTTGACGGAACCTCCGTCGAGGCAAGCTTGTTCGATAGTATCCTGCTGAGCGAAGACAGGATGTTTTCCTCCAGGAGAATATTGTTCTGCACAAAAGTCGCGAGCGTGGGCTCTTTTGTTTTGATGAACTGGGCCTCGGCGCGGACGCCGGGCCAGATTGTCGGGAGGGAAACTGAATATGCGTGCTTCGTCATGTAAGATATGATAATAAAGTCCTACAATATTAACAGCCCTAATAACATGATTATGGTGAATAGTGAGCGATATTCTTAAGCTTATCGGTAGTACGCCTTTAGTTGAAATCAAACATTTCGATACCGGACCCTGTCGTTTGTTCGTAAAACTCGAATCGCAGAACCCCGGCGGCTCTATTAAAGACCGCATGGCTCTCGCCATGATCGAGGCGGCTGAAAAGGACGGTTCCCTGAAACCCGGCGGCACGATCGTCGAGGCAACGGCGGGGAATACAGGGCTTGGGCTGGCGCTGATCGCGGCTTTGAAGGGCTATAAAGTCATCCTCGTCCTGCCTGACAAGATGTCGCGGGAGAAAGTACTGCACTGCAAGGCTCTCGGAGCCGATGTGCGCATGGCGCGTTCAGATGTCACAAAAGGGCATCCGGAATATTATCAGGATGTCGCGGCCCGCATTGCCAAAGAGACAGGCGGCTTCTACGTCAACCAGTTCAGCAATCCAGCCAATACACTGGCTCATGAAAGAACAACCGCACCCGAAATCTGGGAACAGATGGGGCACGATGTTGATGCTATCGTCTGCGGCGTCGGCTCCGGCGGCACACTCACGGGGATCGGCAATTATTTCAAGAAAACCAGTCCGAAGACGGAGATGGTTCTGGCCGACCCTGCCGGTTCGATACTGGAGCCGCTGGTCAATCGCAATGAAAAAATAAAGCCCGGCTCATGGGTGGTCGAAGGCATCGGCGAGGATTTCATTCCGCCTATACTCGATCTGTCGCTGGCCAAGAAAGCCTACAGCATTACGGATGAGGAGAGCCTCGATGCCGCCCGCGCCCTGCTGGTTAAGGAAGGCATTCTGGCAGGAACATCCTCCGGCACGTTATTTGCAGCGGCGCTAAAGTATTGCCGCGAACAGAAAACACCTAAACGCGTTGTCACGCTGGTCTGCGACCGCGGCGATAAATATCTCTCCAAAACCTTCAGCGATTTCTGGATGACGGAGCAGGGGTTCCAGAAGCGCATCAAGACGAACACCATAGAAGACCTGATCGTCCGCCGCCACGACCACGGGGATACGGTTATCGTGCGCCCGTCTGATACGCTGCTCACAGCCTATAAACGCATGCGCGTGGCAGACGTATCGCAGTTGCCGGTTATCGACGATGATGGAAAGTTTATCGGGATCGTCGATGAAGCCGTCCTGTTAAAATATATGCGGCAATCCACCGCACGGCTGGATATCGTGATTAAAGAGATCATGAAACAACCGCCGGCAAAGCTGTCATGCAGCGCCGACCTCAGCGAGGCGGCCGCGCTTCTGGAAGATAACCCCATGGTTGTCGTTACCGAAGACGAAAAGCTGCTGGGACTCGTCACCCGCATCGATCTCCTCAATTATTTCGTTTTAAGAGCCCAGGGAAAGTAGGTTGTAAATGAGCATCAGCAATTCCAAGACAAAGTTCTCCACCCGCTGCATCCACGCAGGGCAATCGCCTGATCCGACAACAGGCGCCGTATCGATGCCGATTTATGCGACCTCTACTTACGCGCAGACGGCGCCGGGAGAACACAAAGGCTTCGTTTACGCGCGCGGGCACAACCCGACACGCCATGCTTTCGAGCGTGCGGTTGCCGATCTGGAGGAGGGGATAGCCGGCTACGCTTTCGGCTCCGGCCTCGCGGCAATGTGCGCCGTGCTCGACCTGCTGCCCGTAAACTCCCACATGATAGCGTCGGATGATTTATATGGCGGAAGCTATCGCCTGTTTGAACGCGTCCGCAAGCAGTCAACCGGCCTAACCGTAACTTATGTCGATATGACGAAGCCGGAGAATCTGGCGGCGGCGCTGCAGCCCAACACCAAGATGCTCTGGATAGAAACACCCAGCAATCCGCTGCTGAAGCTGATTGATCTGGAGATGGCGGTTGCGTTCGCGAAGAAGAACAAACTGATTTCGGTGGTAGATAATACCTTTGCGACGCCCTGGAACCAGCGGCCGATTTCTTCCGGCGCGGATATTATCGTCCACTCTGTCACCAAGTATATCGGCGGGCATTCGGATATTATCGGCGGCGTTGTGGTCGTTGGAAAAGATGCGGAGCTTAA
>Ga0206939_10212_pt1 | contig 15404 bp, 13 predicted proteins | sample Alteio_BWOrgHeat_10_FD_152921 | JGI IMG/M metagenome (GOLD analysis project Ga0206939, IMG submission 152921) | Enriched cells from forest soil in Barre Woods Harvard Forest LTER site, Petersham, Massachusetts, United States -... | ecosystem: Environmental > Terrestrial > Soil > Temperate forest >... | reverse complement strand
TCGAAGCGTTGAAAGCGGAAGTGAAAAAAGCGGGGCCTCAAAGGAAAAATCCGCGCCTTAAAAAGCGGCTGCCAAGACCTCTGCGAAAAAGGCCCCAATGTCATGATTTGGCCAGAAGGTAGCCTTCAATCGGGAATTACTCCCGAAGACGTTCCGTCTATCATCAATAAATATGTTATTTAGATACTATGCGGCGACGCGCTCTTCACGATGACTGCCAAGAGTGGGGTGGGACTCAGAAATTAGCCAAGAGAGCATAATAAAAACAGCAGCAAAGGTTGGTTCAACGACGTTAGAATAGGGTGTAAAAGTCTGAATCAGATTAAAAGTGGCATGAGCAGTTATAGAAGCCCCCAAACCTTTACGATGGTAAGCCCAACCATACAATAAGCCACTCAAAAAAATGCTCGGAAGATAATTCATTGGTAATACAAAAAAATGAAGCCCTGCAAATATGGCGGCTTGGATCGTATTCGCATAAATGAAAGGCATCCAGGTTTGTATCTTTCTTAGAATAAATCCGCGAAATAAAACTTCTTCGGGAAAAGCCGCCACGGGATTTGTAACGAATTCTTGAAGATATTCCCATGACCAATCCCATGTCCGCGACGTCCAGTTTAGCAGCACGAAGTATCGATAAATCGATGTACTGATGAGATGAATGCCAGAAACAAAAAGTCCAGTGGAAATCATTTTACGAGCGGATATCACAGCCAAGTCCTTATGGACTCGAATAAGACCTAGTATCGTTAATAGTATTGCAGCTGCGATATAAACCGAAGCAATTTCTAATGAATATGGAGGGTCGTAATAGATCGAAAGTTGTCCTAAACTTATGGCGATCCCAATTGATGTCAAAATGTAAATACGTGCGCGAGTTAAAAAATGGGTCGTCTTCCCCTCATCGTCTTGATGTTTAAAACGTGGAGATAATGGTGTTATTTCCTCAACGTAGAAATCTCGGATGGCGCGGACCATGGTCAGAATGTCGAGCGGTTTAACGACCGTAATGCGAAGATATTCTCCGCCCTCAAGCCCCCGGAATTCGGAAACATCCTTCACTGAGATTCTGCGCTGCGCTAGAAATGTGATGAGCTTTTTGGCCGCGCCAGTCCCCCATGCGTTCAGATTGATGAGGAAGAAGTTGGCATCGCTGGGATAAATCATTAGCTTGGGAATTTGCTGCAGTTCTTTCTCTAAGAATACTCGCCACTTTTTAATTTTCTCTACTGTTGACGAAATGCGTTCCTGTTGGTGAAGTGCAAAGACTGCTGCTCCCTCCTGAACCGTGCTGAAGGGTCTTATGCCAATAAGATTTTGCATAGGGTACATCGGATGCTTTTGCATCAAGAAATAGCCGACTCGCTCATCAGGTATTCCATAGGCTTTTGAGAACGTTCCCATGACCATGACGTTAGAATAGTGACGAACGAAAGAAGCTGCCGAACGCTCTGGCCAGAATTCGGTGTAGGCCTGATCAAATAGAAAATAAACATGGGGATAGCGTTTAATTAAGTCCTCAAAGTCAACGGGATCAAAGGTTTTGCCTGAGGGATTTCCGGGATTGGTTAAAATGACCATCCGAATAGTTTTGTCTTCGGAAAGTTTGGCCTCGACGTCTTTAGGTGTTGGCAGGAAGTGATCTGATTCTAGAGTATGAAGCCAGACAGGTTTGTGAATGTTTTTGAGGAAACCTTCGAAATTCGGAACAGAAACCAAAATTTTGCTTCCCGACTCGATGAGCTGCGTAAAATATTGGATAGGAGTAAGAAGGCCAGTGCTACCACCTGGCACAACAGCGACAGCATCTAAGTGAAGTCCATAATGGCTAGCCAATGCTTCGCGAAGTAATTCCGCTCCTGGTTTGCCGTAAAGGCGAATCTGCTGTTTCAAGGTAAGCCAGAGGACCTCCGCCGACAGGCGCCAATTGCGTATGGGGACCTCGTTGAGATGAGCGCGAATCTCTTTTTTATGTCTGGCGAGTGAGAAAACATTACCACGGAGAGTTTCTAATCCCCAAAGACCTCTTGCACTAAGCGCCGTGTCATTAAAAGGATAGGTCATCGCTGGGGAACGATGTCCCCCAAGTTGCCAATCCGTAATACCCATAGCGTTTTTGGGAGTAGCGATAAGTAATGAAAAAATGAGAATTAAAAACTTGGACAGAATCGATTTCATTAGAGCTTATTGTATGAGGACCTGTTCAAATACGATAGATGCTAGAAGACCTTCTTTTACGGGACAGAAAGACCTATACGTTAAGAGGTCCTATTCGAGATGAACCTATATAAACTGAATTTTTGGCTTGGTGGGAATGAGCCCGGCGGCGTAAGCGCGCTCGTAGAGCTGCTTGAGGCCTTCTTGGACTTCGCCGCCCTGCTGTAGCGTGTCATCGTTGACGTACATGCCGATGAAGCGTTTGGCGAGTGCGGTATCGAGGCCCCGGCCGTACTTTAAAGCGTAGGCGATGGCTTCGGTTTGGTGCGCGTTGGCGTATTCGATGCTGGCACGCAGAGCTTGGCTGATTTGCTTGGCCATCGGTAAGCCGAGATCGGAGCGCACGACGTCGAGCCCAAGCGGTAGCGGGAGACCGGTTTTGGCATGCCACCATTCACCCGCGTCCCACAGCTTGTGCAGGCCTTGCGTCTGATAGGTGAGCTGGCCTTCGTGGATAATGAGGCCCGCATCCACAACGCCTTTTTCCACCGCATCTAAAATTTGGTCGAAGGGCATGACGATCCGTTCCACATGCTTCTTATGTTCTGCAAGCCAGAGGTCCAGAACAAGCGCGGCGGTCGTCCATTTGCCGGGGATCGCGACGCGGCCGCTTTTGAATTCGAAGGTCTCGGAAGGATCTTTAGCTACGAGCATCGGTCCATACTTCCGACCCACGCTCGCCCCGCAAGATAATACCCAATACTTGTCCGTGAGATGCGCGAAGGCATGTGCGCTGACGGCCGTGATTTCAAATTCCCCCTTTAGCGCGCGTTCGTTCAAGGTTTGGATATCTTCCAGATGATGCTTCATCTCGTAGCCGGGAATGGTAATGGCGCCGACTTCAAAGCCGTAGAACATATAAGCGTCATCAGGATCTGGGGAATGAGCGAACGTCAAAGACTGTTTGCCGGTTAGCCTGTCAGCCGGTTGGCCGGTTTTTTTCGGGCTTAACGGGGCAACGGGCACGCTGGCCAACGATTCCTGATTTACCATTTTTCTCTCCGGATGCGGTCTGACGCAATCTTCAGATTGTCCTTCAATAGTTTTTCCATGTCATTGACGAAGTGGTTGGGTCCGCATAACAGGTATGTGCAGGGATGTTCCGGCACGTGTTTGCGGATGAGCGCTTCGCCGATGCGTCCGGTTTCGTGCTTCCAATTGTTGTCGAAGTCCCGCGTGATCGTCGGGATGTAATGGAAATGCGGATTTTGGCCGGCCCAATCCCTGAAATCCCCTTCGAACAAGAGGTCGTACTGCTTGCTGACGCTGTGAAGCAAATAAAATTCGGTGGAGGCTTTATGATCGATTAAGTTTTTGATCATCGAGCGGAACGGCGTCACGCCGGTTCCGGCCGCGATGAAAGCCACGGTTTGGGTCAGAGGATCCGGCAGCGCTAAAGAGCTGGCGAATGGGCCTTCGACTTCAAGAGTGTCGCCTTTCTTTAAGGAGTTGATCGTCTTCACGAAAGCGCTTCCGGTTTCAGCCTTAAGGGTGATTTCGACGAACTTGCCTTCGGTCGGTGAGGACGAGATGGAATAGAAACGTTTTTTTGGGTCGCCCGGGAATGTGACGGCGATGGATTGTCCGGGGGTAAAGGCGAAAGAAATTCCTAGTCGGATTGTGGAGACATCAGTAGGTCGGAGAGTGAGCTCTTCAATGATGGCGGACTGTTTTTGGGTTTCGACAGGCATCCGCGCATGTGCCCTACTAGGCGGCACATTCCCCTTTGCCCATTTCCATTTTGAAGGCGACGCCTTCGGCGCCGAGATCCTCGTACTTCTTCGGATCGCTCGCAAGAACGGAAGTGAATTCCTGCAGAAGATCTTTGATTTGATGCGTTCCCACCCGGTCGACAAACGCCCGGAAGATTTCGTTTGGCTGATGGTTGTCCTGATAATATTTCAAAAGCTTTTTCGCGGCCTCAGGCACGCGTTTGGCCGGAAGCTGAAGCGTGGGTTTGCCAAATTTGGCTTGGCCTTCTTCGGTGTATCCGCCTAAGAGCATCACATAGTGCGGTACTTCGTGGCCGTCGACGACCTTTGACGATCCATAGAAGCCCATATCGGCGATGTGATGCTGGCCGCAGGAGTTGAAGCAGCCGGAAATCTTAATCTTGATATCCTGCAGATCTTCAGCGGTCGACATCCCGTTCGCGAAAATTGGCGTGAGTGCGGACGCTAAGCCCTTCGAGTGGGTGATCGCGATCTGGCAAGTGTCTGCGCCAGGGCATCGGGTAATATCGGCGACTCTCTCGGCGTTGGCTTCGGCGAGACCCGCTTTTTGCAGCTCGGCATACACGAGAGGCAATGCTTTTTCCGGAACCCATTGCATCACGAGATTCTGAGTGATGGCTGTGCGCAGGCGGCCGCCGCAATATTTGCGGGCGATATCGGCAAGCGCGTGCATTTGCGGCACATAGATATCGCCCAAAAGGCAGCGAACCAGTACGGTGACATGCCCAGGTTGCTTTTGTTTCCGGGTGTTGGTCAATTTCCAGCGGAGGTAATCGGCATCTTTTGGTTCCGTAACGGAGGCTGGCATGTCCACGACCGGCGCGGCTTCATCGTAACCCTGCGTGCTAATCTTAAAGCTCGGGTGAGCCCCTGATCGGGTAAGGAGCGCAATCTTGCGTTCTTCCAAAATGGTTTCGCGCATTTTCTCGATGCCCCATTCTTTGAGAACAAATTTGATGCGCGCGCGGGCCTTATCTTTGCGGTTGCCATGCCGATCAAAGATGCGCACAACGGCTTCGGCGGTCGGAATGAGTAGATCTTCGGGCGTGAAATCTTCGATCAGCTGAGCCGAGAACGGCGTTGCGCCAAGGCCGCCGCCAACATAGCATTGGAAGCCGCGCACTTTCTTGCCGTTGATCTCTTTTATCTTGGCGACCGCGCCGAAATCATGGATCGGAACGCGGGCGTGATCCGTGGGACAGCCTTCAAAAGCGAATTTAAATTTCCGCGGGAGGTTTTGACCGATCGGGTTTCTTAGAAAATAGTCTACGACGGCTTGCGCGTAAGGGCGCACGTCAAAAATTTCTTCATGGGAGACGCCGGCAAAATGGCAGGCTGTCACATTCCGGACGGTGTTGCCGCAGGCTTCTCTTGTGGTCAGGCCCGCTTCGCCCGTCTTACGAAGAAGCGCGACGACGTCACGCCGCTTGATGTGATGCATTTGAATGGCTTGCCGGGTGGTGACATGCGCGCATTTCGGAGTGGCGTAGGCTTCTGCGATGTCCGCGAGCGCATCCAACTGGTCGGCGTTCAAGTTTCCCCATTTAATCTTAATGCGGACCATATGTTCATCCGTCGTATTCCGGATGCCGTAGATGCCGTTTTCCAGCCGGAAGCGGCGAAAATCGTCCGAGTCTAAAGCGCCGCTTTCAAGGAGGCGGATATTCTCCTCAAAAAGCTTGATCTCCGCCTCATGCGGCGCGGACAACGTATGTTTTAGAGATGTTTTTGGGAGCGTTGTGGCTGACATGCCCCAATTATAACAAATCTCGACTGGGAGGCTTTAGTGAGGGAGCGGCGTGCTGCCGTTGAAGCGGATTCCGTACTCGAATTCGGCGGTCTTTTTCTTCGCCCAGACGACTTTGCCAATCAGCTCTAATGCCGGTTTGCCCGCCGGAACGAGATGCAGGCGGATGGCTGTTCGCGTTTTTAGCGGTTTGCGGCTGACCATGAGACCGCCGATGGTGGACAAATTCGTGAAGCGCCCTTCGCCGACGACCATGCGACCTTTGGGATCGTAGATATCCAAAGGTAGATTGGAATTGGCTCGAGGTTCTTTGCGCCGTTCTTTCATCGATTGCATAGATGGCATGTGTGGTTCTCCTTACTACTTAATAATACCCCGACATCCTTGTATAAGGTATGGGGCCGAAGGCTAAGAATTTAGGCCTGAAAGGCCCAGATTCCTATGAGGGCCCATCCGGCCAAAAAAGCTAGTCCGCCAACCGGCGTGACCGCCCCCCACGCTTTGACCCCGCTCAAACTCAGAACGTATAAACTCCCTGAAAATATAACAATTCCAGCTAAAAAGCACCAACCGGCGGCGGAGATTAAAGAGGATGCTGTTCGGGATGACAGCCAAGCAACGACGAACAGGGCAAGACCATGAATAAATTGATAGCGCACGCCGGTCTCGAAAATGATTTTCATGGGGTCACTAAGGACGTTCTTGAGGCCATGCGCGGCAAAGGCTCCGATCGCAACGCCCAGAAACATGACGACGCTTCCGAGCCCGACCCAAAAATTCATTATTCGGAGCGCGACGCGATCACTTCAATTTCGTCGTCCGAGTTGGTCGACACTTCGTATTGAATCGGATGGCAGCAGACCGTGCAATCCTCAATGAAACTTTGGGCTTCTTCTAACGGCTCAATATCGACTTCGATGGTTTCCCCGCAATAGGGGCATTGCGCGCTATGCGTTTCGAGTGACATAAGGGCCTTCCTTCAAAGGATAATCTCTTTGATTTCTATTTTCTCTTCCACAATCAGGGCGACATTTTTTCGCGGGAATTCCCCTCGCAATGCTTTCCAGCAAATGTCCACCACGTCCTGCCCGAATTTGGCGTCATTGATGATCCATTCGATATAGTCGCGCTGCTCTTTGACCAATTTGCGGAGCAGCTCTCCTTTATGTTTACCAAAATTGATGCAGGCTTCGCCATCCTTCCATAACAATTTTCCGCGGCTATCAACGAAGCGCTCGTCCTGTTTGTGGCAAAACTGATGCAGTCCTTGCGCGTCTTGCGGCAGCTCGGGATAGCGTTTGAGTTGGGCCATCAGCACTTCTTGGCTGGCGATCGCGTCCGCCCGCGCGCCGTGGGCGCCGATCAGTTTTTTCTGGCAGTAAAATTGGTAAGCCGCGGTAAGATCGCGAGGTTCTTTGCGATGAAAAATCGTCAGTCCATCGAGAATCGCCGGATCATTGCGCGGAAAGGTCTCGCCGCAGCGTTTGAATTCTTCGATGAGAATCGGAATGTCAAAACGGGTGATGCCAAACCCGCCAAAATCGCAGCCGTCTAAAAATTGGATTAGCTCTGGCGCGATCACCCTGAATCCTGGGGCGGTGGCGACATCTTCGTTAGTGATGCCATGGATCGCGATGACTTCAGCGGAGATTTTAATGCCCGGGTTGATGCGCCAAATCTTTTCTTCCTGATGACCGTCGGGATGCGTTTTAATCAGGGCGATTTCGACGATTCGGTCGCGGGTCGTATCGGTTCCGGTGGCTTCGATGTCGAAGAAGATAATCGGCCGCGTGAGCTTCATTAGAGATCGACGGCCTTGAGGGCTTCGCTGTTGGTCTTATGCTTCTGAAGAAATTCGACGAGGATTCCGGCGGCTTGAACATCTTCCATGCCGGCGAGAGCTTTTCTGAGTTTATAGACTTTTTGCAGGTCTTCGGGCGGCAACAGAAGCTCTTCCTTACGAGTGCCCGAAGCGCGGATATTGATCGCGGGAAAAATGCGTTGTTCAGCGGCGGCGCGCGACAACACCAACTCCATGTTTCCTGTGCCTTTAAATTCTTGGAAGATGACATCGTCCATGCGGCTGCCGGTCTCAATCAAAATGGTGGCCAAAATGGTGAGCGAGCCGCCTTCCTCTATGTTGCGCGCCATCCCAAAAAACCGCCGCGGAATTTCCATCGCGCGAGAATCGAGTCCTCCCGACATCGTTTTATTCCCCACCGCGTTCGAGTTGTGGACGCGCGCAAGGCGTGTCAGCGAATCGAGCAGAATAACGACGTCTTGTCCGGTGTTTACTTCTTTGACCGCTTTTGCGAGTAGGTTTTGCGCCACGCGAATGTGTTCTTCGTAAGGACGATCGTTGGATGAGGCATGCACTTCGCCGGGGACAGAGCGCTTAAAATCGGTCACTTCTTCGGGGCGTTCATCAATCAGTAGGGTGTAGAGTTTTAAATTAGGGTCGCATTTCCCCAATGCTTGGCACAAATTCTTCAAAAAGGTGGTTTTTCCGGCTTTGGGCGGCGAGACGATCAGCCCGCGCTGTCCTTTTCCGATCGGGCATATGATATCCATTGCCCGCATGGTGAGTTCTGAAGAGCCTTTTTCTAATTGGAGCCGGGTGCGAGCGTCAATCGAGGTTTTGGAGAGGAAAATTTCTTCATCCGCGCTTTTCCGGGGCGGACCTCCGTTGTGGTCCGGGCGGCCAAAACGCTGCCCTCCCGATCCTGATGGCGAACGTCGCCAGGGGCGTCGAGGTTGTCTGTTGTCAAAACGTTGCGGATATTGTCTGTCCAAGGGTGAGTATCTCCATTATATCAGGATGAATGCCTATGATTAACGAAAAAGATTTTTTAAAGCGTCTCTGGCTTTAGGGTCATTCAGGATGTTTTCGAGGGTTGCTCGGAAAACCTTCTTTTTCAGCGAGTTCAAATCCGCTTTCGGATGACTGATCGTTCCTGTCACTCTCAGCTTAGCATCTAACGATCCCATCATTGTGTTCTTTGGGGAATGCAGTTGAACGTCCAAAAGCAATCCGCCGCTTCCTAGGTCCACGGTTCCGGCCGTGAGCAGATCCACTTGCGCGCTGCGGATGATAAAAGACCTGATCGTCATTGTTCCTTTATTAAAGACATAGTCTCCATGGATGCTTTGGACGGGCCAATAGCGCAGATCCGGCAATCCCAGCTTGATGGCTCCCAATTTGTCCAGATTCATGAGGGCCATCACGGGCGTCAACGCCATTTTGGCTGAAGGCGATGTGGCCATGAGTTCATCGATATGGCGAAAAACCCCCTCTTGCTGCTCGAGCGTCGCCCAGCCGTTTAAGTGTTTTCCGGTAGAATCGATATTTGTGAGAGCCCAGTGGACTGTGAAATGATCGGCTAGATAGTGAGGATTATCAAAATGGCTCATTTGAAAATGACCGCTCGATCGGGTGAGCGTTTTCGTTTTAAAATCGAAACCGTTCCATAAATTCCTCAGTCCCCATCCCAAATCGACGCCTTGGGCGGTAAAAAAAGTTCCTGCCTTAAAAGTGGGGATTTCGGAAACCTCGAGTGTGTCGAGCACAAGTCCCTGCCAGGTTAAGTGCGCCGGGCCGATACGCAATTCTCGGTTCAGCTTCTGTCCAATTTGCTGTCCGATCAGCCCTCGGATCTTTTCTTGAGGGGTCATTTGAAACGCTGTCCAAGCGATCGCAAACAAAAGGACAGGCAGCAAAATGAAAAGGATGAACAGCCACTTCACTATTTTTTTCATGGAATAAACGAACGGTTATAAAGGATTGTTCCAGAGCGGCTCGTAATACAGCTTGAGCGGCACAGCGTCATACAGGCTCTTGTAGAGATTCTCCTGTTGTCGGACCATGTTGTCAATATTAAATTCAGTTTCAACCCGCGCGCGCGCTTTTTGGCCGATGCGGCGGGCTTCTTCAGGATGGTTCTTCAGCCATAGAAGTTTTTCAGCCGCCAATTCGAATTGATGAGGCGGAATAGGAAATCCGGTTTCCCCTTCCTTTAGGATGTCCTTGACACCATTGACGGCATAGGCAACGGATGGGACTCTCGCGACCGAGGCTTCGACGATCGCACGCGGCAGTCCCTCCCACAAGGAGGTCAACAAAAAGCTATCGGAGGCGGCGAGTATTTGAGGAATGTCTTTGCGCCATCCCATGAAATGCAGGTTTTGAGCGATTCCTTCTTTCTGCGCGGCTTCTTCAACGGAAGAACGCAGCTCGCCATCTCCGACAAAAACAAAATGAATAGTCGAATCCTGAGTCAGAATCGCTTTGGCGGTTTTCACCAGATCCATGGGATTTTTCTGCGGCTTGAAATTTCCGACGGATAAAACAATCCAAGCCGTTGATGCGATTCCCAATTCTTCTCGGATGGCCGGCGATCTTGGCGTCTCCTGAATCAGAATCCCGCTGCGAATGAGGCTGGTGGGCTTTTCGCCGGTAATGCCAAGAGCGAGCGCTTCTTCCTGATTATCCTCAGAGACAAAAACGAGATGCGTGCTTAGGTGCGCACAGAGACGCTCTGCTTGGATAAACAATCTCTGCATCCATTCTGGCTGTCCCGGCGTAAACCCGAACCCATGAAACGTATGAATGATCACTGGAACCCCGGCGAAATAGGCGGCGATCCGTCCAATGATTCCGGCTTTCGATGAATGCGTATGAACGACGTGCGGTTTGATCTTTCGAAGTAATTTATAAATCTTAATCCCGGCGATCACATCTTGCCAAGGACGCACAGGCCGGACTAGCGTTGGCACAAAATAAGTCGGCCACGATCCGGCCTTTGCTTCGTCATCCAAAATCCCCCCCGACCCGCAAATCAGAATAGGCTCATACGTCTCCGTGTTCAGATGCGCGATGGTATAAAGCGTGTTTTGCTGCGCGCCGCCAAGCTCGAGCTGTGTGATGATGTGAGCGATGCGAAGACGCTGAACAGTAGAACTCATATTTAGAAAGAGTGAAGTCGGATTTTGAGATGTTTTGAAAATAGCTCAAAATCTTTGTCGGTCGTAAAAATGGGCAAGGAATGACGCGTCGAGACGGCGCATAGCAAGAAGTCGGTGTTGGAGCCTTGTATGCCTTTTGTGCGGCAGATATTGTAATGGTCTGCCGCTGTTTCAAAATCGTCAGAGGCTAAAGGGAAATCTTCAAATGCCCGCAGTTGTTCTGCAAGCCGTTGGAATGTCGGATGAGAACGTATTCCTGAGAGTGTTTCTTGTCGAATAGGGCCTAATAGTAACGCTTCGCCGTGCATGATCAGATTACGCAATTCTATTGTAAAGCGTTCAGAGGCCGGACGCGGTGATTTCCGAAAAGCCTCCGACCAAATGCAGGTATCGACTAAGACCATCAAGCCAGTTTCCGCTGCTTTTTATAATCGTACCCGGGGTCATAATCCACTTTGCCAAAAAAGTTAAGAATCCCGACCTGCTTTTTGTGCGCGATGTAATCTTTCAACGCCTGAGTGACTGCATCCCGTTTGCTTTTGTGATGGCCGATCTTTTGAGCTTCTACAATGAGTTTGTCATCAAGAGCTAGATTGGTTGCCATAGCGATGCCTCCTTTTTACACACAAAATTTTACACATATACTTACACAAATTCAAGTGGTCGTTTAAACAGCGAAACCAGTCCTTAGGCCTTACCTTTTACATTCGTGTAACAAAGCCTTAACCTCATCGAAATATTGATCTTTTACACTAATGTCATGAGTGTTTTTAAACGCACGGGCGCGCTATTTCTGTCTTTTTTAATGGTCGCTGGCGAGGTCCGCTTTCCGGTGACAGTTGCCGCTGAAATAAACGGCGTTCGCTCCCGTGATTATTTCGCAATTGAGGCCCTCACGCCTACTCTTCCTAATTGGACTACAAGTTTTTCCGTAAAAGCAAAAATTCGAGAGATCCAATGGCTGTTCCGGCAATCCGTTAGGGTGGCCCCGAGGAGTGAGTATCGAGCGTCGCACTCGTCTGGATACGTCGCTAAACATGAAACTCAGGGCTTTATTTTTACGGTTCAGAGCATCGGCGCGGCATTCCTGCTGGTGGCAGAAAGAATCGTTGGTCCGTTGCTATACGTTCTACATAGTTTGGTGCTCTCTATTGCCCACTCCCCTCCCTCACTCAGTCCTCGTCCTGTCTTCTTGTGGCTTGCGAATGTCAGCGTTCACACGGCTTGGAATACTTTCTTTTTTCTCACGCCCCTGCGTCTAACGCTGCCCGATCTTATCGCTCCATTAAAAGACGAAGTCGCTGTTACCAATATCGGTCTATGGAATGTTGTGCGAGGTAAAAACCGTTCAGATAAATTTGATGATTTAGATCGCAAGCTTCCTGATGTGGAAGGACCTGAAATTGAAGTTGAAGTGATGGGTGTACGTTTTTATAAACGCGACAATCGCGGAAAACGCGAATGGAATTTTAAGCGTGATCAATGGCCCTGGATCGTGAAAGGAATGATCAGCGCGACTCAGGATGATGAAACCAGAGAACGTTGGAGCGATGAGCCGATGCCTCTAGAGTCAAAAGCAGCAAAGGCCCTCCCTCCTTCAAATGCTGTGGCAGTCAATCTTCAAGGACTTGGTCTCTACTTTGATGAGCATCTATCGCAAAAGGCAACCCTTTGGATTAATCGACAAGCCAAAATAGCACCCATCCAAGATGATGGCACGCAAAAACTAGAGAATGAAATCCTCCTCTACGCTTCTAATACCTCTGATTTGGAACTAAAGTATATTTCACGTGACGACCTTGCTAAGTTGTTTCTAAAAGTCAGCTCGCCTGATCACCAACCTCCAATTTATCAGGATGTTACTGAAAAAGACATTCCTGCAACTGTAGATATTCTCAATCGGTATTTTGAAGATGGACGACAAGTTCTCGGGGTGCTCAATCAGCGTCTTCCCCCGGCAACGTTGCTCGACAGTCGTGGCGACACGATCCCGCTGTCAGGGGCTAACTTGCGTCGCCGAGGCAAGTGGCCGCATACCCTCTGGACAATTGATGATGATCTAGATCAACTACAGAAAGTCGCCGATTTTACACGTATTCCGCTACGAACCCATCTCCACTTGACGAATGAAGAAAAAGCCGAAATGTTCTTTCATTGGTTTGATGGCACAGGAAAACTTCCTGCTGGACAATCTATCACACTTCCTCTCACTACCATTCCCGAGAAAGATGCTGGAGGAATCGACATGAGTATCACTTTAGGCGTGAATGACAATACAAAAATTATTCGTTTAGGGGCTGCTGCCGCGAACGCGCTCTCGCGACGCCTTCAATCTCAGGTTGTTTTGGCAAGTTTCATGGACCCCATTCATGGCATTCTTGTTGGAGTTTTTGCTCCCGATGATTATCAGACATTTCTAGTGAACGGGATTACGAAGAACTGTTTGCCGGTAAAAGTGTTTGGTCCTTCTAGAGCCTCATCAAAGATTGTCTCATTTGATGTTTTTGAAGAAGACCTTCGCAAATGGATGAGAGGCGAATCTATTCGTCCGCGACAGCCGTCTGATCCTTGGGCAGGAATAGCCCTGGGAGGTGAGATCCCGGGATACCAAGGCTATTTTCAATTGATTCTGGGTATGCATCCAAGAATTGAGATCACTGTGGCGTTTCCAAGCATGACACCAAGACATTTCGATAGCGCAGGGTGGTCTGTGTCTTTGCAGCAACATCCGGTTCATGGCGTATCTTTAGCCATAAGAGATAAACAAAAATTAGTGGCCTGGGTGCCGAATCCGGGAGGCCAACTCTTAACGAGTCCGCTGATGGCGATGCCTCCAGAGGATCTGAATTCCCGGTTTAGTCAGGACATATTGAAAATATTAGGCGGACAGACATCGATTTCTTTAGCATTGAAAAACGAAACCGTAGAAGGTCCAAATTTTCAATTTAGTCTCGTAGGTATTGTCCGAAGATTTAAAGATCGTTTTTGGTTTTCATCCGATTTAGTGGAGCCAGATAAGGCTGCATACATAGATTGGAGAAGATCTCAATTTGGAAAAAAAGCGCCTCCAGATGTTCTAGAACCAAAAGCAAATGCTGTCCCACTAGCGAATCCGTCGGTCCTATTCGAGCGAGCGATAGACGAGGATTATGGATCTTATGTCACCGCAAGCATCGGCGATCGTTCCTTAGGTCCTGTCACAGCGGAAGGACGCGAGGTCAAGCGATTTAGTCTTGATGAAATGGCATTGGTCGATTCTATAACAGATCAACGAAATATACACGGACTTCTGATTGATCCACGCCCCGTAACCATACCCGCCGGACGTATTAATACGTCCGGACGGCTCGATTTGTCTGGGAGCCGCCAAAAGATCGTTCTCCGTTTCCCTCATCTCAAGCAATTTCGCGATCACCCCATTATCATCATCCCCGCACGAGTGGCCGGAACTAATGACACTCAATTTCATATCCACATAGAAAAAAAATGGGCAAGCGATCAGACACGCTCTCCAGATCTCGTCTTGATCAAGGATCCCGAGAAGAGTTCGCTGATTCCCATCGAAACCCAGCAAGCCAAAATACGCAACGATATAGAAGAGAAAGCGCAAATTATACGTCTCTTCGAAATCCAAGAAGATGAAACGATCGACGCGCATAGCCTTGATTCTTTCAAGCCATTTGAGACATTCACGGATCAATCGGGAAACATTTCATTTGGGAACGCGAGAGCTTTTGGGATTAACGCTCAGGTTTTAAGTTTTAAAAAACGGGAGCCTGCTAATGTTCAAAAAGCGGCAATCAATGCGGAGTGGATCGTCCCAGGTGAGCCTAAAAATGGCATTGTTGTGCTCATTACTATCGATGAGAAGACGACGCATTTCAAAATTCATGCAGGGGGAGGAGTTCTGGTTCCTGGTTTGCAAAGAATATTTCGTCGCGAAATCGAAAAATTGCGCAGGGATGCTATTGAAAAGCAAAGTAAAGCGATTAAAAAACGTGAAAATGGGGATGAGCTAAAAACAGATTCTAAGACCGACGCCAAAAAAGTATCCGTGCTCCGTCCTAAGCTGATGTTAGATCAAATTGTCAAAGAAGAACTTGAAGATATCTTTGACGATGAAGATCTGGCGTTTCTTGCGACGCGCTATAGTGTCGATATCCGAAACATAATGTGGTCGTTGCTCGGGCGAGGACTGGCTGGCCGTTTCGATGAAGTTCAGGTGCGAAAAGCGCTTACTGAACGTTTTCTGACTTTGGCTGACGAGTCTATTGAGCGCGAAACATCGTGGAATACGGTTGGAGAGAAGGCGACACGGGACGGTGAATCCTCAGAAAAGCCATCCGTATTCGAGAAAAAGGAAATTACTCAAGCGGAAATTAATTTTATTGCCGAAAATGTCCAGAGGAAGATTAGTGACCTTGAACGACGTCAGTTGATCAGTGCGGCCGATGTCGCCATTGCCCAGCAGCGCACTCGCGCCTTTCTTCGTAATCTTGAAGAACGCCATTACTATCAAGCGTACTACAAACAAATGCCGCCAAACGAGCTGAAACTCCAGATCCAGGCGGCGCGACAAGATCTCGATAAGCAAGAACTGCCGCCGCTCGTCGAAGAGGTCATGAGGGGTCTTCTGAACGACTTCGAGGATGCCATTAAGCTTTGTCAGACGCTTTATGGGTTGGGATTAAACCCGGCTACTGACTTAAATCTTTATCAAATGGTGGGCATTTACAAGCTAGTGA
>Ga0206939_10211_pt1 | contig 15433 bp, 12 predicted proteins | sample Alteio_BWOrgHeat_10_FD_152921 | JGI IMG/M metagenome (GOLD analysis project Ga0206939, IMG submission 152921) | Enriched cells from forest soil in Barre Woods Harvard Forest LTER site, Petersham, Massachusetts, United States -... | ecosystem: Environmental > Terrestrial > Soil > Temperate forest >... | reverse complement strand
CAAAAGGTGTTTTTCAGTTCGCGTGGCGTGTCTATACGCTTCAGGAAGTTGAGAGCCACCAACCGTTTCCTGCGCACCAGCAGCTTTCATCCGGCGGCGTTTTCCGATGGAGCGACCGAACGTTGCTGCCAGGCTCGCGCCGGAAGGCTTCCGCCAACTTCTTCCCGGTCTCCTCGTCACGCCCGCCAAAGCACGGAAAAATCATCACCGGGCAGACGAAGCGTGCGTCGAATCGTTCTTGGGTAGCCCGCGTCACTAGCAACATCTTCCCCATCCCCAACTTTCCGTCGTTGCCGCTCGGCGTCAGTGGAAAAAGCAGCCGCCCGGACGGACGAAGGGCGTCGAGCCAGAGATCCAATGGCGCGGTGGCTCCGGCACTCACATAGATGACGTCGCTCTCGGGAAGCGAGCCTTCAGCTCCTGAGCGACCCACCACCGTCACCTGGGATAGATGCGCCAGGTTGACGGCCGCCCTCCGCGCCAGGTCCGCTCCGATTTCATAGGCGAGGACCTTTCCCGAGGCAGAGGTCAACGCTGCCAGAACGGCCGTGTAATAACCGGCGCCGGCGCCAATATGGACCACGCTTTCGCCTTCTCTCACATCGAGGGCCGCAAGGCAGTGTGCGTGCAGCGAGGGCTGCCCATTGTTCAGCCCGCGCTCTTCTTCGAGCGCAATGACAACGTCCTGATAGACCAACGTTGGATCGTCGGATGGGGTCAGCGTGTATCCATGTCCGGCTCCGCTGAACACCTTCCATGGACCGGGCCCGAGGTACCGTTCGCGAGGCGTGCAAGCAAATGCAGACGTGAGCCGGCTGCGCGGCACGCCTGCACTTGCTGTGATCAACTCCGCAAAAAAAGTTCTATGTGCTTCCAATAGGTCCACGGTGCTCTGCTCCAGACCGGCGGCTTTTGGCAACGGCTCCGCGCGCTCGCTCGGGTGGTTTTCTCTCCCAGCGGGCGATGATACTCCCAGGTGTCGCGATTTATCCTGTTGTGTGGATAATGCGTGGCTGCAATTACCTCGGAGAATGAGAGCACATCATTCGAAGCCACTCATATTAGCTTTCGACGGTTGGAGGCTGACCCGTTCAACGTGAAAGCACGACCAGCATCCGACCATCGAAAAAGCTATTTGGACAAGTGCGAACTTAGCCAAGCTCTTACTGCTCACGCAACAGAATCACAGGATCAATTGCCAACGCACGGCGGGCCGGAACGGAGGCAGCCAGCACGCCCAGCAGGAGCATAGTCAGGATTACTCCCGCGAGCACTAATGGATCCCGGGGCGTGGCCTGATAAACAACGTGGGAGAGCACCCGCGTGGCCGCCATGCCCAGCAACAAGCCTGCCGCAGCGCCCGCTGTCAGCAGGCGGAATGTCCTTCCGAGTGCCGCCTGCAATACCTCCTTGCGCCGCGCTCCCAGGGCGACGCGAATGCCGAGTTCGCGCAGCCGCTTGCTCACCGAATACGAGGCCATGCCGAAGATGCCGGTAATCGCCAGCATCGCGCCGAGCACACCCAGGACTCCCAAAGAAACCGTTGCTGTGCGCGCGGCAAATAGCGCGCTGTCCAGAGACTTTTGCCAGGTGACAATCGTGAGCGGCAGCCCCGCGTCAAGCCCACGTAAGGTGTCGTGCAGCGTCCCCGCCAGCTTCTGCGGAGCGCCGTTCGCCTTCACCACCAACCAGGCGGCGGTGGCAGGCGATTGCAGCATGGGAAGAAAGACCGCCGGCCACGGGTCTTCGGTCAGCGTCTCGTACTTTCCATCTTCCACCACTCCGGCCACCTCGATCCGTTGACCTTCGCTGGTCTTGAAATGACCGCCGACCGCCTGGGCGACCGAGCCAAAAACCTTACGCGCAAATTCCCTATTCACTACCGCCACTTTCGGCGCGTTCTTATCGTCGCGCCAGTTGATCGTCCTTCCTGCAAGCAAGGTCGTACCCGCCGCGTCAAAGTATCCGGGAGAAACGGCATAGTTCACGACCTCGGCAGCTTTGTTGGACTCTCGCAGGTCGGTGGTGGAGTTGGCGTAGATCGAGGATTCGTTCCAGCCCAGGCCCAGCGGAATAAAGTCGACGAATCCTACCGAGGCGTCGCCGGGAATGTTCGCGACCGCGTCGAGCATGCGCCGCTGCATCACCGGTACCCGGTCGCCATGGTAGCCGGCCATGTTGAGATCGGTGCTGACCAGGAGCACGTTCTGTGGCTGGAAACCCAGGCTGCTGTGCAGCGATCGCACCAGGCCGCGCACGGCGACCAGCGAAGCAGTCACCAGTACGGCGCATAACGCAATCTGCACTACCAGCAGCACATCGCGCGTGCTGAACCACCGCCCGCTGTTCGCGGTGGTAGAACCGGTCTTCACCACCTGCCACGGGTCGGCCCTGAGTACCTGTCGCACCGGAACCAGCCCAAAGAGAAGACCGCTCGCCAAGGCCAGCAGCAAAGCAACAGCATAGGTCAGCGCATCCGGGCGCACGGGCAGGTTGACGGGGAAATTGGGCAGCGGCTGCCAGGCGGTCAATCCGCGTAACAGAACCACGCTGCCGCCAATGCCCACGATCCCCCCAACCAGGGCAACCAGAAGAGCCTCGGTTAAAAGCTGGCGCAGAATGTGGCGCCGGCTCGACCCGAGCGCCAGGCGCAAGGCAATTTCCCGGGAGCGGTCCGCGGCGCGAGCAGCGAACAGGCTGCCCAGGTTGGCGCAGGCCGCGAGCAGGATAAGCCCCGCCAGCAGCATCAGGCCCGTCATAAAGGCGCGGACCGGACGCCCCAGCAGGTTGCCCAGGAGCCCTGGACGCGCCAGCGAGAAGGTCAACCCATCGTCGTCCTTCGGGTATGTCTTGTTCAGGAAAGTGGAGATCGAATGCAGATCGGCGTCCGCCTGGGCGGCAGTCACTCCCGGCTTCAGCCGGCCGATGAGCCAGAGACTCCGCGATGTACGGCGGGTTAGATCGCTCAAGCCCTCAATCTGCTCCTGGTCCACCAGCGGCACCCATAGAGCCGGAGCATAAAACGACTCGGTGCCGCGAAACTCGGGCGCAGCAACGCCGAGAATGGTGAAGGGATGCTGGTTCAATTGAAGGGAACGCCCTACCACCGCCGGATCGCCCGCGAAATGGCTGCGCCAATAAGCGTAGCTGAGCACGATGTACGGACTGCTGTTCGGGCCGTGCTCATCGGAGCGGTGAAAGAAGCGGCCAAGATACGGCTGGATACCCAGCGTGTCGAAGTAGTTTCCGCTGGCTTCATACAGCCATATGGGGGAGGGTTCCCCGCCCGTGTCCAGCCCCGCCTGAGCAAAGTTGAACGCCAGCACGCCGTCAAAGCTCCGGTTCCGGTCGCGCACATCCTGGTAGTCGGGATACGAGTTCAGGGACTCGTGCCGCTCTTCAATCGAGTAGAAGCTCTGCGCGTTCGGCACATTGAGCGTGTGTAGAACCAACGCGTTTAACACGCTGAAGACCACGGCGTTGGCGCCGATTCCCAGCGCCAGAGTGAGAATTGCGGTGATGGCGAAGCTGGGTGATTTCAGCAAGCGCCTCCAGGCGAATTTCAGAGCAGCCATAGTGGTCACACCTTTTGTGCGCGATGAGAATTCACGGACAATACAGATGCATTCCACGCGCCGCGGCCAGGATAGCGGGCGCTTTGAAAAAGCACGAGTTAGCGGTCGCGCGTTGAGTGGTGCTGTCCAGAACCGATGTTGTCTGTCCGAAATTGAACAGTGTACCTTTTGCTAACTGATATTAGAACGGTTGATGAGACTCAGGCGCTCGTTCTCTCGCACCACGGCCTTGCTTCGACCTTTCAGCAGATCTTGAAGAGTAATGTTTCCGCTAATGCGGCCGGTTTTGCGGTCTACCACCGGAAGGCTTGCGAGGGCTTCAGTCGCCATTAACTCCGCTGCGCTGCGGCAGGTGCCATCGGCGTAGACAAAGACCTCGGGTAGCGGAGAGCTGGAGGGACTATCGCCGGGAGACATCAGATCTTTAACAATGACGATCTCCAGGGGGTCGATGCCATATTCGCGGGTGAGATGGTAACCGCGGCGGCTCAGTTTCTCAGTAAGAATCGAACGCGGCATCAGCAGCGCCGTCACAAGATAGGAGGCAACGCAACCCAGCGTGAGGGGCATCATGGCGGGCAGGCAATGCGTTACCTCCAGGCTGAAGAGAGTTGCCGTAAGGGGAACACCGAGCGAGCCGGACAGCATCGAGCCCATCCCGATGAGAGCCCAGAATGCCTGCATTTCGACGGGAGCGCGGCCAATGTGCGCCGCCAAAGCACCAACCGCTCCCCCGATCATAAGCAGCGGTGCAAGAACTCCGCCAGAGGTTCCAGAGCCCAGTGAGAATGCCCACATCAGCGATTTGACCAGGATGATGCCGAAAATGAGCTCGAGGGGCGCATCACCACGAACCAGCTTGGCGATGTTGTCATAGCCGACGCCCAGTCCATGCGGGAAAATGAGACCACCGATACCGACTCCGATGCCTCCAAGAGCGGGCCACCACATCCAGTGCAAGGGCAGCCGCTCGAACATGTCCTCAAAGCCGTACATCATGCGGCTCATGCCTGCTGCGAACAGACCGATGACGGCGCCCAGTAGCAGGGCACCCGCGGCAATTGGAATGCGATCTACACCACCGATGGTGGGCATTGGGAAGAGAGGCCCGGGGCCGAGGAGATATCCGCGCAGGATTGCGGCGGTTGCACTGGCGATTGCCACCGGAACCAGGCTTCGCGGTCTCAATTCGAAAAGCAGAAGCTCTACCGCGAGAAGGATGGCAGCGACAGGCGTGTCGAATGTCGCCGACATACCCGCCGCGGCTCCGGCCACCAGAAGAGTGGTGCGTTCCGCATCGGTGAGCTTGATCCATTGCGCGATCAGTGAGCCAAAGGCTCCGCCGGTCATGATGATGGGGCCCTCTGCCCCGAAAGGACCGCCAGAACCGATGGCAATCGCCGCTGAGATAGGCTTTAGAATGGCGATCTTAGGGTCCACCCGCGCGCGGTTCAGCAGGATGGCTTCGATCGCTTCGGGGATACCATGGCCCCTGATCTTGTCTGAGCCGAAGCGAGCCATGCAACCAACCAATAGGCCTCCCACTACCGGAACGATCACCATCCAATAACCCAGGGGACTGCCGGCAGGCGTGATGGAGAGCGAGCTGAGCCGGTGATAGTAGAAAAGATTGGTCGCAACGGCAATCAATTTGAGAAGCACCACCGCAAGGAAGGTGGCGCCAATCCCGATGATCAGGGCAACCCCGGACAACAGCCAGACCCTTCGGTCGACGGTGAAGTCGCGCAAAACGGAGGATTCAGCCTTCATTGTTTGCCCCGGAGACTCGCTTTTCTGGTTTGCCCGCTACCGCCCGCAGTTCGCTCAGTGTTCGAATAAGCTCTGGAGCAAGCTGGTCAAGCTCTTGTGCGTGATCGATGGAAAGAGACTGCAGAAGCCGTTTGCCTTTGTGCGTCAATGCCAGAAGCACGTAGCGGCGGTCAGCGCTACCCGGTTTGCGTTTGATGAGGCCTGCTTCCTGGCACCGATTGCACAGCTCTACCGCGGTATTGTGGCGCAGACCGAGACGCTCCGCTACATAACCGACCGTCGTGGCCGTCCCGTCGGGTGCGCCGGCGATCTGGAGCAGAAGTTGATGTTGCTGCGGCTGCAGTCCGAGTTTCTGAGCCGCATTCTCGCTGAATTGGAGAAACAGGCGGAGACGATGGCGGAACTCGGCGAGCGTTTTGAGTTGGGCTACCGGTACGGCGGTCGCTTTTGCGGTCGGCATACTCAAATTATATCGTAAGACGATGTATCGTACGACGTATTTTCGGGTCGAGATGAGAATTCTTATTTTCGTAAGGGATGCGAGTGCCCAAGAAAAATTGTCATCCCGACCGGAGCGTACCCGGATTTCCTGCAACACTGCCCTAGACAAGGCTGCGTGTGCGCCTTTCCGTAGAGAACGGCGCATGAAGCTTTCCGAAGCCACCAAGTTCCACAGGAAATCCGGGGGGAGCGAAGTGGAGGGACCTGCGGTTCTCCGTATCAGCCACCGGATGCAGAAGGAAGCGTCGCCCTCCTTTGTCATCCCGAGAGCCTGTGACTTTTTGGGATGACAACTCTTCTTGAGCACTCGCATCCCGTACCCAATATGGATTATCACCCCGACCGAAGCGCAGCGAAGTGGGGAGCCTGCCCTGAGCGAAGTCGAACGGGGACCTGCGGTTCTCCGTACCAGCCACCCGTGCTGGTGGAAGCGCTACCCTCTCCTTTGTCATCCCGAGCGAAGCCGAGAGCCTGCCCTGAGCGAAGTCGAAGGGGATCTGCAGTTCGCTCCGCCGACCACCGATACACAGGGAAACCACCAACCCAACCTTTGTCATCGCGACTCGAGCGAAGTGGACCTGCGCAAAAACTCTCGGCAAATTTCCTAAATTGCCGCCACAACAACCTTCACCAGCGTGATGAGAATCCACCACCCCCATACCGCCGCAGCAGTCGTATTTCGTTTGATTCCTGCCACCGTGGCGCAGCCGATGGTTAGCAGAATCAGTACCCAGATGGTCAGGACGTCGATGGAGGTGCCGGCCGCAATCAGCCACTTGGGCGAATCCAGTGGCAGGTAATATCCGATGTTCGTGCCTACCGGGTTCTTCAGATTGAACGAATCGGCATCCAGCCCGGCAAAGAGTGTAACGATACCGAGAATACCCTGGACCAGGAATGGCAGGGTTGCGTACATCCACACAGCGAACATCTGACCGAAAGTCGCATGGCCCCCCAGCCCGAAATTCACGGTCGCCAGCAGCACCATCGCCGCGATGGCCGCAAACAGGAGCGACAGAACCGGCGTAGCCCAAAAAATGTACTGCACCACCGACGCACCGATCGCTTTCTGTTTCGCCTGTTGATCCGCCGGAAGCTGCGCCAACCTGTCCTGCTGCGACTGCGGGCTCTGCAGCAAAATATTGTTGTACGTCTTGTCCCATCCGATCTTCTGCTGGATCGCCAGGCCAAAGCCCAGCGTGACCAGAACGCCCAGCAGCCAGGGCAGCCACCAGCTCGAGCTCCTCAGAATGTCGTGGAAGGTCTTCGAGGGAGCAATGAAGGTATCAATCACTCGCTCCACTTGACTCAGCGGTGCGGACGCTTCGGCGTTGGCGACTGTATCGGACACAAGAACCTCCGTAAATGTGGCCCGTCCACTGCATTTCTGTTTGCCGGGATATTACACTTCCGGCGGACAAAATCCAAATAGGAGCAAATAACCTTAGCTGGTGTCTAAGTAAGTATAAGTCGGATAAATCGGAGTAAGTCTATGTTTGAAGATTCCCTGATGGAGTCCAGTAACAGGATCAAGGCCAAAAGCAAGTACTGGTCGATCCTTACCTTCTTGTTTAATTGCGGAGCTTTGATCGCGTTGATCATCTGGCCGCTGTTGCATCCTGAGGCTTTGCCTAAGCAGATTATGGCCGAACTCATGGTTGCCCCGCCGGCTCCCCCACCACCGCCTCCCCGCTCACAGGCGCCTAAGGTTCAGACCAGGACCGAAATACTGACCGGGCTTGTGCAGGCGCCGAGCAGGATCCCGAAAGCGATTAAGCCTGATCAGGAAGTGGCGATTCCTCCACCGATGGGAGTAGTGGGCCCGGGCGCCGGTCTACCGGACAGCATAAGCAGCGTGATCGGCAGTATCGGGACTGGGCCGGCCGTGACCGTGAAGCCGCCGCCCCGCAAGACTCTGCGCATTTCTTCCGGCGTGATGGCCGGGAACTTGCTCGAGAAAACTGTGCCCCAGTACCCCCCAATTCCCAAGATAAGCCGCATCCAGGGAACCGTAGTGCTGCAGGCAACGATCTCCACAGCCGGTTTGATCCAGAACCTCAGGGTCATCAGCGGTCCTCCGATGTTGCAGCAAGCGGCCCTGGATGCTGTCCGTTCCTGGCGATACAAACCTTATCTTCTCAACGGAGAACCCGTCGAAGTGGAAACTACGATCAACGTAGTGTTCAGCCTTGGCGGATGACAATGCCGTCTGCACACTACACCTTTCTCAACAGCAGCGTTTCGTTGTAAATTGCGAGGAGAGGAAAGGACGATGGTGCGAGCATTCGCGGCTTTGATCCTCGTCGCCCTTATTTCCGGCCCTGCGTTCCCGCAGTCCACCGGTACGCCCCCCGCATTTGAGGTTGCGGATGTCCATGCGAGCCCTCCTCGCAGATTTGCATTCATGGATGGGGGCTTCCTTCGCGGTGACCGGTACGTTTTGCGTCAGGCGACCATGGTGGACCTGATCGCAACCGCCTATGGCGTGGACGAGAGCACCGTGCAGGGAGGGCCCATCTGGCTGGAAAGCGACCGCTACGATGTTATCGCCAAGGCCCCAGCCGCAACGCCGCCGGCGACATTGAAGCTGATGCTACGCTCTCTCCTCGCGGATCGATTCAAGCTCGTGGTCCATAACGGCGTTGGTTCGATGCGGGCGGTGCAGAGAAATGAACGATCACTGTCCGGAGATACGGGCAATGGGCGCCCCTATCTGACTTAGTAGTATCAGTGAGTTTGAGCACGCCCAGCGCTCAAAGCACCGACCGTTTCTGAAGTGCAAAATGCTGATCCCCGGAAGCTCAATCCTCCGTCCGGCCGCGGCGACACCCATGAAAGCCTCTCGCTGCGTTCCGGTTATTACATAGCGGGCAACCAGTGTATCGGCCTGCTCCAGCAGTTCCTGAATTGTCACGCGTGCGTCTGGGAATACTGCCCAGAAAGCGTTGTAGAACTGCTTCACGCTTTCCAGCCCCGGTTCAACACCCTGATATCCGTGCAGAATTATGTCGTCCGAGTAGAGCAAGAAATACTCCTGCCGCCTGCTCGGGTCGGCAAAGCACTGGAGCGCATGGTCGAAGTTCTGCCTGTTGGACACAATCCAATTCTAGCGCTTGATTCCGGTGGCCCATTCAAGCCAGGTTTTGGCTTGAGTGGGCGAGCAGTGGAAAATTTCGGAATCCGTAGGAACAGATCGGTTGGTGGAAGCTTTTGAGATAATCGACGTGGGAAAGGCGCAGGGATGAAAGGTTTGCCGAGCATTCGTCTATTTGTATCGTGCCTGATCGTGATTACCGTTGCTGCGGGCCGCGCCCAGGCTCCATCTTCCACGGGTGCAACGACTCCAGCAAGCCCTTCTCTCGATCGCCGGATCGAAGTGCTCATCCGTTCGCAGTTTTCCGTGCCGCCCGACTACGACATCATCTTCGGAGGCAAGACCAAGAGCGACACCGCCGACTACGACAATCTGCCTGTTACCCTCACCCACAAAGACAAACAGATCACCGTTGACTTTCTTATCTCTAAGGACGGCAGCACGCTCGAGCGGGTGGAAAAGTTCAACGTCAACAACAACCCCGCCCTGGCGATTGATGTAGACAAACGGCCGGTCCGTGGAACCGATGCGGCCAAAGTCGAAATCATCAACTTCGACGATCTCGAGTGCCCTTATTGCGGAATCCTGAACAGCGAAATCCTGCCCCAGACCCTCGACCACTACAAGGGATACATCAAGATCGTATATAAGGATTACCCGCTTACGATTCATCCCTGGGCCATGCGCGCGGCGGTCGATGCCAACTGCCTTGCCAGCCTCAGCGACTCGGCCTACTGGGACTATGTCGATTACGTGCACAACCATGGACGAGACATCAGCGGTGTACAGCCTGACCCAGCGAAGTCGTTCGTGGCCCTGGACAATATCGCCGACACGATGGGCTCACAGAGCAAGGTCGACCAGACCCAACTTGCGATGTGCCTGAAAAAACAGGATGAGTCGCTGGTGAATCAATCGCTCAAGCTCGGTACTTCGCTGGGAGTGAATGGCACACCTCAGGTATTTGTCGATGGGGAGCGGCTTCCGAGTGGCGCCCGGCCAGTGGAAGAGTTGTGGCCCGCGATTGACCGGGCGCTCAAAGCAAAGGGAATTCAACCTCCGGCGGAGAAGGAGCCCGCAGCAGCGCCTTCCCCTAGTGCCGCGCATGGGCCGTCGTGACCTCGCTCGTTCTGGTCCCCGGACTACTTTGCAATCATGCCCTGTGGAGCAGCCAGGTTGCCGGGCTTTCGCATTATGCGGAGATTGTCGTCGCCGATCTGACTCACCAGAGGACGATATCAGAGATGGCCTTCGCCGTCCTCGAAAGGGCCCCCGAACATTTTTCTCTCGCAGGCTTCTCTCTGGGCAGCCAGGTGGCACTCGAAATCATGAGCACGGCCAGAGACCGCGTCGACCGCCTAGCACTTTTGAGCGCGACCCATGGCGGGCTGCTTCCTCCCGTCGGGATCGCGCTTCGCCGTGCGATCGAGAGCATCGAGCAAGGAGGCTTCGATGACTACCTGGAAGCCGTCTTTCCCACATATGTGTCTGCGGCGCGCGCAGCGGATCCAATCTTGAAACGGTGCTTCTTCGAAATGGCCCACGCCGTAGGCCAGGAGGCTGGCTTGCGGCAGATGCGAGCGCTGCTCGCCATCAAGGGCCCGTTTTCGAGTATCAGCCAGATCCGCTGCTCGACGGTTATCGTAGGCGGCCGCGATGACCACCGCACCACACCGGCAGCTCATGAGGCGCTGGCACAAGAGATTCCCGGAGCCGATCTGGTGATCATTGAAGATGCGGGGCACTTCACGCCACTCGAGCAGCCCAGCATCGTGACTGAAGTGCTACGTCACTGGATAACACGTTGACCGTCGATGTAATTCACTTACATAGCGCCGGCGATCTGCACGGCGTGGACAAGCTCAGGCCGCTGGCTGTGCGCCCCGGCGCCGGTCTGCTGCGCTGCCGCCTTGTAGAACGATCGCGCCTCCTCCGGCTGCTTCGCCTGCTCAGCGGCCTCGCCGGCGCTGAGCAATCCATTCAGTCGGTTGGGGCTCAGCTTGAGGGCGACGCGATATTCCGCCAGCGCCTCCTCTGGCTTGTGTTGCATCAGTAACAGATCGCCCAACATTTCACGCGCCGGAATATCGACTTCCATCTGCCCCAGCTTGTCCTGATGGTCAGCAGCCTTCCGCATGCCTACCAGAGCAGCTTCGGGGCGATCCTCGGCGAACGCCTTCCAGGCTGCGATCTCATCCCCCTTCACTTCCAGCGCAGCGGTAAACTCCGCGTAGGGAGACTTCTTCAACGCTTCGAAGCTCTTGTCGAAACCCGCTTTTGCAGCGGCAGCCAATTTCGCGTCGTGCAAATGGCCGGCCGCAATTCCCTGTCCCCAATAGGTAAACGCCGTCTCGTAATCCTTCGATCCGGGCGCCGGCGCCTCCACGGAGAGTGCCTTCCAATCATGCATCTCCGCGGCGTAGATCGTTCTCAGCTCATTGTCGAACGAGCGCCCAGCGTCCTTCATATCGTCCATTCCCGGCATGGCGCTGATATGTTCGCTGATCGCGCGCATCTTGTAAGTCAGGTCTTTCGCCTTTTCGTCCTCACCCACTTGCAGATAGGCGTAGATCAGGAACTCGTCGGCGTGCATCTGGTGGGCGCTGCCGGGCAGGCCTGCCGCTTCGGCCTTCTCCGAGGCAGCCACCGACGCCAGGTTCGAGTCGATATCCTCAGGCCACATGCCGAGGCGCGCAAAGATATGGCCAGGCATGTGGAGCGCATGAGGAGACGAGGGTGCAATCCTGGCGTACTCCCGTGCCGCCCCCAGACCTTCGGGAGCTAAGGCGGGCGTGTCGCAGGTGTGGATGATGTAGTGCGCGAGTCCGGGGTGGTCGGGGTGAGAGGCGTACAGCGGCACAAGGATCGCCAGCGCCTGGTGCTCATGGGTGAGCGATGTGTCGTTCGGTGCTATCGAAGCAATGATCGACAGAGCGTCGAAGGCCGCTCCCTCTGTATCGTTGGGGAAGGCGATATGCAGCGCGTTCATTTTAGCCTCGTAGGCATCGGCCCGCTGCTGAAACGGCGCATCGGCGGGATCGAAAAATGCGCTGAGCGCGGCGATGTAAGCCTGTTCGCGCGGTGTGCTTGCTCCCGGGGCCGCAGCCAGTGCGCGAGCTTTGGCCATCTCCGCAGCACCGAGCTTCAGGGCCGCAGCATCGGGCGGGCCCCACAACTCCTGAAACTGCGTCATCGCAATACCCCAGTGCGCCATCGCGCAAGCAGGATCATCCTTCGCTATGGCTGAAAACTGTATCTGCGCCTCGGTATAGCCGAATGAGTGCAGCAGAGCGATACCCCGCTCCATCGGCCGCTGCGATCGGTCAGCACACGAGGTGGGGAACGATACCTGCCCCAGCTTCTCGCTGCCTTCCGCGGCATCGTCATGATGGTGATGCTGCATGGCGGGCATCGGTGTCGTGGACTGGGCATACGCACAAGCCGCCAGGGTCGTGGCGCAGACAAGCAGAAGTGGAATCTTTCGCATAGGTGTTCATTCTAGTTCCAAAAACCGGCTCACGATTAGGGTCTTAGCTAGGTGGGCTTTTCCTGCTGAATCACCGGCTGCGGGATGACAGCGGGGAAAGGTGCGCTTCCGTTTGGATTAGAGGACGGTTGAGAGTACCGCAGATCCCCTTCGACTTCGCTCAGGGCAGGCTTTCGGCTTCGTTCGGAGCTTGTGACTCTTTTATCGGGATCACAATTTTTCTCGGGAATCCGCGCCCTACCAAAAGTAAGAATTGTCGTCCCGCTTGTCCCAGCGTGCCGTGGGACCGAAGCGCAGCGAAGTGGTGGGACCTGCTGTTCTCTCCACCAGCACCGGATGCTCGATGAAGACACCACCCTCCCTCTTGTCATCCCGAGCGTAGCCGAGAGCCTGCCCTGAGCGAATCGAAGGGGACCTGCTCGTCCTGGAAATGTCTTTCCAGGAAGCAGTCTGGGTTTTGAGGCCCGTAGAGCCCGCCCTGAGCTCGTCGAAGGGGCCGACCGCCAAACGTCAGCCCAGCCCGGCAGGGCTTGGGTATCGTTTCCCCGACATTGTCCGAGCGCCGTAGGCGCGGCACACTTCACCTCAACCCGCATCAGCACTCTGTCGAAAAACATTTCCAGGAATGGTCCGCGGAACCGCAGATCCCCTTCGACTTCGCTCAGGGCAGGCTCTCGTCTTCGCTCGGGATGACAAGGGGAGGGTCGTGCTTCCCCGTGTATCCGGTGGCCGGTTGAGAGAACCGCAGGTCCCTTCGCTTCGGTCGGGACGACAATTCGTATTTTGCTAGGTGCGAGTGCCTAAGAAAAATCAAAGGTGTTACTTTCGTTCGCATCGGATGCTGGTTGAGTGAAGTGTGCAGAGCCGTTTGAGAGAAGACTGGCGCTCGCTCAATCAACCACGGGCATCTGCGGCTTTGAGAAGTTACGTCCGAGCTACTTGTGCTCCCGCACACGTGCCAAGTCACGCGCAACCGTTGACAGGGTTAACCGCCGCAACTAATGGCAGAGCACAACCGGCTGGCGCGAGTACTAAAGTCAGGCCTGCATGATTCAGCAATGATTGACAAAGTTAACCGCTGCAATTAGTGGCGAAACCCGACCGCTTGCCCGCGAGTACTAAAGTCAGACTCCTGTTATTCAGCAACCATTGACAGACTTAATTGCTGCAATTAAATGGCGAAGCACGACCGCTCGGGCGCGAGTACTAAAGTCAGACCCGCATAAGTGCTATTCCGCAACCAGTAACAGAGTTAACTGTTGCAATCAATGGAGGAACACGACCTCCGGCGAGAGTACTAAAGTCAGACCCGCGTAAGTGTTATTCAGCAACCATTACCAAAAGAGTTGAATACGTATTACCTACTGGTCATGGTTTACCACCAGACCAATACACATATTGTGCGTTGACTAATAGAAGGTTTGTCGCACGGAAAAGTTCTCCGCGCGCAAAGGCAAGTCTTCGTCTAGCGGCAAGCAAGTATCTCTACCCCCCAAGAGGAGCTCTCCGCGGATGCCCCAAATTTATCGCTTCACTCGAGCTGTCACGCTCACGCTCGCCTTCCCGCTCCTGTTCGCATCAGCACACCTTTTGCGTGCACAAGACACACGAAAAGTTACCGAACCCAAATTTCCACCAGCCTGCACTAGCCTCGCCGCACAGCTCTCCATCAGCAACGGCGAACCCTCGTCCGAAACCGAGTTCGATACCTCCCGCATCCAGAACGCGCTCAATAATTGCGCCTCCGGTCAGGCTGTGGAGTTGGCCGCTTCGGACAATAACAACGCCTTCCTGATTCAGCCCATCTCTATCCCTAGCGGGGTTACGCTACTGGTCGATGCCGGAGTTACCGTATTCGCCTCGCGCAACCCCGCCGATTATCAGCAGGGCAGCGGATCGAAGTGCGGTGAAGTAAGCAACGATGGGGGCGGGTGCACCGCGCTCATCACATCCAAACGAACCACGGGCTCCGGGATCATGGGCTACGGCATCATTGACGGGCGCGGATGGGACGACCTGATCGTCAACGGCGCCACGCAGAGCTACTCGTGGTACTCCAACACACAAAAGGCTTATATTCCCAGGCCGGTGCTCAACCAGAATAATTTCGACATGGTTGACCTCAACCAAGCCAACAACTTCACGTTCTACAAAATCACCTTGAAGGACTCGCCCGAATTTAACATTCACTGGTACGGCCAGAACGGTGGCCCCGTGACCAGCGGCCTGACTATCTGGGGCATCAAGATTATTTCCCCTAATAACATCTCCAATACCGACGGCATCGATCCCACCAACAATTCCGAAAACGTCACCATCACGGACTCATTCATCTCCAATGGCGACGATAACGTGGCCATCAGTTCTACCGAGTCGGGCAATCCAGTCTCCAACGTCTCTATCACCAATACCCACACCTACTCCGGATTTGGTATCTCTATCGGCAGCCGTACCGAGGGCGGCATCAACAACGTACTCGTCGACAAGGTAGACCAGGCCGGCTATTACCCCAACACCGGCAGCGCCGGTTTGAAAATCAAGTCGTCCTCCGACCGCGGAGGCGTGGTCAACAACGTCACCTACCAGCACATCTGCCAGCAGAACGAACGGTTCGCGATCCGCATCTATCCCTACTACACTAAGCCGTCCACGACTGCAAACGTACCCACATACACCAACATCACCGTCCGCGACACCACCATCCTTGCCGGCTCCAGTGGAAGCTCCGGCCGCTTCGTCTTCCAGGGCTACGACGCGAACAACATGACCACGCTTAAGCTCGACAACCTCAACATTATGGGTACCGCCGACTTCAGTTCCAACCCTCCGCAAGACGTCGCCATTACCCTTGGCCCCGGGCCGGTCAACCCCGGCGCGCTGCAGCAACTTGACGGCAAGGACGTCAGCTATGCCGGCGCCGCTTCCAGTTCAAGTGCAGCGCCTTATCGGTGCTCCAGTTCGAACTTCCAGCAAATCACGGGCGAATTGTTGCTTTCGACGGCCAAT
>Ga0206939_10190_pt2 | contig 15437 bp, 16 predicted proteins | sample Alteio_BWOrgHeat_10_FD_152921 | JGI IMG/M metagenome (GOLD analysis project Ga0206939, IMG submission 152921) | Enriched cells from forest soil in Barre Woods Harvard Forest LTER site, Petersham, Massachusetts, United States -... | ecosystem: Environmental > Terrestrial > Soil > Temperate forest >... | reverse complement strand
GTGGAATGATCACGGCAGATTAAACTCAAGACTGGGAGGAGTGAGGCGATGGCAAAGTGCCCGGCTTGCGGTCACGACGTTCGTACGCCATTGTTCCTTAATCTGGACGGCTGGTCGCATCTCGCCTGTACCCAGTGCAAGGCAAGGCTGGAAATGAAACCGCCACGCTCTTTTGTATTAGGCCCCCTCATCGCGCCCCTGTTCGTGCTCGCCCGGCAGGGCCGCGTCTTTGAGGTCATTGCGTTCGTCTTTATGTTCGTAACCATCTTCCTTGTTCTACTGGAAAGCCTGCACCCTGAAGTACGACTACGGAAAAGGCCCCTACCCAAGCCCGCAATACGGCTAAACGTTGACGGTCCGTCGAATTAGAGCGCTACCCGCGTGCGCCCTGTATTGACAACAGTAGTAGCATTTCAAGTAGTATCTTACGATTCGAGTGGTCGTGTTCTCTGAAAGGAGCGCATCGAATGAAGGTTTCTCTGATTGCGGTGGTCTGTATGCTTTGCCTGAGTGTTGCGGTTTGGGCCCAAGAAGATGCCGACTATCAAAACTGGATGAAGAGCAATGGCGCCACGGTCGCAAGTCTGCGTAAGAATCTGGACGCTAAATCAGGCGATGCTGCCGCTGCCGATGCTAAGAAGTTGCAAGATACCTTCGTGCAAGTTAACGCTTATTGGCAGAAAAAGAACGTTAGTGATGCCGCGAAGTTTTCCATGGATGCCCAGAATGGCTTCAAGGATGTTGCCCAGCTTGCCGCCGCAGGCAAGTTTGACGAAGCTTCCGCAGCGCTGATGAAAACTCAGGCCAACTGCGCTGGCTGTCACATGGCGCATCGCGACAAGGCTGCGGACGGCTCCTGGAAGATGAAGTAACACAAAACTTTCATCCATCGAAGTCACCCGCTCGGCGGGTCAACTCTCATTTTAGGTGAGCGTTTCTTACGCTTGCACGTGTGGTTTGAAGGCGGTAGTGTCGCCGCCGCGCACGGGTGTATACTGCGCCGCACTGGCAGGGCAAATTCCGAATTCGGTTCGTACCGAATCTAGGAGACAACAGTGCGACGATTTCACTGATCGTCGAAGCCGACTCTGCCGGGCGGCGCTAATGCGTTCCGGGAGCGACTGGCAAAGCGTGATCGGAAGGCGTCTGGGGCCGCGTTCTCAGGATAGGATTAGAACTAAGGAGGAGATCATGCCGAATCGCAGAGACTTCATCAAGACCGTGGCGAGTGCGACGGCGGGAATGCTAATTACCGGCCGTGGTTTGATGGATGCTGGCGCGCAGGCGGCTCAGGGCCGGGGCCAAGGCCGCGGTCAAGGCCAGCCGGCGGACACGGGCGCTCCGGTTCCGCATCGCGAGGTGCGAGTGGGGGGCAAACGCGTCAAAGTCGTCGACGTGCACGCTCACGCCACCATCCCGGAAGTGGCGGACGTGGTCAAGGGCACAGCGCTGGCTCGCAATGCGGGTGGCGGGCGCGCCCTGGGGCAAGACCGCATACAGGAACTCGATAAGCGAGGGATTGATATTCAGGTGCTAGATATCAACGCGTTCTGGTGGTACGCCGCAGATCGCGATCTCGCCACCAAAATCGTGGATGTTCACGACCAGGGGCTTTCGGCGTGGTGCAACGCACACCACGATCGCTTTGCGGCACTGACGTCTCCCGCACTGCAGTTTCCCGATTTGGCCGCGCAACAACTCGAACATGCCGTGAAAGAGTTGGGGATGGTCGGCGCGGCGATCGGCGGCCATGTTGCAGGCCAGCCGCTCTCCGACGCCAAGTTTGATCCTTTCTGGGCCAAGGCGCAGGAACTCAACGTGATGGTTTTCATGCATCCCGGCGGCGCCGACAATGCGATCAAGGAAGATGGACTGAAGGGAAGAGGCGATCTGGGCAATATCATCGGAAATCCGCTGGAGACTACGATCTTTCTCTCACACTTGATTTACGATGGGACGCTGGACCGCTTTCCCAATCTGAAAATCTGCGGGGCTCACGCCGGCGGTTACCTGCCTTCCTATCTCGGGCGGACGGAAGTAGCCTGCGATGTGCGAGCCAATGCGGGTTGTCTAAATAAGAAAAAGCCGAGCGAGTATCTCAAGCAGCAGGTCTTTGTGGATTCAATGGTTTTTTCGCCGGAGGCCGTTCGCCACTTAGTGGCTGAAATGGGCGCGAGCCAGGTCGTCTACGGTACGGATATTCCGCTTGTCTGGCCCGATACCGTCGACGCGATCCTTGGCGCGCAAATTACGGATGCGGAGAAGGAAGCCGTTCTTGGCGGCAACTTGATCAAGCTGCTTCGCCTGAAGACCTAAGGCACAATTGCCGAGAGCGAACACCCGCGATCCGCGACGAACTTAACTGCGCCAGCGCAGCGTGACCGGGCCCTCCATCGGGTGGTTCATCGGCCCACCGCTCTGCTGCGAAGCGAGATACGCGGACTTCAGCTGAAAATACCAGCGCGCTTGCCGATCCGCGTCGTCGATCAGCATCATCCGTGGCTGCACTTCCAATCCCGGTTTCTGCAGCTCGATCACCCTCTGATCCTGAGCGATGAAGCGCTTTCCGAAAAAGTGCAGCAGGGGCGCCACGAGGGGAAACCACGAAAACAGATTCCAGGCCGCGCAAAAATCGAGCCGGCAAAGATCGCGGCGGATCGGCGTGATGGTAGTGCGATTGGTGAACCAGTATTTGCCGCAGCGAATCTCCTCGGTACGCATGCTCGGGAGAACGAAGTCGATTTGAGTTGTGACCTCGCCGCCATAGATCTTCAGCAGTTTGTAAGGAGCGCTATTGGCGGAAGGCGTATGCGAACTCATCCGAAAGCCTTGCGGGATTGGCTCGAAGGTTTTTTGCTTCTCGCGGATACTGCGGCGGCTCCGCCACCACCAGGCTCGGTGCACGAAAGGACCATGCGCGGGGTCCATCAGCCCGATAATCGCGGTGTCCATGCTGCAAACCAAATCCGCGGAAAGATGCGCGATGCGATACGCGCCGCCGTATTTCGGCAACTCCGGCACCGCCTGCAACGGCGCGACGCCTGCCGAACGCCCCTCGGGATTCGCGAAATAGGCCCATACATAGCCGTCGCGTTCTTCACAGAGGAAGTTCCCCGCGTAGATCCGGTCGCATTGAAGCTTGGAGTCCTCGGTGACCGACGGGATCGTGCGGCACTGGCCCGTGTGTGCATCGAATCGCCAGCCATGATAGGCGCATTCGACGGCGTGCCCATCGTAATGCCCCAGCGACAGCGGAAATGCGCGATGCGGGCAGACATCCCGTAACGCAAAGGGCTTGCCGGCAGCATCGCGCCCCAAAACGAGTGGGACCTCCAGCCGGGTCGAGGTCACAAGTTTCCGGCCACGAATTCGATTGCTTCGCAGTACCGGATACCAGAATCCCCATAGAAATTCGTCGCCGCCCTGCGACGCGCTTGGCACCGGGAGTGAGGCGCTTTGCTCCATCAGTCGCGTTATGTCGCCCATGATATACCGCCATGATATACGGTGTGTCCGCATTGCCCAACCGGTGCGCCACCGAGCGCATGGACTAATGCAAACCTGCGGGTTTCTTGTGCTTCGCGCTTACGGTATCCTGTCCGGCCATGCATGACCTTAACTACTTTCGCGAGCACTTGGCTGATTTCGAGAAAATGGCCATCGATCGCGAGCGGCGTGAACGGATCACCACGGCCGAGCGCCAGAAGGCCGAGCGCAATCGCGCCAGCGAAGAGATTGCCCGCCGGAAGCGTGCCGGTGAAAAAGCCGAGGATCTGCTGTCCGAAATGAAACGCGTGTCCGAAGAGATCAAGCACGCCGATGACGAGATCGCTCAGCTTGATGCTCAGCTCCAGCAGTTCATGCTGTCGGTGCCGAATCTTCCGCATGCGTCGGTTCCGGTGGGGCACGACGCCAGTTGCAATGTCGAAGTTCGCCGCTGGGGCAGCCCCCCGCAATTCGAATTTCCGCCCAAACCACATTGGGAGATCGGTGAACGCGCCGGCATTTTGGATTTGGCGCGAGCGGCAAAAATATCGGGCGCGCGTTTTGCGCTGTATCGTGGATTGGGCGCGCGGCTGGAGCGGGCGCTGGCAAATTTCTTCCTCGATGCGCACACCCGCACTGGCTACACGGAGTATCTGCCGCCGTTCCTGGTGAACACGGCTTCCTTGACGGGCGTCGGCCAATTGCCGAAATTCGGCGCCGATATGTTTCGTGTGGAAGGGACAGACCTCTGGCTGACGCCCACGGCGGAAGTCGAGCTGACCAGCCTTTATCGAGACGAAACTCTCGATGCGGATCAATTGCCCATCAAGGCTTGCGCCTGGACAGCCTGTTTTCGCTCCGAAGCGGGAGCTGCCGGCAAAGATACACGCGGCATTTTGCGGCAGCATCAATTTCAGAAAGTAGAGATGTTCAAATTCACGCGGCCTGAGCATAGTTACGAGGAGTTGGAATGGTTAGTTGGCGACGCCGAATCCCTCTTGCAAAAGCTCGGACTGCATTATCGAGTCGTTCTGCTCTGCACCGGAGACATGGGTTTTGCTTCGAGCAAGACTTATGACATCGAAGTCTGGCTGCCGTCTGCGAGTGAGTTCCGCGAGATTTCTTCGTGCTCCAATTGCGAAGCCTTTCAGGCGCGGCGGAGCGGCATTCGCTTCAAGCCCAAAGGCGGCAAGAGCGATTTCGTTCACACGCTAAATGGTTCAGGCCTGGCCGTGGGCCGCACCTGGCTGGCCTTGATCGAGAACTACCAGCAGGCCGACGGGTCCATCATTATTCCGGAAGTATTGCGGCCCTATATGGGGGTCGAGAGGATTCGCGCGGGCTCTTGATGGCCCGGGCGTAGCGCCATAAGTCTTGTTATAACAAATAGATATAGAGATATTTAACCGCCGCCTGTGTCCTAAGTTAAAGCAACCAATTGAACAGAAACTGCCGGATTCAATTGACAACGCCTTTTGCTAATCAATACACTGCGCCCTTGCTGGAAGAACCCTTGTTTCGAAGAGATTGCGGGCAGCGGAGGCGGCTTGCCTCTGAGAACCTTGCCATGGTGGCCGCGCCGCACGGCACACGAGCACAAAAGAGGGTCAGCGCATCAACTTGAGAACCGAGTGAGTTCACTGAGCCGCATATTTCGGGCCGTAATGTGGGGCGTAGTGACGGGCGGGCTTCTGTCTTTCGTGCGGCAATGGAACGTGTCTGGCGTCGGTCAGATGCCGCGGCGGTCGCAGCCGGGAGAGTCTCCGCAAGCACGTCGTCTTCACCGGGACCCCGCTTGCGGCACTTATGTCTCCCCGGAGATTTCATTCAAGCTGGAGAAATTGGGCCATATTGCGCACTTCTGCTCCGCCGAGTGTCGCGACCGCTATTCGCGGTCGGCCGCAAGAGCGGCGCGGGCCTAGAAGAGCAGGCGCGGCGAGCGCCAAAGCAAAGGAGAGACTGGATGGGAACGGTCGCCAAAGCTATCCCGCAACCGGTGATTCCGAAAGTGGCTCCTCGGGAGGATCTCAACCCTTTTCGCATCGCCCAGATTCAGTTTGATATGGCCGCGGAGTTTCTGAAAGTTGATCCGGGGTTACGCCAGATTCTGCGCACACCAAAACGGGTAATGGAGGTCTCCGTTCCCGTCAAGCTCGATAACGGCCAGGTCAAGGTCTTTGTCGGTTATCGCGTGCAGCACAATACCGCGCGAGGCCCTGCCAAGGGCGGTGTTCGTTATCATCCCAACCTCACGCTCGATGAAGTGAAGGCGCTCGCTTCCTGGATGACGTGGAAGACGGCGACCATGAATATCCCCTATGGCGGCTCCAAGGGCGGCGTGATCTGCGATGCGAAACGAATGTCACGAAGCGAGCTCGAGCGCCTGACGCGACGCTTCACTTATGAAATTCTTCCCATATTGGGACCGGAACGCGATATTCCCGCGCCTGATGTGGCCACCGACGCTCAAACTATGGCTTGGATGATGGACACCTATTCCACGCTGGCCGGCGAAGCTGCGCTTGATTGCGTCACGGGCAAGCCCATTGCGCTGGGCGGTTCGGAAGGCCGCCTCGATGCCACCGCGCGGGGCCTTCTCTTTGCCATCGAAGAGGCCTGCAAGGTGAAGAAAATATCGTTGCGCGGAGCGAGTGTCGCGGTGCAAGGCTACGGCAATGTGGGTTCCACCGTGGCGCGCGTACTTTCCGAGAAGAAAGCAAGAATTGTAGCCATCAGCGACTCCCGTGGTGGCGTCCATAATCCGCGCGGGATCGATCCGCTGAAGGCTTACCGCTACAAGGAACGCGCTGGAACCGTCGTGGGCATGCCTGGCGCGTCCCGAATTTCGAGCGAGGATCTGCTTGCGCTCAAATGCGATATCCTTATTCCGGCGGCGCTGGAAAATGCCATCACGCTGCATAATGCCGATCAGATCAAGGCCAAAATCGTTGCCGAAGGAGCAAACGGCCCGACCACGCCCCACGCTGACGAGGTTCTGGCCCGCAAGGGGATATTCGTGATTCCGGACATTCTGGCCAACGCGGGGGGAGTGACGGTCAGCTATTTCGAATGGGCGCAGAATTTGCAAGGCGCCCGCTGGCAAGACGCCGAACTGAGCCAGCGGTTGGAGTTCATGATGCGCAGCGCGTTCAACGATGTGTATATGACCATGCGCAAACACCGCACGCATTCACGCGCCGCTGCCTACGTACTCGCCGTGAGCCGCGTTACCGAAGCGATGCTGTTGCGCGGCCTCTTTCCGTAATTTATTTTTTCTCGATCCGCGTATCCGACTCGTGCGCCGCGCATCTCAATAAGATGCAGGTGGCGTTTGAGGCGCATGGAGTTCTCCTCCCACGAAAATACCTTGCGCGCGACCGTCGACACGCGTAGATTCTGCTGTGCCGGTTCGCTTCGGGATACGAAGTGGCCGGCATTTGTGCCTGGCGCGGAGGGCACGACGAGTTGAATAATCATCATCATGCTTCTTTACCTATTGTTCTGACGATCGCAGGATTCGATCCTTCGTGTGGCGCTGGAGTTGCCGCCGATTTAAAGACGCTCTCAGCCAACAATTGTTATGGCGTCGCGGCGATCACTGCTCTTACGGTGCAATCCACTCAGGGCGTCAAAGCCATCCACGCAACACCGGCGGCAACGCTGCGGGCGCAACTTGACGCGCTCGCGGAAGATTTGCACATCGCGGCGGTGAAGATTGGCATGCTCGGCAATCGCGCCAACGCGGTGGCCGTGGCTGAATTCCTGGATCGAACGAATTTGTCGAACGTCGTGCAGGAAGTGGGCTTTACGCTCGCCGATGCTATCGCCTACGTCGATGCGGCGCTCGCTGCGGGTCTCGCAGTGGATGAATTTTCGCCTCGGCTTTCCTTCTTCTTCAATGCGCATAGCGACCTGCTCGAGGAAGTTGCCAAGTACCGCGCCGCGCGCCGCCTTTGGGCTCGCCTGATGCGCGACCGTTTCGGCGCGCGAGATCCGCGCTCCCTGCTGCTGCGCTTCCATGCGCAAACGGCCGGTTCATCGCTCACAGCGCAGCAACCGGAAAATAATATCGTTCGCGTGGCCATACAGGCGCTGGCAGCCGTGCTGGGCGGCTGCCAATCGCTGCACGCCAACGCGCTTGACGAAGCGCTCGCCTTGCCCACGGAGGATTCCGCCCGGCTCGCGCTGCGCACGCAGCAGATCCTGGCCCACGAAAGCGGCGTGGCGAACACCGTCGACCCGGTCGGCGGGTCCTATGCCATCGAGCATTTGACCGATACGATCGAAGCCGGCGCGCGCGCCTGCATCGACCGCATCGACGCCCTGGGCGGCATGCTGCGTGCTATCGAGACGGGTTACGTGCAGCGCGAGATCCAGAAAGCCGCCTATGAATACCAGCAGAGCGTGGAACGCAATGAGCGCGTTGTCGTCGGCGTGAATCGATTCCGCGGCGAGCGTCAGGAGCCCATTCCCATTTTGCGAATCGATCCAGCCATGGAACAGGAGCAGGTCGAACGCGTGCGTACGCTACGCGCGCGTCGCGATGGCGCGCGCGCCGACGCGGCCCTGGCCGAAGTGGAATCCCGCGCGCGTTCGGGAGAGAATCTCATGCCGGCGATCCTCACAGCAGTTGAGGCCCACGCTACGGTGGGCGAAATCTCCGATGCCATGCGCCGCGTCTTCGGCGAGCATCAGGAGACGCTGGCGCTTTAGCCGTGTTTCCAGCGCCGCGGCATCACGCTATCCCGCAATGAAATTGATTCTGGCATCGGCTTCGCCGCGCCGCGCGCAAATCCTGCGCGAGGCGGGCGTGCGCTTCGAGATTGTCAGCGCTAGGATCGACGAAAGCCCCAAGCGAGGCGAAACGGCTCGCGCGATGACTCGGCGCCTGGCCCAGGCCAAAGCCCACGCTGTGGCTCAAGAATTGGGAAAAAAGCTTTCGGACGTCATCATAATTGGCGCCGACACCATCGTTGAAATCGATGGCCATTTACTCGGAAAGCCGAAATCTCTGAAGGCCGCGCGCGACATGCTGCGGAAGCTCAGTGGAAGAACCCATCGCGTGGTCACATCCGTCGCAATGATCCGTCTGCCTGATCGTGCTGATAGGCTGGCGACCGCGTCCACCAAAGTCCATTTTGCTCCGCTGACGAAGCGCGAAATTACGGATTACGTAGCAACGCGAGAGCCGCTGGATAAGGCTGGTGCCTACGCGATTCAGGGCCTGGGTGGGAGGTTTATCGACAGGATCGATGGATGCTATTTCAACGTGGTGGGATTACCTTGGGCGCTGCTTTACCGGGTGCTGATCGATCTGGGGTGGCAGCCTGCGGCACCAAGTCACAGGGGGGACGTCGCAGGCCTGGCTTAGCCTAACGGCCTGCGGCTCATCAAGCTTCCGTTGCGCAGACCGTTTGCGCCTTATTTCTTCTCAGCCGAACTGGACACTGCTGTATTGGCAGGCGGCGCCGGATTCTGCGGCACGTTATTCGTCGTGTCGCCCCGCATGCCCTCTTTGAAGCTGCGGATGCCTTCGCCCATTCCGCGCATAACCTCGGGGATGCGTCTGCCGCCAAACAAAATTACGATGATAGCCAAAACGATCAGCCAGTGAATCGGGCTAAACTCACCCATAATTAACCTCGCCTTTTGAATCTGCCGCCGTTGAGTTTGGGCCTCGACGTGGGGACTGAAAATCGATCCGACGCAGACCTTCACTCAAGGCCCAGCGGCTACAGTATAACACGGTAATCTCCTACCCGCCGCGTAACACCCGTCCGATCCAGGTATTCGAGCAGCGGAATGGCGTATTTCCGGGTAATGCCCGCTAGCTCCTTGAAATCGGCAACAGCCAGGCGATCTCCGCGCGTTCTTTTGTATTCCGCGAGTAATTTCCGCAGACGATCGACCGCATCGTGGTGGAGCACTATCTCATTGCTAACTTTTAGCAGGACCCGTTCGCGTACGAGCAGTTGAAAAAGCTTCTGACCCTGGCGGATCTCTACAGCCAGGCGCCCCAGGACCGCATCAACTCCCGGAGCCTCCAAACCCGCTCGTGCAAATTCGCGCTCGATCTGCTCTTTGGCCCGAGCCTCCTGGGGCAGCAGATCGATCGAGCGTCCGGCGCGCCGCACCAGATCGCCAGTGACCGCGAGCTTGCCGTTGGATACCGCATCCTCGAGCGCAGCGCGGAATATCTCCGCAGGCAAAGCCGAGGCGCAGCGCATCCGCAGGTCTTCCTTGGAGATTGCCTCCACCAGCGGATTCGCCCGATGGAAGCGATCGACTTCACTCAAGACCCGGTGCAGACAGGCAGCCACGGCCTCCACCGAAACCACCATGAGAGGCTGTTGCGAAAGGAGCCGCAACTTGTGCCCAGCCGCAAGAGTTTCAGCCAGCCTGCGGATTTCACCTTCCGGCCAGCCTGTCCGCGCTACGAGATCGGCGAGCGTGCTTCCCGCAGCACTCGAAGAGACGATAGCACCCAGGGCCGCGGCACGCGCGGAGCTATCGCCATTGAGTCCGCGCTCCTGCACCTCGAAGAAACTCACCGCTTGCGGATCGCGTAACCGGCGGCGCTCGCGGGGAATATGAACCACCACGCCGCCGCCGATCGTAACCACCGGAGAAAATTGACGCAGGATAAAAGGATCTCCCGGCAGCGCAAGCACCGCATCGGCCAGGCGCAACTGCGCAAAACCCGTGCTCCCCGGCATCATTTCCGGCGCGCCGAATAAGTGAATTTCAGCGATTGCTTCCGCGGAGCCGTGATGGAAGTGCACCCGCGCACGTTTCTTCAACCGCTTTGCCGAAGGCAGCAATACAATGCGCGCGTCCAGCCGTGAGCTTGCTTCAAAGCGCTCGGGGGCCGCAAGAACCATGCCGCGGCGTACCTCCTGATGGTCGATTCCGGCGAGATTCAGGGCAGTACGCTGTCCCGCCGCCGCACTCTTCACTGCTTTGCCACCCGACTGCACGCCGCGAACGCGCAGCCGGCGCCTGGAGGGAAATAATTCCACTTCGTCTTCAGGTTTCACCTCTCCCGCGATCAGCGTGCCGGTCACGACCGTGCCGAAGCCCTTCATAGCGAACGCGCGATCGATGGGCAGGCGAAAATAACATGAGGCGTCTTTCGGGGGAGTTTCGCGCGCGATGCGGCCGAGTTGCCGGCGAAGCTCGTCCATGCCCGCACCGGTTTTTGCGCTTACCGCAACAATCGGCGCGCCGTCGAGGCCATCTTTGCCCTCGAGAAACGACCCGCGGATCAATTCTTCCGCCTCCAGCCGCACCAGTTCGAGAACCTCGGGCTCGACCAGATCGCATTTTGTAAGCACCACGATGCCGCGAGGAATTCCCAATAACTTGCAAATCTCGAAATGCTCTCGCGTTTGTGGCTTGATCGATTCGTCGGCCGCAATCACCAGCAGCACGAGATCGAAACCGCAGGCCCCCGCCAGCATGTTGCGCACAAATCGTTCGTGCCCCGGCACGTCCACAAAACCAAGGCTGACGTCATCCAGTTGGAGAAACGCGAAGCCGATGTCCAGGGTGATGCCTCGCCGCTTCTCTTCCTCCAGGCGGTCAGGATGCGTGCCGGTCAGAGCCTCGACCAGCGCCGATTTGCCGTGATCGATATGACCGGCTGTGCCGACGATGATATTCCGCATAGGAGACGATTGGCCCGAGGCCCTTGAGGCTGATGCTACAGAAGAGTGAGGCAGGGATCAAACCGGTTCAAATTGCACGTAAGGCTGCGGCGATCTCCTCGGTAATTGCCCGCGCCGCTGCCGGCGGATCAGCCGCGGCTGTAATCGGCCGGCCCACGACGAGATAATCCGCTCCCGCACGAATCGCCTCGGCCGGAGTAGCCACCCGCGCTTGATCATCCGAGCGGTTGAGTCCGCCTTGCGCCGGCCGAATGCCCGGCACGACAATCAGGAAATCGCGCCCGCAGGCGCGGCGAATCTGCCGCACCTCTTTCGGCGAGGCTACAATCCCATCCAAGCCGCATCGCTTCGCGAGCCGCGCCAGGCTCAGCGCTCTCGATCCGGGCGTGCCAGTGATCCCCACGCGGCGAAGCTCGGCTTGTTCCATGCTGGTCAGTATGGTGATGCCAAGCAGTTTTGGGCGCCGCCCGTGGCCGCTGTTTTGCCCAAGTGCTTGCACTCCCGCGCGCATCATAGCTGCGCCGCCAGTCGCGTGTAGGTCAAGTAGACGCACCTCCGGGAACTCACAAGCAGCGGAGACAGCGCCGGCAACCGTATTCGGAATATCGTGGTACTTCAGATCGAGGAATATGCTGGGACCTAGCGCGCCGATTTTGCGAACTGCCTCGGGACCTGCCGCCGTAAACAGGTGGATGTTGATTTTGAACATCCCGACCGAGGGAGCCGTGCTGCGAGCCATCTCCAACGCTTCTTCAAGGCGGCTGAAGTCCAGCGCCAGGATCAATTTCTGAGTGGCTGAAGAGGTTATGGGAGTGGTGGCTCCTCGAGCAGTTCGATGCGTAGCCGGGCTACGCCGCGTTCGATCATACCGAGCCTCGAGGCTACGACATAGGAGACGTCCAACTCGCGGTCGCCCGAAAACGGCCCCCGGTCATTGATCCGCACCAGTTGACTATGCCCGGTTTTCACGTTGGTCAACCGCAAGAGCGAGCCAAAAGGCAACCAAGGGTGCGCCGCGGTAGCAGCAAACATGTCGTAAGGCTGGCCACTGGCCGTTTTCTTTCCCTCGAACCTCCGGCCATACCAACTCGCCGTCCCCGACCACACCTCGATGGCTTTTGGAGGCTTAGAGGGGTGGGCGGCTAGCGGAGCCTGCACTCCCGGCGTGATCAGCAAGACCACGAGAGGCCAGGAGAGAGCGGCCGACGAGATGGAGAGGGACTTGCGCATGAGCGTGACGGCCGAATGAAGATACAATTCTAGGCTATTGCGTGCGCGGGCTCAATGCTTTTCTATCTGAAAGGTTCCGCGTAACTCACTCATTCTGCTAATGTTCTCAGAAATACACAGCTTCTCTAGCTCGGAAATGATGCGCACGCACGAGTTCGGCTCGGCAAAGCTTGCCGTGCCCACCTGGACGGCCGAGGCCCCTACCAGGAAATATTCCAGAACGTCTTCCGGGGTATCGACCCCGCCCAACCCAATAATCGGAATGCGCACAGCCTTCGACGCTTCGTAGACCAGCCGCAGAGTGATCGGCTTGATGGCCCGGCCGGATAGGCCTCCGGTTGGATTTCCGATGCGCGACCTCCGGGTTCTGAAATCGACAGACATCGCCGGGTAAGTATTCGCGATCGTTAAAGCATCGCCACCGGCATCTTCCGCCGCTTTGGCGATGGCCCCGATATCGGCCACGTTGGGCGAAAGCTTCACCCACAGCGACCGCCGCGACACTTTTCGCGCCGCGGCGATAACCTCCGCCGCCATGCGAGGATCGCTGCCAAACTGAATCCCGCCGCAAGCGACATTGGGACAAGAGATATTCAACTCATAAGCCGCCAAGCCGTCGGTACCCTCCAGGTGCCGCACGACTTCGGCATACTCCTCCACAGCCCGGCCGAATACGTTAGCAACAATCGGAGTACGGTAGGACCTTAGCTCGGGCAGCTTTTCCGATATGAATGCCCGGACCCCCACGTTCTGCAGGCCAACTGCATTGATCATTCCGGCGGCTGTGGGTACCAGGCGCGGAGCAGGCGCACCCTCCATGGGCTCGAGCGAGAGGCCTTTGACCACAATGGCGCCCAGCCGATTCAGGTCGGTAAGGCTCGCGAACTCAATTCCGTATCCGAAGGTTCCGCTGGCGGCAATAACAGGATTGGTAAGACGCAGCGCGCCAACTTCCACGGAGAGATCTACTGCGGCCGCGGGGCTCACTGGGGCATTAGTCTAACATGCGAAATGACGGAAAATTGGCGTGGTAGCTCAGCTCGTGGTGTGCTTCTGCATCTTTAATAGAAGCCTCGCGCTCTCAGCTATTTGTCATCAAGCCGGCAGGCGCGAATGCCGCGCATTCGCTCTACTATGCTAGGATGTTGGCCCGAATGCGCGTCGTCGAGAAAAGCCAGTTGATGTCCGCCACGGAGATTGACCGCACGCTGCAACGCTTGGCACACGAAATCGTAGAGAAAAGCGGCGGCACCGCCAATCTGGCGCTCATCGGGATTCGTAGACGGGGTGTGCCTCTGGCTCAACGCATCGCGCGCGCCATGCTCGGCATCGAGCACGCGGAAATCCCTGTGGGAACACTGGACATCACGCTTTATCGCGATGATCTCTCCAAGATAGCGCCACAGCCGGTGCTGCACTCGAGCGAGATACCGTTTCCCGTGGACGATAAAGACGTGCTTTTGGTGGACGACGTTCTCTATACCGGACGTACCGCGCGTGCTGCAATGAACGGCCTTTTCGATCTCGGCCGTCCCAGCCGCGTGCGCATGGCTGTGCTGATCGATCGCGGCCATCGCGAGCTTCCCATCGAAGCGAGTTTCGTGGGCCGATCTGTGCAGACCAGCGATCGTGAGATCGTTGAGGTCCGGCTGCATGAAACCGACGGCGAAGAACGCGTCATGCTGGTCGAGCGTGTGGAATAATCGGCGGGCAGCGGTGCGTACGCAATTCGCGCCTGCCGCAAAAATCTGTTAGGAGCCGCAGTGGCGGAACGCTTGCGCGACCTGCTGAGCATTGAGGAACTGACCGCTGCGCAGATCGCTTTTCTCCTCGACGAGGCTAAGCCCTTTCAGGAGTTTCAACGCCATCCGCTGAAAAAACTGGCTACACTGCGCGGTAAAACCGTGGCTCTGGCTTTCTTCGAATCTTCCACGCGAACGCGCATCAGCTTTGCCACTGCCGCTTCCCGCCTCGGCGCAGACACCATGAACTTGCAGGCCGAGTCTTCCAGCCTGAAAAAGGGGGAGTCTCTCCTGGATACGGCGCGAACGCTCGATGCCATGAAGCCGGACTGTATCGTCATGCGGCACAGTTCCTCGGGCGCCGCTGATTTTGTCGCGCGCCATCTGGATATACCCGTCATTAATGCAGGCGACGGCACGCACGAGCATCCCACTCAAGCCCTGCTGGATGCACTGACCATTCGCGACCGCCGTGGAACTATGGAGAATCTGAACGTCACCATCATTGGAGACATCCTGCACAGCCGCGTGGCCCGCTCTAATCTGCATCTGCTTGGCCAGTTCGGCTGCCGCTTCACGCTGTGCGGCCCGCCCATGTGGCTGCCGCGGGAATTTGAGTGCCTCGGGAAGCAAGTGCGGCGCTCGTCAAACATCGAGGAGGCGCTTGAAGGGGCCGACGTGGTAATGGTTCTGCGCGTGCAGCAGGAGCGGCTGCACGAACCGGCTCTGCCGCTCGAGGAATATATCTTGCTCTACCAGCTAACGCCCGAGCGCCTCAAAATCGCCCGCCCGGATGCGTTGGTGCTTCACCCCGGCCCCATGATCCGCGGACTGGAGATCGATCCGGCCGTGGCCGATGGGCCGCAGTCTTGCGTGCTGGAACAGGTTACTAACGGCCTCGCGGTGCGGATGGCCCTGCTCTTTGTCCTGATCGCCACCGGATCGGAAACCGACGAAGCCAAAGGATCTGCCCATGCTGCTCATTAAGAACGGGCGGGTAATCGATCCCGCCAGCGGGACCGATGCGAAGCGCGATATTTGGATCGATGGCAGCCGTATTTCCCGGATCGCGCCGGCGGAAACGCCGGCAGCTTCATCACCGTCGGCAAACGGCGAGACGCTCGACGCGATCGGCCTTGTGGTTGCGCCCGGCTTCATCGACTTGCATTGCCATCTGCGCGAACCCGGTGGCGAAAGCTCGGAAACGATCGAAACAGGCACTCGTGCTGCTGCACGCGGCGGCTTCACTGCCGTCTGCCCCATGCCCAACACGCGGCCTGTGAATGACAATTCCTCAGTAACCCGCGCGATT
>Ga0206939_10204_pt1 | contig 15504 bp, 15 predicted proteins | sample Alteio_BWOrgHeat_10_FD_152921 | JGI IMG/M metagenome (GOLD analysis project Ga0206939, IMG submission 152921) | Enriched cells from forest soil in Barre Woods Harvard Forest LTER site, Petersham, Massachusetts, United States -... | ecosystem: Environmental > Terrestrial > Soil > Temperate forest >... | reverse complement strand
TCGGATCGGCTGCGGCACCGGCGGAACGCCGCGGGAAAATTTCATAACCGCTCTTATTGCTGATGTCTTGTTCTTGATACGGACGTCCTTCTCCCGTGGGTCGGGGTCTACTAACACCGCCTCGGCGCGGTCTTTCCGTTCGAGTGGGTCTAGTCATTGGAGCTCGCGGGGTCCGAGGCGTGCGTTCATTACCTGGTTCGGGACGTTCCTCATCAGGAGTTGAAGTTTGAGATTCGGTATTCGAAACGGGGGCTTCAGCCAAATGTTTCTCTTCCTTCTTCGGGCTCCGTACGTCATGTTGAGGCGGACGGCTCTCTTGGGATTTGGCGAGCCGCACAATGATCTGTCGTCCGCCGGCCAAACTGCCGTGTAATTTTTCGATCGCAGTTTGCGCTTCGGCTTCCGTCGACATTTCAATGAATCCAAACCCGCGTGAACGCCCTCCGCGGCCCCTGAAGCGGGCCACTTCTGCGAGTGCGATGGTCCCTTGTTCCGTAAAATGGGCGCGGAGTTGATCGTCGGTCCAGTCGTAAGAGAGATTTCCGATAAATAATTTTTTGCCCGATTGCGGCATCGAAGATATTTCTGCTGGGGACGGCGCTTGAAGCGGTTGTTCCACGGTTTCTACCGGTACGGTCTTCTGGGCCTTCCTTAAATTGTGCAGTGCGCTGCCGGCCCATCGAAGTTGTTCATGAAATACGGCATCGGGGAGTCCTTGCGGTTTTACGATCGTCCAAATGATTTCGGATCCTTCTCCGTTGGGAATGAGTCGGATGGCGTGCGTGAGCGTTACACCGTCGGAGATGCGGACGACGATGTCGAGCACGCGGGAATGATCATCGCGAATAAAATGAACGGCCACGTCGCCGCGCGGAGATTCCACGATGAGGGAGCCGTTGTCCTTTCGCAGCGCGCGGCAAAACGACGGATGCCAGCTGGGCAGCTGATCAGGATCGCTGATTCGGGTAAACATGGCCTGCGCCTCTACGGGCAGACTGGCGGTTAAGGTTTTGGCTAAAGAGGTATTTTTCATTCGGCTATTATATCAGGCGACGTCGTGAACTTTTTCGAATTCGATGCCATGGAGATAGGTGTTGGCCTTCTTTTTGACCCAGACGACGCGCGCCCAGATATAGAGCCGTCCTTCGCGCAGCAGCCGCAACCGCAAGCGTATTTTCATGTTTACCGTAAAGGCCTTTGTCGAGGAGAAGCAGGCCCCTACTTCAGAGAAATCCACCAACCGTGCGACTTCAGCGATAATAGTTCCCTTTTCATCATAGATTTCGACGACGGAGTTATGGGCGCGGCGCGCCGCTCGACGGCTTTCTTTATCCGTCATTGATGGGTTTCTCGGGTGATTTTGGTGAAGGCGATGCCGTAGAGATAATCATGAGTTCGCTTTCTTGCCCAGACCACCTGTCCTGCTATCTGTAAAAGTCCTTCTGTTGGGGAATGGATTCGGCCGCGAATCGATTGATCTTTTTGCAAGAGAACAGTACTTGAGATGCAGGCTCCCCACACGGACATATCGATTAACTGCGCGTTCCCTGGAGAATAATGCCCTGCTTCATCATCCAAATCAAACACCGCGTCGCTTTTGTTTCGGGGTGCACGTCGCTTCTCCCGGGTAGACCCGGCTTCAGGCCTACGCTCGGAGTTTGGAAATTGCCCCGTTAATAGTTGAATGGATACAAGCAAAAGAGGAACACACAGCAGTAGCAGGGGCAGCCTAATGAGATGAAAGTCTGGCACGAGGAAATTCATAGCGAGATCTTACGAACGATTTAGATGTAATTCAACTTTTCGTATGCAGCGCATGCAGGTCGATTTCGATTAGATATACTGAGAAAGTGACCCATACCTATCTCGCCGTAGCGAAGATCACTCCGAACGAAGTATGCGTGACTGACCGAATTCCTCAAAGCACGACATCAGGTATGAAAGTACACCGTGCCGCGGATTCCGCACAAGAAAGACCCTGCGCTCCGTCTCAGCCCTAGCCGCCTTACCGTTAGAATTTGTAATGAGGGAAGGCGCCCTTGCGCAAGTTGACGCCATATTCCAAGTAGGCTTTCAAAGAACAGGCCATATGCGTCCATCCCATGGTATTGCCATTGGCGGCTTTTCGGCCCTTTTTATTATCAGGCCAGCCGGATTCTGTGATCGTCAGCGTCACGGCGCTTCCTTTCACTTTGGCCTTGGGGTTATGGGTTTTGGGACTGGCAAAGGCGAACTCGCACGTGTTGAGGCCTATTAAACCTCCCCATTGGAAACGGATGAGCCGATTTGGAATGACCTTAAGAACTTTGATGTCTATCGGAGTTGAGAATTCCGGAAACGTCCATTGAATGGTTTTTCCTTCTTTCAATGGTGCCGTCGCCTGGGCGACGAAAAAGGGAATGGGTTTCAAGGCGGCAGCAAAGACTGTTTTCACCGGCTTAAGAATTGTCAGTTGGATGCGAGTCGAAATCTTGGGAACCATGGAAATCACCATCAAATGCTTATTTCAGAGATGTTTGTTACTTTGCTCAATTGACGACATCGCCATTCTCCGCGGCGTTGCTCACGGCGTGCTGCGTCTTTTTCAAGTTTTATTTCCGGAGGCTCGTAGTAGGGATTATCGGGGTAGAAGAGATTTCCCAGAATGACATTCTCATGCGTTTCTAAGGCGTTGCATATCGCCATGGAAGATACTGTGTAGCGTTGGTATTGGCAAAGTCCGACGATTTGTTTTTCTTTCACAAATTGATCTAGCAACGATTCGTATTCCGGCAGCAGCTGGAAGTTTTGCTCTGCACCCAGCTCCCAATTTAAATCACCGGTGATTCGCAGGGCGGAAAATCCCTGCGTTAGACACGCCTCTAACGAGTCGGCCAGAAACGCCAACGTACGAGAAATGTCGAATTTTCCGTGATGAAGAAAATCTCGCTTTGCCGACAACATCAGCGCCCCACGCGCCTCGGCTGAAATCGTGTCGATTTTCCGTTTTTTTAAGGTGTCACGAAGCATAGACAACTTTTCCGGCATTTCAAGAAAAACGCACTGCTCATCGCGTTCGAGGCCGATTTCTAGAAAGTCGGCGGTGACGGCAATTTGCTGTTCGGGTGTTTGGTAGATCAGTGAGTTGTGGCTGTGTGGTGAGAGTAAATCAATCGTCGGCGTCATCGTTGGCATAAGGACCCCCCCTCGAGATGATTATGAATCCTTTCTTTTATAAGTTTACCCGGATTTCGACTGATAACAAGCCCCCTCCATTCTCCAGGCTTGCTGATAGGCTTCGTAAACGGGTTGACCGAAGCAGACAAGATAGATCTGTTTAAACGCCTTCGGATGTTTGGCGACGAAAGCGCGTATTTCGTGAACGGCGATGCGCGCCGCGGCCAAAACCGGATACGCGTAAACGCCGCAACTGATGGCCGGAAATGAAATCGACCGCGCGCCTTTTTCCATGGCCAGCGTGAGGCTGCGGGAGTAGCACGAGGCCAGCGTCTCCGCTTCGTGTTCTCCCCCGCCCATCCAGACAGGACCGACGGCGTGAATGACCCACGTCGCCGGCAGCGCATAGGCTTTCGTCACTTTGGCGTCGCCGGGGTCGCAGCCGCCGAGTTCCGCACACTCGCGCACCAGCTCAGGCCCCGCCGCCCGATGAATCGCGCCATCCACGCCTCCGCCGCCCAGCAGCGACGAATTGGCCGCATTCACGATCGCATCCACGGGAAGTGTTGTGATGTCGGCTTCAAGGATCGAAATATCAGTCATAACGCTCTGTTGATTTACTGTCCTCTCCAAACATTATAAAGGAATCTCCCTATCAAAACAGTTGTCCCCCTTCTGGTTTTAAAAATTTGTGATAATGGCGGCCCATGCGGCCGTGTTGGCCCGAGCGGCCGGTATCCGGATTCGGGCCCGATTGCTGACCCCGCAAGGGGACCGGACATGGGGTTTTCCCTTTTTGATTCATTTCTATCCAAACCAGCGTATGAGCAATGTGACGATGAGGCTAAGAACGAGACAGGTCACCACCTGAAAGTAAAAGGTGTAGGACTCTTTGCGGATGAGAATATCCCCAGGCAGCTTGCCGAGAAAAGGAATTTTGGGTCCCCACGCCATCCAGGCGCCCGCTGCCAGTAAAACAGCTCCTAGGATCATCAATAATTTGGGCATATTTATTGTTTGCCCAGGTAACCCAATTTCTGCATTCTCCATAAATAGGTGCCAAGCATCAGGTAAGTGATGACCTGCAAAAGAATTCCAAAATAAAAGCCGTCCACTAGCACCGGTAACGTCAGTGCGTATCCGGTGCTCAAAATATCTACGAAGAGTGTCACGACAAAGAATTGAAAAACGCGGGAATTATTACGGTAAATTAAAATCCCCAGAATCAGATGTAGTATTTCAGGGATAAATTGTTTGATCAGCGGGAAAAGAGCCTGCATGCTCCCTGGGATAGGAAAAAAACTGATCAATAGAGAAATAAAAATGAAGCAAGGCGTCAGTGAAATGACAATTCCAATAATACAATTGCTTTTCCGGACTTTAGATGTCGTCCACCACCCTGCCGGCCGCAGCTGAAGAAAAGCCAAAATCCCGATCAGAATGTATGAGGCGATGCCTTCCATGGAGTCATGATTATCCTATTTTCGATCAAGAAGAAGAACGTTACGCCTATGGCCGATATTTTTTCGCAGCAACCTAACTCCTAACCTGTTTAAACGGCGCACTACGTTTCTCCATTTAAACAGGTTCAGAGTTTGTGAATTAGTTGATATAAGCCAAAAGGCTCTTCCCCTCTAGGTCTGATGCGTCGACGGTATGGGTCTTGTTGCATCACAAGGAACCCATTAAAATTAAGGTATGTTTTCTATAGCTCCTCGAAGCGAGGTCTTCCGTCGTTTCATCTGTTTGTCTGTGTTGTCCCTGGTTATTCCATGCGTCGTAATGGATTCATTTGCCACGATTCCAACCACTACTCCTTTTCGTAATCCCCATTTTTCGAGCTTGAAGTGTGATGACCATCGTTATACGGAAGAAGCTTTTGCTCTTCGTGCGTTAGGAATTTTAAACGGCTTTTCTGAAAAGTGGAGTGCGTGGATTCGCACGCAAACTTCTTTGTTCATGGTTAAGCCTTGGAAAGTGTTTCAAATCACTGACGGTTTTTCTCCCATGCTATTTGTGTTGGGTGACGGTGGACAAGGCGAATCAACGCCGAGTGTTCACAGTCTCGCGGAAAAGTTCGAAGAAGAACTCGCTACACTCGCGAAACGATCAACTTATCAACTTCCGGTTGATCTGACAGAGGCGTATCGCCTCGTCGGCTATTTAAACGCTCATATGGCTCGCTTATTCTCTGATATCGATTTAAAGCGACCCCCGCAAGAACAATGGAGACAATTTTTCCGTTTAGGTTTGCAAACCTTGGTCCGGTATGGACGAGTTCTCTATCTCGAATATCGAGACTCTGGCATGATTGAAGGTCATGGACTCGTCGACTTGGGCAGTTTTCGAACCTTTTCTTATTTGGGTAAGTCTGTTTATGCGGTGAGTATCAACTGGCTTGATTCAACGGAGTTACTCTATCACGTTTATGAGGATATTGCCCTCGTGAATCTTGAAGGAACGCAGAAACAAGCTCGCCTGATGTATCTCCTTTTTAAACTTCCTTTTACGCCTCGTACGACAATTGGAGACGCCGCATTAAAGTGGTTGTCACGTGCGAGCATGACCATCGATATGTATGCGGAACTTTGTGGGGTGACGCGGATGCAGGAAGTATCATTGCGTATTGCAAAGGACCACGTGTTTAGTGCTCTACGTGCGAATGTTCAGCCTTACCAAGTCAGCAAAGAAGATTTAGCCTATATTCTCGTAAAGCCCCATTCAGACTTGCAGCACTATATTCAAAAACCAAATTTGCAGACTTCGCTTGCGCAGGTGAAAATCGGTTCTTTCATTGCCTTGCTAGCGGCTCAGTTGGCCGGGATCATTTCTGAATTAGAAAAGCTTCTTCAAAACTCTGCAACAACATTCCAGAAAAATTTAGCTTATGGGGTGTTTTTGGATTATCTTCAAGAAATCGAAGCTAATCTGCATAAAGAATTTGTTCAGCACACCGGGAACGTATTGGAAGAAATCGTTACTCTGCAATTCTTTACCCTGATGTTAGATGCCAGTGGAGTTTCTACGAACGAAGACCTATTGCCATATTTCGAATCAGGGCCGATGCACCCCGCCGAAAAAGTTCTTCAGTTATTAAGGCAACTATACGAAGCTAATTTTTACACGGACCTAGAACGCGAAGAGATGTTGGGCCTTCGCGCGGCTTAACCCAATAATCTCCTAACCTGTTTAAACGGCGCACTATGTTGCTCCGTTTAAACAGGTTAGGAATTGTCGGATTATGGTCAAACGGGTGTGTGTTTTATTTCGCTTGTTGTGGATGGCCGAGTTTGCGCAGGCGCGACAAAGAGTTGCAGGCAGCGCAAAGAGTGCTGGGAAGATTCAACGAATGCGGCTGCTACGCACTGGTAACAAGAGTACTCAAGTTTTTAGTCGTATTATAACGCTCATGCCCATAATTCACGCCAAAAGCCATGCCAAAGAGAGCAGTCGAAATTTTTGTATGCATCCAATGGCTGACACGATAAAACAATGGAGAATCGGACAGTGGGCGACTTGTTGAGGCACGATCTTTTGTAATGGGTCTTTTTCCTAATGCAATGAGGCGGTCACGAGGAATCGAAGCTAGTTGTGCAAGGTAGAAATACATTAACTTCACGGGATCCGTCGCAATATCGGCGGGAATAGCTATCGATACGATTGAAAAGTTTTGGCGGTCGGAATTAATCACGCTGATCAATAAATTAAAAAAGTCTGTAACAGCACGATAATGCGGATTTTGAAAACGAGTTCGAACGTCCTCGCCAGGTGCTATCGATGCCGCTCCGAATGTATGTTGGATCGCCATATAAGGGAATCCGCTATAGCCAAGCGCATGCCAATACGACAGCATTTCATGGTCTGTTGCCTGGCGCATAACATCACCTGAGGATTGAGGCTTGGGTTCGCTACTTTCAGCCAAGTGTCCCCATTCATGAAGACCAATCACCCGTCTCGTAGCCGTAAGCGCAAGGGCACGGAACTTCTCGGCATTCTGCATGGAAAGGGAACCCAATTCTGCTTGTATAAGATCGCTGGTTATCCAATCCGTCAGTTCTGCATATCGGCCGGCACGTATTAAAACCAGGGCATCTGGCAACGATAGCTTTGTGGGATGTTTCTGTACGCGACGGTATAAGGCTTCAACGTCCTGTTGAAAGAACGGAATACGATAGACAATCAATGGCTTTTCTCGACCCCAAGCCTTTTTCGCGGAAAATGCTGAAAGCGGGGTTAGAAATGAAATGGACTCTGCGCCTACAGCGAGCTCTTCTGCCGAAATCCGATCCCCGGGAACGGGCGGTTGGGTCCACTCTCCCCCTGGTACCGCAACCCGATCACCAAGAAGCACCTGGTAAAAACTGGTAATAAAAAATCCGTCAATATCTGTGCTCAGTGGCGCCACAATGAAGATCTTATTATGCCGTTCAAAATACTGTTGAAGCACCACCACCATATCTAATAAATCCATATGTTCTAATTTGCCTTCTCCTTTCCATCTTTCTATGGCTTGGCTGATTTCTGGCATGTGCGGGTCTTTTTCGTGAGATTGGAAGATTTGGACGATGGCTTGTCCCAAGATCGTCATGACTGGGTTTAATTGATTAAAAGGTTTCTGAAGGTGCGCCAAACGACGCATCTCTGCATAATACTGTTGAGTGGCCTCACTCAGTTGATGGGTGATGGACTCTAGTACCACTCGATCCTCTGCTGACATAGGCTGAGGGGTTGTCCCTGATGGCGGTTTCTGAGTTTCTTCGTTTCCAAAATATCGCACACCAAAAATACCGCTAGCAAAAGCTCCTACGCCTATGCCGGTCCATTTAAGCCAGGTGCGACGGTCAATTTTTTGCATGATCAAAAATTTATCGGACAGCGCTGTCATGAACTTCTTGGAGGTATGAGAGCGGCCTTGATAGGTATCCCAGGAGAACTTGTTTTCCTGATCAGCTGAATCGGCTTCGTGAAATAGATTTGGATCGACCCCCGCGTATGCCGGCGACAGAAAATGGCCTTGTTGATTGATTGTCGCGCGGATGAGCGTACAAAATGCTTGTAATTCTTGAGTGGACCGCATGGCAAACGCTTCATGCTCAAAAATAACCTGGGAAGAGCGGGGTGATATTGTGATTGTTGAGAGGGAAGGTCAATGTGTTCGCCCACGACGGATCAACCATCAGAGCGGAAACCAAGAAAAAAGCCGTCAAACGCATGAAAATGTTTTTAGCCAAGATCCCTAGATTTTAAACAATGACGCCAAATGATGCCATCCATCAAAAGATGGATATTGCGGTACGAATAGCCCAGGATTTTTATGGGTCTTTTCATCCTTGGGAATGAATATTATCTGCCGTTTTCCCTCTAATCAATGACGGGCGCACCGCAGTGCGCCCGTCATTCCATTACAGCGTCAATCCCGCAAATAACTTAATTACTTAAGAACGTCTCGTCTCCGGTCTGACCCCTTTCATTCAATAAGAACGTCGCGTTGATTTCACTATATCTCGGAATAACGAATACCGTCAAAATTTCTGTGAGTGCAATTAATTATGATTTTGCCGAAATCATTGCTTTGTGGATTGTTGTTGTATAAAAACCCGCCGGCGTCGTCCGGATTAAATTCTGTGACATACCTGATTTTCGTACCCATGGGGTGAGTTGCGTAGGAAAACCATCCCGTCGCATAGGAAATTTCAGGAGCCCAGGCATTGACGTGGTATTTGGGGTCTAGTTGAGCTAGATTTTTTGGATATTCACCAGTATCTCGATGATACAAGAGAAGCGATGAGCGATAACTACCTAGGCTTGATAGGACATGTCCTTGCATTCTCGCCGGAATAATTCTCGAAAAAACACGACATGATAAAAAAACGATCGCAATCCCGAGGATGAGGATGAACATCGTCAACCATTTCCATTCTGTAGAATTAGCCCTTCGCTCAGACGTTTTCATACTTGAAGCTCCTTGCCATGGGAGAGATTTGTCCCTGACAACCGCACCCTGGTCCTAGCCGCCACACGACTTTTCAGGAGCGTAGCGGACCTCGTTTATTTCCTTTTGCTCTGGACCGTTGATGGCCTGCAATCGAGAGCTGTGTCTGATACCGGGACCCACTGATGTTTATTATTTGCCATTTACTATCTATAGCGAAAGCTTCCGCCTTTTAAATGGTTTGTATAGCATTTCAGACAAATACTTAATGCGTACACAGACACATGGATTCTTTATATCACTGTTTAAAACGAGAGATCCTTTTTGACGTATAAAACCTTTTACTACTCCGGCGATATTCCATTTCGTTTTCTCTATATCTTGTATAAAAACCGGAGATCCACTAACGCCCCCTTCAGTAGATATATCTGAAAAGAAAAATGGGTCTAAATCTCCTAGTTGTTTTGTCATAGTTAATAATTCTGATTGTGAAAAAGTGAGTATATGGCCTGTCAAATATTTAGCATGAGCTTCACCATCGCCTGCTCCTGGAATCCATTCCCAAAGAGATATATTTTCCCCAGTTTTATAATTCATAGTCGGGTTTGATGGGTTTGGGATGTCTACAATATTTATTTCATTATCTGGAACTGTGCTAACGGGTAATATTGCTAAATCCACATTTTCATCACTGTGAATAAATATTGGGATCGATCCACTACCTCTTATTCGTATGTATAAATCTCTTAATAATCCAGAATTTTGTTGTTTTTGTCGAAAACCGATCCGAATTATATCTGCATTCGCATCTAAACAATCTGTGACAACGTGTTTAGCTGTAATCAAAAATAATTCTTTGTCGGCAGATCCAGAAACTCTTCCAATAAGGCCAGCTCCCTGACCAAATCGTCCGTTTGCTTTTAAGCAATCGATCCCAACGTTAAAATCAGACGATCTGTTGGTTTCATTAAAATCTAAGGCTATGACGAGCACCTGTTTGCAGAAAAGACAAATAATAAAAATTGATATTTGGAAAAAGAGTCGAAATGATTGTATTTTGATCACCTTAGCATTCATCCACTTAACTCTCACCATTCTGGCTAAATTGTTGTAAATCGAATTATATCAAGCCAGTGTTAAATTTATGGATTTATGGTAGTCGTGTATATTGTGGAGCTTCGATGTGCCGCTACGGCGGGCGCATTACCCCCGCGTCCGCGGGGGATGGGGGGCAGGCGCACGCCGTAGCGGCGCAGCGAAGCGGAGCGGTGTTTGTGTACAGGCGGTAACGACGGACTACTACAACAGCGCGGCAGTTCCTTCGCGGAGACTGATGATTTTGAACAGGGCATCTTCCCCGAGTGACAACTTCAATGCGGCTAGATAGGCTTCCTTTTGGGCGGTGTAGTCTTGTTGGGTTTGGCCGGTTTTGTAGTCCCCGATGATGGTTTGGCCGGATGGCAGCCGGTATAGGATGTCTATAGTTCCCCTCATTATTGTTTGAGGGGTGAGAGGTGAAGGGTGAGGGGTGACTGTGTAAAAGAACGGAACCTCCCGACCCAGAATTTCCGCGCCTTTGATTTCGTCGTACGCCTCCGAATCTATGAAGTCTGCCAGGATTTTTTGCGCTTCGTCTACGATCGCTACCACTTCCGTCATTGGGTCGGTTTCTTCCAGTTTTAGTTTTCCCTCTTTTGGATCAGGCAGCGGGGTTCTCAGTAAGCCCTGCTGCGCGAAGTAGGAATTGGCTAGGCGCGTGAGCAATGCCGGCATCGAGCATTTTTCGCAGGTGAAGTCCCAGTGTTCGAGGAATAAATGGATAAGGGTTCCAATCATCGTAGGGGCCGCCCCCCGTGTCGGCCCGGAAATGAAATCAGATGGTTCGGAAATGGAATCGGATGACGCGGAAATGGATCGTGATGGCGGCCGTAATTGTGATTGCGGGCCGACACGGGGGTCGGCCCCTACGATATCCACGGACGTCGGCGTTAATACCAACGGCGTTGCCTCCGCATTCTTGCGTTGTTCGGCGCGTTCTCTCCACACTTTCGCAAACGTCGCCGGGTCCACGAACCTTAGCGGATCGGTGTTGGCCGGCTTGGCGGCTTCCTCGCGGATCGTTACCCTCGGCAATTTTTTGATGTGTATCGACGTTTCATTGAGACCGATGTCACCTTCCGCTAAATTCTCCAGCGACAGATTCCACGCGGAGAGCAGTTTGTTCAAATAGGTTTTGGACGAATTGGCCTTTAGGTTGACGCCGCCGGACAAGACCAAACGCTCTCTGGCTCTGGTCATCGCGACGTACAGAATGCGATCGTCCTCGGCGATTTCTCTGCGCTGATTTTGTTCGTTGAGGAGTAGTTTGTCTAAATTGGAGAAGCCGCCGATGGTCAGTCCCAGCGTTTGGCCGCGCCAGTCGTATACGAAGGGACTCGCCTTGTGGCTTCCTCGGCCCGAATGCAGGCTTGGCAGAAAGACCACCGGATACTCCAAGCCTTTGGCTTTGTGAATTGTGAGCAGGCGTACGGCGTTGTAGTTTTCGTCGGCGAGCGGGCTTTCGCCCTCGATTTTATCGTCGGCGAAAAATTCTTCCAGTTTCTTTAGGAGCAGGCCCATCGTCGTGAGACCTTCGGAGGCAAAGTTTTCTAAAAGTCGGCGCAGCTTGAGGAGATTGGCCACCGTTTGATCGCCGTGATACGATCGCGCGGCCATCTCCAGTAAAAAGGTGTGATCAAAAATATAGCGCAGGACGTCAGCGAGCGGCTCGCGGCCGAGTCTGGCTGTGATCGTGCGCAGCCATTGGACAGATTCCACTTCCTCTAATGTGCCCGCATTTTTTCGGCGCAGAATCTCCCCATCGGTCAGACCCGCGAGCGGGCCGCGCAAATAGCCGACGAGCGACAAGGTATCATTCGGGTCGTCGGCCGCGCGCAAGAGATTGATGAAGTCGGTGACTTCCGGCGTCGTGAAGAAGTAGCGCTCGCTCTCGACGGCAAACGGAATATCGTAACGCCGGAGCGCCTCAATAAAGCGGTCCATAGGACTGTAGCTGCGGAAGATAAGCGCGACATCTCGGTACAATAGCGGTCGGCGTTTGCCTTCGCGCGGATCATGCACCGTGAGTTGGTTTTGCGCTTCTTTGATCCAGCGTGCGGCGTGATCGGCTTCGGTGGCTTGCGCTTCTTCCACCGATTGCGCTTCATTGGATTGCGCGAGCCAAATCTCCACATCCTGTACGGCATGCGCGGTGTCGCGCGAGTGATGCGGCGCGACGGCGGCGTAGGGCGGCGAAATCTCCGGTTCATGGCTGATGATGCGGTCGAAGGCTTGGTTCACCACTTGAATGATCTGCGCTTGGCTGCGGTAATTGACCTCGAGGGTTTCCTGCAGGCCGCCTTGTTTGACGAGTAGCTTGCCGATGCGTTCGTAGGCGGCAATGTCGGCGCCGCGGAAGCGGTAAATGGATTGCTTTGGGTCTCCGACGATGAACAGCTTGCCGTCTTCGAGCTGAACCTCGTCCCATGCTTGGGCGGTATGCCCGGATTTCTCGGCTAGGTAAAGAAGAAGCTCAGCCTGGAGCGGATCGGTGTCCTGAAACTCGTCGATCAAAATCATTTGGATGGTTTGCTTGAGCGCCGCGCGGATATCCGGAAAGTTTTTGACGATGTCGCGCGACAGATACAAGAGCGCCGAATGCGTTAAGCAACCTTCGCGCAGAAGCGTCTGCCGGAACGCGCGACAGAATGGCTCAAGCGCTTCCGTCAATAGCGCGATCACGCGGTCGCCCCGGGCCAGCACGTTTTTTGCCACCGCCTGCAGCATCTTAAGCCTGGCGAGCTCTTTTTCGGACCAGGCTTTGGGGTTCCCCGGGCTTGCGGTGATATTCTCGAGCGTGTCGGTGGAAAGTTCGTCCAATTTCTTCCAGGCGCCATGCGCGCCAATGCCCAGAATTTCTTCGCAGGCGCGCGCCACTTTGTCGGCATTTAATTTTCCAGAGTGATCCGCCACAAGCGTCCGCGCTTCTTCATGCGGTTTTTCCAGGCGCTTGGGCAGGTCTTCTTCGCGAATGCGAATCTTCTCGAGCGGCACACCGAAATCCGCCAGCTCGCGCGCGGCCTCTTCGATTTGCGAGAGCGTCAGTTTGGAGAGCAGCTCCATCCACAGAGCTTCGCGCGGCGGTTCTGCGCTGAGTTCGACCGAGAGCCAGAGGGGCCATTCACGACGGAACAACGCGTCGAAGCGCAGGCCTTTATCATCGATCGAGGCTTCGGGGTCGATCCCCGCGGCAAGCGGAAAGCGTTTGAGAAGCGAGAAAGCGAACGAGTGGATGGTGGAGATATTAGACCGGTCGAGAACGGTGGTGGCGGCTTGCGCCAATTTCTGAAGATCCGTCAGCGAAAGGATCGGCTCCGGCGTGGGCCACCAAGGCTTTTTGCGCAGCATGTCGATGGCGTCGGCCGTCAGCACGTCTTCCAGCGCATGCCCCACCCGGTCCTTGAGTTCACCTGCCGCTTTGTTCGTGAAGGTGAGAGCTACGATCGCCTCGAGCGGAATCTGGCGGATGAACAAAGCCTGGAGCATCGCTTTCACAAGGCGTGTGGTTTTGCCGGTTCCGGCCCCCGCTTCGATCAAGAGATTCCTATGACTTGGCATGGGCCACCTTTTCTGTCTCTTTGGGGGCAATGCGGGATAACTTGCTTTTGACCGCGATTCTCAGAGCGTCGCGCTCGGCTCTCAGCCGAGTCGGCATGTGCTCTTTACGGCAGACCTTGGCAAAATCGCAGCGCGCGCAGTATCCCCACTCGCCTGTGCTTGGCTCGATGTAAAATGCTCCTTTTTCAATAACTCCAATGAGTTCTTTCAAGTTATCTGCGAATACTGCAGCTGCTTGGGTGTTCCAGAAATCAGCAGTGAGCGTCTTCTCAGTGGCGGTTTCTTCGTCGGCGCCGCGTAGCGGACGGAGTGTGGCCTCAGCGGCAGAGGCTAATCCCAAGTAAATAGGAAGTTGCAAAAACTTGCCTTGGATGATTTGGGTTTCCAGTTTGCCGGTTAGCGGTTTGGGTTTGCCGCTTTTGTAATCCACCACTCGGGTATGGGTGATGCCCTCTTGCACTTTGGTGTCCAGGCGGTCCGGACGGCCGTAGAACCGATAGGGCAGCAGCGTTATCCCCAGCTCGCCCTCAAGGGGTTGCTCGAAGGATGACGGTTGATATCCGGAGGCTTTAGACTCATCGATATCACTTTTAATAAATACAAATAATTCTTTATTAATAAGTGCTTTCGTCGATTTTATGGCGAGTGGATAAATGGTGGACAGTTCCCCTTGGAATTCTTCAAAGCAGGTGGTGATGGCGGTATTCAGAGTGGTCATGATAGCGTCATCGGTCGCAGGCCAGCCTTTGTCCCGGCAGGCGGTATAGAACAGTTCCAAGGTCTTGTGGAAAAGTTTCCCCAAGGCCGGCGGAGTCAATTCTCCCTCCGGTGCCAGTACTTCTTTGGGTTTGAGGCCAAGGACATGGGCGGAGTAATACTGGTGCGGGCATTCCGCGAGGTCTTCGAGACTTGTGGGCGAAAAGGGTTTAGCTAGAGTTGTCGCCAGTAGTTTGGGATCTTCGATCAGGCCATCATGAGGTCCGAGGCCGGGTCGAAAGGTTTCGAGCGCCCAATGTATTCTCAGCAAGTGATTGTAGCGGGAGACGTCCCAGGCCAGGGCCTTGTAGACCTCTTGGGGATCCAGTCGCGAGCGATTAATAAGGAAAGATAGCTCCTTGGGTGTCCATGTCAGAGGCGGCCGGCCTTCAAATTTCTCAGCGACCCCGCGCGGCACGCGTTTGGGTTTGACGCCGGACTCGCGCTCCAGTTCCTTCAGATAGATCGAAGGGATCAGCGCTTTTCCCTCTTCATCCGAGCGTTGGGTCATCAAATACAGGTAATCGGTGGCAGCGCGGCGGGTGAGCTCAAAGAGAAAGCGTTCTTCTTCGTACCCGTCGAGCTTCCGGCTCAATCGGCTTCCGGTGGCTTGAGCCAAGGCTGAGCGGGCGGCATCCGACAGAAACGGATCTTCGCGAATGAGCCGCGGAAAGACTTTCTCATTCATTCCGAGGACAAATACCGCGCGAAAGGAAAGCCCGCGGGCTTGTTGGACTTCGAGCAGTTGAACGCCGGCATGCGAGCCTGAGCCGGGACGCTCGAGCGCATCGACTTTTTCTTGCCATGTATTGAGGAAATGCTCGCGGGTGACGGGTTGGTTTAAAGCGTCAAGAATTTTCAAATCGTCGAGCGAAGATATTAGAGCGTCCCAGAGCGATTGTTCTTCTGGGCTGGCATCTTTTGGCAAATGAACGATGGTTTTGATTCTGTCTTGGGCCCAGGCAATGTGCGATTGCCAGCTGCAATCCCCGTCATTCCCCGCG
>Ga0206939_10209_pt1 | contig 15552 bp, 10 predicted proteins | sample Alteio_BWOrgHeat_10_FD_152921 | JGI IMG/M metagenome (GOLD analysis project Ga0206939, IMG submission 152921) | Enriched cells from forest soil in Barre Woods Harvard Forest LTER site, Petersham, Massachusetts, United States -... | ecosystem: Environmental > Terrestrial > Soil > Temperate forest >... | reverse complement strand
CTGGAAATGCAGGGCGACCTGGCGGGAACGCTTGCGCGGCTCGAAAAACAGATTTCCGACGCGGACCGCGCGGCAAAAAAGGAGGCGCAGAACCTGCGCGCGATCCGCGAGAAAGCGGCGAAGGAACTGGCGAAAACCGCAGCGAAGGGCATCGCCCAGCTCGGTTTCAAGAAGGCGGACTTCCAAATCAAGCTCGTGCCGTTGCCCGAACTAGGGCCGGCGGGCGATTGCAGCTGTGAATTTTTGTTTTCACCCAACGTCGGCGAGGCGCCGCTGCCGCTCGCCCGCATCGCCTCGAGCGGCGAGCTCGCGCGCGTCATGCTCGCGCTCAAGACCGTGCTGGCCGACCTCGACGGCGTGCCCGTGCTGGTGTTCGACGAGGTCGACGCCAACGTCGGCGGGGAGGTCGGCGTCGTGGTCGGGGAGAAAATGGCGGCGATCGCCCGCGGCCACCAGGTGCTGTGCGTGACGCACCTGCCGCAGGTGGCGGCGCAGGCCGCTAACCATCTGGTGGTTACGAAGGACCAGTCGGGCGACCGCGCGGTCGTGCACATCAGGCCGATCCATGAAAACCGGAAGGCGCGCGTGGGCGAACTGGCGCGCATGCTCGGCGACCGCAGCGCCAAAAGCGCGCTGGCGCACGCGGAGGAACTGCTGGGGAAATGAATTTTTTCACACGAAGGACGCGAAGGGCGCCGAGGCGGAACGATCTTTTAAAACCGCGAATAAACGCTAATCGACGCGAATTTTTCCCCGCGAATGACCCTACTTCGCTAAAGCTACGAAGGGCAGGCGCCGATCAGCGCGGAAAAGACAAATTGATCGTATGCAATTGTAGCCGGGGTCGGTGACTCCGGCTTGTCCGCCATAGCTTTAGCGAAGGCGGGCACCGGCGTCGCCGAAGCCAAGCTCAGCTTTGCGGTTTCTCCTCGTGATACGGCTGCTTCTGTTCGTAGAGGCTGAGCCGCTGGCGGGCTGCATCGGCGTCGTCTTTTGACGGATTGGATTCCAGATATTTGTTTTCCCATTTTACGGCATCGGCGAAGTTGCCGGCCTCGGCATAAGCCGCAGCGAGTGCATCGATGTCGTCCGCATTGTTCCATTCAGTCAATTCGCACGCTTTTTTTGCAAATATAACGGCCTTGTTGCCATCTCGAATCTTTTCGTCAGGGCAGACAGACCATAGTTGGGCGAGACCGTAGTAGGCCTCGGCGTCATTTGGGTTGAGTCGGATGGCATCGGTGTAATCGGCGACGGCTTTATCGTAATCGTTCTTCATGAGGTAGGCGTTGCCGCGGTTGTAGTAGGCCGTGTCGTCAGTTGGGCTAAGGCGGATGGCGTTTGTATAGTCGGCGATGGCCTTGTCGTAATCGTTTCTGGCGTAATATGAATTGCCCCGCCTATCGTAGGGATCGGCTAAATTTGGGTTGAGGCGGATGGCTTCGGTGTAGTCGGCGACGGCTTTGTCGTAATTGTTCATATCGTAGTAGACATTACCCCGGCTGACATAGTCCGGGGCGTAATTAGCACTTAGGCGGATGACGTCGTTGTAGTCGGCGATGGCCTTGTCGTAATCACTTTTGGCGTAATAGGCGTCGCCCCGGTTCCGGTAGGGACCATCGTCCTTTGGTTTGAGGTGGATGGCCGCACTGAAGTCGGCGATGGCCTTGTCGTAATCGTGTTTGGCAGAGAAGCAAACGCCGCGGGTGTTGTAGGCGGCGGCGAAACCTGGGATGAGGCGGATGGCTTCAGTGTAGTCGGCGATGGCCTTGTCGTATTCATCATTGATCTGGTAGCCATTGCCCCGGGCGAAGTAGGCCTTGGCGTAATTTGGATTGAACCGGGATGCATATGGATCGAGGCGGGTGGCTTCGGTGAAATCGGCGATGGCCTTGTCGTAATTGTACCTGGCGTAGTAGGCATTGCCCCGGGTGTTGTAGGTGTTGGCGTAATTCGGTTCGAGCCGGATGGCAGTGCTGAGATCGGCAATGGCTTTGTCGTAATCACTTTCGTTTTCGTTGGCCTTGTCGTGATCGCCTTTGGTTTCGTAGTCGTCGCCTCGGTTGCCGTAGGCCATGGCGTCATTTGGGTTGAGCCGGATGGCTTCGGTACAGTCGGCGATCGCCTTGTCGTAATCGTGCCTGGCATTGTAGACGACGCCCCGGTTGACATAGACCATGGCATTATTTGGATCAACGTGGATGGCCTCGGTGTAATCGGTGATCGCCTCGTCGCGATCGCCTTTGTCGCGGTACGTGTTGCCCCGGTTGTAGTAGGCGTTGGCGTAATTCGGATTGAGGTGGATGGCTTCGGTGTAGTCGGCGAGCGCCTTGTCGTAATCGTGCTTGTCGTCATAGGCATTACCCCGGTTGTTGTAAGCTTCGGCAAAATTTGAGTTGAGACGGATGGCTTGGTTTAAATCAGCGATGGCCTTGTCGTAATCGCCTGTTTCGTTGTAGGCGTTGCCGCGGCCGATGTAAGCCTCGGCGAAGTTTGGGTTGAGACGGATGGCGTCAGTGTAATTGGCAATGGCTTGGCCGTAATCGTGCTTGGCGGTGTGGGTATTGCCCTGGCCGTCGTAGGCCATGGCGAAATTTGGGTTCAGGCGGATGGCTTCGGTATAGTCGGCGATGGCTCGGTCGTAATCGTGCCTGGCGTTGTCGGCGTTGCCCCGGTTGAGATAGGTCGAGGCATTATTTGGATCGAGGTGGAGGGCCTCGGTGTAATCGGCGATGGCCTGGTCGTAATCGCCTTTCTCGTCGTAGACGATGCCCCGGTTGAGCCAGGCTATGACGTAATTTGGGTTGAGGCGGATGGCATCGGTGAAGTCTGCGATGGCGCGGTCGTAATCGTGCTTCGCGCCGTAGGTACTGCCGCGGCCGCTATAGGCTGAAGCATAATTTGGGTTGAGACGGATGGCGTCGGTGAAGTCGGCGATCGCCTGATCGTAATCGTACTTGGCGTCGTAGGCGATACCCCGGTTGAGATAGGCGGTGGCTAAGTTTGGATTGAGGCGGATGGATTCGGTATAGTCGGCGATAGCCGCGTCGTGATCGCCCCTGTAGTCGTAGGCGTTGCCCCGGTTCATGTAGGCGTCGGCGTTATTTGGGTCGAGGCGGAGCGCCGCGGTGAAGTCAGCGATGGCCGAGTCGTAATCCCGGCGATTGTAGGCGTCCAAGCCTTTGTTAAACGCATCGGTGCCAGCATCAGCCCGGATCGCGGGTGGCGCGATCACGACCAGAATAAAAAGGACTGCCGGGCAAAATCGGACGAAAAGCCACGGCGGAGTACGCGGTGAAAGCAGGCAAGGTTCATTCATGGCCGGGGCTTTGGTTTCTACGTCGCTCAGAGCGGGCCGGCGTGGGGTTGATGTCATGGCTTCTCCCTTTTAAAAGAGGCCGTGATCCATCGCAAGGTGATAAGCGGTCGTTTGAAAACAAAGCCATGCTTTTAACGCAAAGGTGGGGGAAGCCGATGCAGTCTTGATTAATAAACCAGGAATTCCTCGTTGCACCCGGAATGACATGAAAATTGTCCGTGCCCATCGTCGTAATCCGTGGTCGAGTGCAATTGGATAACCGGCTTTCCATGACGAATTCCCTCGAGATCAAACCCGCCATCATCTTCCACGTGGTGATGGTCATTTTGGCCGCAGGCCTGGTTGTGGGCTTCGGCACGGGTGCCTTTTCCCTGTTTTCCGGCGATCCGCCGGCCGTGGCTTACATCGTCGGGGCCGTGTTGGCGCTGCTGGGGTGGTTGTCGGTCGTCTCGCTGCTGAAACATGGCTTCTTGTTGGTTCGTCGGCCGCAGTTGCGCCTGTCGCCTGACGGAATTTTTTTGCGTTATTACAAGTCCGGTTTTCGCGCGTTTTTTCTTCCCTGTTTCCGGCTGGAGGAGCGGCGGGTTGCCTGGGCCGATTTCCGCGGCTGCCGCACGGAGAGCGCCCTGCTGAATCTGGTGGTGCCGATCTACAAGAGCCTGATTATCGAATCGACCGGGCCGCGGATCGAATTTGGTTGGATGACGTTCCAGCCCGGCGTGGAGAAGTTGCAAAAGGAGATCCTGGACTACCTGCAACTGACGGTGCAAAAGCCCGCGAGAGAATCGGCGCACGTGTCGGAGTTTCTCAGCCTGCTTTTCCGCCAGCCAAAAACATTTCCCGGACCGCACATCCGGCGGTTTGAGGTGGTCGCGGCCGTGGCGGCGTCGGCGCTGTGCGGGCTATTGCTTTATCTGCAATTCACCAAGGAAGACCCGAACGTGAGGGGGGCGGTTTACGCCATGGCCGGCACGACGGTGGCGGTGTGTGCGGTGGGATTCCCGCTGCAGATTCGGCGGATGCGCGCCCAGCGTTTCATCCAGCTCAGCGCGTCCGGAATCGCGGTGGGACCGGAAGAGCGCAGCGCGCGCCTGATTCCGTGGAGCAGCATCCTGTTGGTCAGGGTGCACGTCGGGTCGGCCAGCGCACCCGGAACCCGGCTCGAATTGCGCCTGGCCAACGGCGACACGTTTCTCTTCCGCGACTTTCGCGAAGCCGCGCAGCTGGCGGCGGTCATCGATCCTCCGGCCGAGAAAGTGCAGGCGGCATGGCAATTAATCGCGAAGGGATCAACCGCGGAAAACGCCGCGCGCACCGTTGGGCTGGGCGTGATGTAAAGAATGACGAAATCCGAATGGCGAATAACGAGTGGCGAATGATCGAGTGACTTAAGTGGAGCGCGGCGTCTCGACGCGGTTGGAAAACTGTCGATTCAATCGAGCGCATCGAGACGACGCGCTCCACCTCGGACGTTTGCTTTTACGGAAGAATCAAGCCGGGGCTTTTGGCGTTTGGACATTGGCGTTTGTGATTTGCGCACGCGCCGCGGCGCCGAAGCTCCGCCATTTGTCGAGGGGCAGGTTGGCCAGCGCGATGATCGCGAGCTGGCTCGCGATGAAGGCGATGAGCCACCAAAAGGTCGCCTGCGTGAAGCCGTAACTATGCAGGCCGACGCCGAGCATGTTGACGCCGAACCAGCTCCAGCTGGTGACGATGTTGCCGACAACCGCCAGGCACATCAGCCCGCGCTGCCTGATGAGGCCGCCCCAGCGCGCGTGGAGGACGACGGCGTTCCAGAGCACGATGATGAGCGCGCCGTTTTCCTTCGGGTCCCAGCCCCAGAAACGGCCCCACGACTGGTCGGCCCAGATGCCGCCGAGAATCGTGCCGACAAAGCTGAACAGCGTGGCGAAGCAGACGATGCCGTAAACCATGCGCGCGAGCGAGTCGGCCGTGGCTTTGTCGAGCGAAGTGGTGAAGAGGCCGCGGAAAATATAAATGAGTGCGAGGAACCCGGCGAGAAAGGTGGAGGCGTAGCCAGTCGTCACCACCACGACATGCGTGGCCAGCCAGAAGTTCGAGTCGAGGACGGCGCGCATCATCTCCATCGTGTCTCCGCCAAGGGCCAGGTGGTGCGCGATGACCAGGGTGCCGAAACCGATCACGCCGCCGGCGGCGCTGCCGATGGCATTGCAGTAAAGTTTTTCCAGGACGAGGCAGAGGCCAACCGCCCCCCAACCGATAAAGAGCGCCGACGAATAAAGGTTCGTCACCGGCGGGCGGCCCTCGAGCCACATCCGCGCCAGGATGCCGGTGGTGGCGAGCACGAAGGCAACGGCCATGAGATAGAATGCGGCGCGGCCGAGTGGTTCAGGCCACTTGAGCCAGGAAACAATCGCGAGAAGAAATACGCACAAATAAAGCAGCATCGCCGTGTAGAACGGATCCGCGGCGTTGAAGCGCGCCTCGAGGTCGCATTTTTTCAACCCGGGCGCGAAGTGGGTTCGCAGCCGATCGTGGAAAAGGTTCACCAGTTCATTGAATTGCTCCGCTTGGTGAAAACGCCACGTGTGGCCGATCCCGGCGTAAGTGAGGGCGTAGGGGTTGAGGTCGCCGTCGGCGAACGAGGCGAGCAGCGCGTGGCCGGTGGATTGCCAGTCGTCGGGCTTGGCGTCCACGGAATCGGGCGGGATGGTCAGCAGCGAGGCGGCTTTGTCCATGAAATCGAACTGTCGGCCGGCCTCGATGACCTGCTTGGCGGCGGCCTCGTCATGCGGCTTCCCGGCTTCCTTGGCGCGGATGGCCTCGATGCCGGCCGGGAGCGCCTGCTGGAATTTCAAAAGATCGGCCAGGAAATCATCGCTGTCGGGCGACACCATGCTGTATTTGAGGCGCTGATACAACTCGAGGCCGGTCTGGAGCTGGAGGACGGCGCGTTCGAAGGCGCTTTGCTGCGAATTGTCCACCTGCGAGGCGAGGGTGGCCTGGCGCTGCAGCTCGTCGAGCTTGGGCGAAAGCTGGGCGAAGGAGAAAAGTTTCCTTTCGGCCCCGTCCTCGGGTTGCAGGCCGAAGAGCGAGATCACGTCGGAGTTGTCGATGCGGAAATGCTGGTAATGGTCGGCGAGGTCGGCCCGGAAAAGCACGTCGAGCAGCCACTCGGTGGGCGTGAGCTCGCGGCCGTCGGGTGCAACGAAACGCTGGCGGTGCTGCAGCTCGAGCAGGGCGGTGCGCGCGACGGTGTCGAACGGCTTGAGCCGGCCGTCGGCAAGCACGGGCAGTCGGGCGAAGGCGTTGAGGTCGTAGTCGCCGGCCGGCTTGGGCGGGAACAGCGAGAAGCCGACCGCGACGAGCGCAATCGACAGAACGGCAAAAGGAAAGATTTTTTTCATTTTTACACGAAGGTCGCTCATTTTTTTACACCAAGGTCGCAAAGAGCGCGAAGAGATTAGGGTTGGGCTTCGATCTTAAGGTGGCGCGCGGCGGGACGCCGCGCTCCACCTTCAAGAGGATTCAAAGAAGAGCCTGACCAAGCGGGAGCTGTTTTGTAGAGTGGGTGCATACTGAAGTCTCTTCGCGTCCCTTTGCGACCTTCGTGTAAAATAAAATTACTTAGCCGCTGCGGCGGAGCGTTTGCGGATGAAGCCAAACAAGTGCAGGCCGAATTGCATGACCAGCCCGAGCGCCACCAGCAGGCAGGCGATGTACGGCATCAGCCAGCTGGGATTGCGCACGACCTGGAGCACGCTCAGGCCGCTGGCCTTGTTCATTTGGTATTGGTAATAGGTGAGGCCGCCGTAGCGCAGCGGGTTGTTCATGTAGATGAGCACGTCGCGGTCGCCTTTGGCTTCATCATGGATGCGAACCTGGCTGGAAAAGTTTTTCGGGATGTCGGTACCGGGATATACGTCATTTTTAACCTGCAGCAGTGACAGCGAGTAAGGCGTGTAGTACCGCTTGGAGCGCATCACGAGCTGCCACGTGCGGCCGGCGTAGTCGAAAGTTTGCGATTGCTCAATCCACGGCGACACGAGCCAGATGCCGAGCGAGCCTTCCGGGCCGATGAGTTCAACGCAAGCCGCGGGCATATTGCGCTCGTCCGGCTTGTAAGTGACCGGCTGGGGCGTGACGGCGAGTTGCAGGCCGATGTCCATGGTGGCGGACGAGGGCGGGGCGTTGGGCGCCTGGCTGCGCATTTGCACCACGGAGTTGGGATAATATTGCCGTGTGACAATGCGGAACGGCAGCTTCGGATGCTGGATGGCCTCGTCGCGTGCGAGCAGGGACTCCGGAATCGCCACGACGTCGTCGAACTTCGGGTCGGTAACATCGATCACGGCGAGTTCATCGAGGAGAAAATCCTCCGAATAGCGTTTGGAATCCCCCACGTTGAACTGCACCTGGCTTTCGCGCTGCATCAGGCCGGTAAAAAACTGGCTGGCGATCAGCAGGATCACCCCGAGATGGGCGAGCCAGATGCCCGATTTTTTCCAGGTGAGCTTGAAGCGATAAACGTGGGCGGCGACCAGGTTGACGAGCAGCATGCCACCGATGAAATAGCCTCCGGGAAAAACCGGCACGGGAAAGCCATTGACCGGTTGCACCACGATGAAGGCGAAAAACCATTTATGCTGGATGCCCCACACGCCGAGGTGCACCTGGTCGAGCGTGGCCAGGAACACGAGCAGGATGGAGAGCACGAGCAGCACGACCGTGAGCCGCAGCGACACGAAGAAACGGACGAAGGGTTGCAGGAGTTCGTTCATATTACCGCGCCCTCACCGTTTTAAGGAAATCGAGGAAGGCCGATTTCTCGCGCGCGACGAGCGCGTCGGGCCCGGTGATCTTGAAGAAATAAGTTTGGTCGTCGAACGACAGGATGGCGCCGAGCATCCGCGCCGGCGCGCCCCCGGCCCGGCCGGACAAATCGACGACCGTGAAATGCAGCCCGCCCGCGCCATCGAGCGCGGTAGTCGCGCCGGCGAGGTCGCCGCCGGCCAGCGGCGCGAGGCCGAGCTGACCGCGCCAGCGATTGATGTTCGCGAGCAGGCCGCCGGCTTCACCGGGGAAAGCGACGATGGAAATGTCGGCATTACCCGCGTCGCTGCTCATGGCAAAACTGCCGATGCGCATCGGACCGAGCGGCTTCGCCTGCCAGTCGACGGGCGCGGTCCAGGTGAGCGAGGCTTGCGGCGCGGCCGATTCGGCGGGCGCGGGTGCGGCGTCGGCATCGGGCATTGCGCCGCTGGCGAATGGAGCGAAGGGAGCTTTGGGCAGGTCGTTGGTGCTTTGCGCCTTGACCGGACCGGTCACCACGGGTGCGGCCACTGGCGCGGCGGCGAATGAAACCGATTTCAAAAACGACAGGAACGCATCGCGCTGCGCGGTGACAAGCGCGTCATCGCCCATCAGCTTGAAAAACCACCGCTGGTCGGGCCGCTGGAGCCACGCACCGAGCATGCGCACGGGTTTTTGCGCGGCATTCGCACCGCTGAGTTCGATGAAGGAAAATTTCCCCGCGGGCGCATCGATGGTTTGCACGGTTTGCGCGAGCGTGGCCTCATCGATGGGCGCGAGGCCCACCTGGCCGCGCCAGCGGTTGACGTTGGCCAAATCGCCGCCCACGTCGCCCGGGAAAGCCGTGACCGACATGTCGGCCTTGGCGCCGCCCGCGCTGCTGACGAGAAAGCTGCCTTTGCGCATGCCGCTCTGGTCGGGCTGCGTGGTCCAGCCGTCCGGCGCGGCCCAGGTGATGTCCGAAGTTCCGGCCGTGGCCGGGGCGGGAACGGCCGGCGACGATACTTCCTTGGGCACGCGATAGGCTGCAATTCTTTCGTCGCGACAGGAGGCGAGAAGTGCGGCGGCGGCGCAGAACAGAAGCAGGCGAGGGCGCATGAGAGGTCGGGTATCGCGCGTCAGGGCAGAAATTTCAATCCAAACCGCCCAAGTATCAGATTCGCGCACAGCTTTGATTAGGTGTGAAGTGCCAAGTATCAGTAATAAGTGTCAAGAGCCACGCCGGATGGCCGAGCATCCATGCAGTTTGTCATTCCGAGCCGTGCGAGGAATCTCGATTCTTTTACCTCACAAGCTACGGAGCGGATTGAGATTCCTCGCATGGCTCGGAATGACACAAAAAACATCCGTTCCCATCCGCGTAATCCGCGGTCAAGAAACCGAAAATCCAGAAGGCAGCGCGCATCGCGCTGGAGTTGGAGCTCCTAATATTTTCTGGCGTTTGGGCATTGGCGTTTGCGATTTGCGCGCCCTTACTTCTTCTTATAAACCGTCGCCGGATCGAACACCCGTTGCGCGGTGAACTCGAGTTTGAGTGTGGCGGAATCCTCGGCGTTGGCTCCATCGGCGAGCTTGCGATAAAAACACGATTTGTAGCCATTGTGGCAGGCGGCGCCGCCGACGCTTTCCACCTTGAGCAGGAGCACATCCTGGTCGCAATCGACACGGATTTCCTTCACGAGCTGGAAGTTTCCTGACTCCTCGCCCTTCACCCAGAATTTATTGCGCGAGCGGCTCCAGTAGGTGGCCTTTTTGGTTTTGATCGTTTCGGCGAGCGACTCGGGATTCATAAACGCGAACATCAGGACCTCGTTCGTCGTGGCATCGGTGGTGATGCACGGAATGAAGCCGTCGGAGCCGAACTTCGGTCGCAGCGTGGCGCCGAGCTCGATCTCGGCCGGATTGGTGCGGGCGGGAAAAATGTAGCCTTTCATGGTGTTTGCTGGCCGGAAAGTTTTCCGGCGAGTTGAATGAGGTAATCGTAGGTGTAAAGACCGGTGCGGTGGCCGTCGCTAAAATCGAACCGCAGCGCGTAGTTGCCAATGCGCTCCCAGCTGAGCACCTCGATATCGGGAAATTTATTCGATCCGCCGCCGCCGTACTGATTGCCAAAAATGTCCTGCTCGCCGCGGGTCTCGGCGCTGGGCGACGCCGCGCGCAGCGCCCCGGCCGGATAATACGTCTCCGTGCCGTCGCTCCACACGATGGCGACCTCGCGGCCGATCAGCTGGATGTTCTGCGGTGTTTTCACTTTCGGTTGAAAGAAGAAATCTGTTCACCGGCCGAAGAACAGCAAATTAATCCGTTGGTTGGCAATTGGTAGTTTGTATTTGGTAGTTGGTGGCAGGCTACTTGTCATTCGCCACTCGTAATTCGATCTTCAGCCTCGGTACCACCGTGGACTGACGGTTTGATTGGCTTGGTCAGGCCCAACTACCAATTCCCAACTACTAACTACCTGCATGGGACCTAATCAGACCGTTTCGGAAGATTAATACCCCGACGCCTGGTTTGCCTTTGGGGTCGCACTCATCACGTTCGCACCATGGCCACCGATGCGCCCGCGACTGTGACAACACCGCTTCCGCGCATCGTCGTGCTCGGCGCCGGCTTTGGCGGGCTCACGTTCTGCCAGAAATTTCCGGACGGCGTCGCGCACATCACCATCATCGACCGGCAGAACCACCATCTTTTCCAACCGCTGCTCTATCAGGTCGCGAGCGCCGGCCTCTCCGCCGTCGACATCGCGCAGCCCGTCCGCGCCATCCTCGCGGGGAAACCCAACCTCGACGTGCTCATGGCCGAGGTCACCGGCGTCGATCTCGTGTCGCGCCGCGTGGTGCACGAATTTGGCGAGCTCGCCTACGACTACCTGGTGCTCGCGCTGGGCGGAGTGACGAGTTACTTCGGCCATCCCGAGTGGGAGCAACGCGCGCCCGGGCTGAAGTCGCTCGACGACGCGCTGCGTATCCGCCGGAAAATCCTCTGCGCCTTCGAGCGCGCCGAGACCGAGACCGATCCGGTGAGGCAGCGGGAGCTGATGAATATCGTGGTCGTGGGTGGCGGGCCGACCGGCGTCGAACTGGCGGGGGCGTTTGCGGAACTGGCGCGCACGGTGTTGCGGCGCGATTTTCAGCACATCGATCCCGCGAAGGCGCACATTCTCCTGATCGAAGGCGGTCCGCGCGTACTCGCGGCGTTCCCGCCCGAGCTCTCGGCCAGCGCGCAGCGCCAGCTCGAGCACCTGGGCGTCGAGGTGCGCACCGGCCTGAAGGTCGAGGACATTCGGGACGGCGAAATCATCGCGGGTGGAAAATCCATCCGCGCGGCCAGCATCATCTGGGGCGCCGGCGTGGGTGGCAATCCGCTCGCGAAAAAACTCGGCTTCGAACTCGACCGCGCCGGCCGCGTCAAGGTGTGGCCCGACCTCAGCCTGCCCGGGCATCCGGAGGTCTTCGTCATCGGCGACATGGCGACGGTGGTGGACAAGAACGGCGTGACCGTGCCCGGCGTGTCGCCCGCCGCGATGCAAATGGGCGCATACGTCGCAAAAATCATCGTGGCCGAACAGCGGCCGGGCCAGGCGGAGGTGGCGCAACGCCCTGCGTTTGCCTATTGGGACAAGGGCACGATGGCGACGATCGGCCGCAGCGCGGCCGTGGCGCAGATCGGCAGGCTGAAGTTCAGCGGCTGGCCCGCCTGGGTGGCCTGGCTCGGTGTGCACCTGATCTTCCTGGTCAGCTTCCGCAGCAAGCTGTCGGTGCTGATGTCATGGACGTATTCGTATTTCACCTACAAGCGCGGCGCGCGCGTCATCACCGGCACCGGCGGCACGCCCCCGGCCGGCTCGGCGTGAGGGGTTGGTCTGATCCAGATTTTGACCACTGATTCTGTGCTTAAAACGTTTTTTTTGAGATTTGCGTACCGGCCCGGCCCAACGATCATCGATCAGGTAACTCAAAAAATGAAACTCGCACGCTTGTTTCAAAGCTTCTGGCAGCGGATCCGGAATCGAATTTCATGGATCGATTTCAAAATCAAACAGCGCCGGCACTTGAAGAAACAGAAGGCCGACGACCCGAACATTTATCCACTTTGGTAGATGAGCCTGCGCGACCTGCCCACCACGTCGGGACTCCCGCCGACCGGATACCCGGCCGGACAGGAAGTCGCCTGGTTGTTCAATGACAATCTTGAAAACTACCGCCGGCGCGGCGGCCATCCGATTTACGGCGAGAACGATGTTATCTACCGTTTCAACTCCCTCGGATATCGCTGCCCGGAATTCGATGTCGAGGCCGACATCCGCATTGTGACGGTGGGATGCAGCTTTGTCCTTGGCCACGCGCTGCCGCAACCAGCCCTTTTCCACGAGCTGTTCGCCGAACGGCTCCGGCGGGAGTCGGCAAAAAAAGTCGTGGTGTGGAACCTCGGAATGTGCGGCGCCAGCAACGACTACATCAGCCGGCTGCTTTACCTGGCGATGCCGCGCCTCGACCCCCAGATCGTCCTGATCAACTTTACCCACGGCGCAAGGCGTGAATACCTTTCGGTCCAGGGCCGGCTCATCAACTACAATCCAACCTACCAGCCGGTGGACGGGGTCACCCGGGAAATTTTCAACCATCTCGCCGCGCTCAGCAGTCCGTTCGACGACCAGCTCAATTTTTTCAAGAATTACAAGGCGATGGAATTCCTGCTCGCCGGCCGGCGGTGGTTGTTTTCCCACATCACGCCGCAGGACTTCGAGCCGGTCGCCGCCCATCTGGACCTGTCCCGCTACGCCGGGCCGCTGCCCGCGGTTGACCGGGCGCGCGATGGCGTGCATCCCGGCCCCGAAAGCCACCGCCGCCTCGCGGAGCGTTATTGGGAAAAATTCACCGAACTCGGCGGCCTGTCGCCGTTGAGCCAAACGGCATTGGAAAAAAGATGACGGGGCCGTCCATCGCCCGTCTTCGGGTTTCATCAGGCCACCCGGAGCATTTCCGATTCAATTGATCACGTCGGCATGCCTTTGCGACACATCCTTTATTTTGTCATTCCGAGCCGAGCGAGGAATCTCCGAAATTGAAATCGACCAGAACGGCAGAGATTCCTCGCTCGGCTCGGAATGACAATTTCATCAATCATGGGTCTATCCAAACTGAACCCCCTCAATTCTGGCTGCACTTTCCGCGGATGCGCTCGAACTCGGCAAACCACACCGCACGGTTTTTCTTGAGCGATGATTCCAGGCGGGGCGCCTCCGCTTCCATCGCGTGGAGGATTTTCCGCAGCTCATCCACCGGCAGGCTGTAGATGCCGAATTCCGGGGGGTTGTTGACGGTGTTCACCCCGACCCAACTGTCCCACGAATCAGCCAGCAGGCAGAAATCGCCGAACTCGTGCCAGTTCTGCCGCATCAGGCAGTAGGTCACGGAAAAGGTGGTCTGCTTCGCGCGGGCGTACTCGCGGAAGCGCCGCGCATTTTCCATGACCTCCTCATACTTCGCATTGACCCGGATGCCTTCGAGGGTGGCCTTGGTGGCGCCGTCCATCGAGACGGAAAAACTCACCGGCAGGTGCTCGAGCACGCGTTCGACCCGGGAATTGTATTGCGTGCCGTTGGTGGTGACGTGACAGGGGACGGCCAGGCCGGCGGCAATCATCCGTTCCCAGAGTTTGTAATATTCCGCGATGAGGAATGGCTCCCCGCCCAGAAATTTGAGCTGGCTCAGGTGCGGCACATATTTCCAGAGCGATTCGAAAAACGCGTCGGAATACAGCTTGGGCAGCGGCGGCAGTTTCTCGCGCCGCGAGCGGATGGCGGACGAATAATGGCCGTAGCACATGATGCATTCGAGATTACAGGTATTGCTGATGGATAGTTCGATCAGCCGGGGCCACAGCGGCGCTTCGTCGGCGACGGCAAACTTGTCGTAGCGGCGCATGGCCGCGTTCGCAAAAGTTTTCTCCGTCTGGCCGCGGCAGAACTCGCAGCCCGGCCCGAATTTGTAATGCTTCAAGGCCTCGCGCAGGATTTTGACCCTCACGCCCTGCCAGATTTCATCGATGCTGTTTTCCAGGATGTGGCCGGCGGGATGCGCCCAGTTGTGGCAGCAAACCCGCACCTGCCCGGTGGTGCTGAAAAAAAGCGACGTGTAAGGCGCGTAGCAAAGCGAGCGGACGGCCTTGTTCGAGAAATTTCTCGTCTGGTCATAAGCGGTGAGGGCGGTTTGGTCCATGTTACATCCTTCAGGCGAAAGGACTGGGGCAACGAAGGCTGATTTTTAAGGACGAAACCCGGAAGCCAGGGAATTGGAGCTTGGACACCATCATTCGGATTTCGTCGCTCGTCATTCTGCATTCATCGATTGCCACTGGCGTCAATCGGTGGGTCTCTGAAGCATTACTTTATCGGGGGGGGATTAACTGCGGCGGGCTTTGGACGGCGTTTTTCAGATCGACGAGCTTCTTGTATTGATGGCTCAACGAGTTCACGGCCTTGAGGTATTGCTCCGCATCATAGTTGGCGGCGTTGATCTGTCCCACGGCGACCACCTGGACAGAGGCGAGATAAACGGCATCCACCATTTGCTTGGCCTCCTTCGCCCCCTCGGGCAGTGCACCCGCCTGATCGCAGTCTGCCCAAGCCTCTTCGAGTGCTTTGCTCACTTTTTGGCTCGTGCTTTGCAGTTCCTCCGATTCTTCGGGGCCATCGGTTGCCTTGTCCAATTCGTCGATGCGGTCGACCCCCTCATGCGCGACTTCGGCCGCTTCCTGGGCTTTCTTCAACTGTTCCTTGTGATCGTTCAGCTCTTTAAAGGTGTCTTGGATTGCCTTCCGCCGGGCTGGGTCGGTTTCGCCAGCCAGCAAATCGGCTTCTTTCTGGAGTTGTTTATCAATCGCATCGGCGCGGTCTTTCAAAGCCGAGGTCAAGAGATCAACCGACAGGTTGGCGCCCATTTCCAGGGCGTCATGGGAGGCTTTTTCGCTTTTCTTCTGCCATTCCTCGATCCGGGCCGCATTGTTTTCCCGCACCGCCTCGAGGCGTTCAAGGGCGGTTTTGACGCCGTCGATCTCGGCCTGGATTTTTGACACATCGTATTTCGGTTCCTCCCGTGCCAGCAAGGTCCGCATATCGAAGTACAGATTGACCCGCACCGGGACCGGTGGCGTTGCGCGCCGAAGCTGGCTTAATTTGCCCGAGTATTCGGCCAGCGCATCGCGATATTTTTCCACTTGCGGCCTGATCGCTTCAAACGCGGCCAGGCCCGCGGCTTCCTCCGGCGAGCCTTTGTCGACCGTTTTATTCGCGTATTGCTGAACGTAATTTTCGGCGGTTGGCTCGGTCTCCTGGTAAAGTTGCCAGACGTCCTGGTATTCCTGGTCGAGCGTTTGTTTCAGCGCGAGGTTTCCGGGATCCTGGGCGAGTTCGTCCGCGGAAGGAACTGGTTTTG